>Ga0335073_10002667_pt1 | contig 24502 bp, 23 predicted proteins | sample Lox_Sample_22_FD_207093 | JGI IMG/M metagenome (GOLD analysis project Ga0335073, IMG submission 207093) | Soil microbial communities from Loxahatchee National Wildlife Refuge, Florida, United States - Lox_Sample_2.2 | ecosystem: Environmental > Terrestrial > Soil > Wetlands | place: USA... | reverse complement strand
CTCCCCGCGCGAGCTGCTCCTCGCGGTCGTCCTGAGCTGGTATCTGATCGTGCTGGACTGGTTCGAGGACGAGGTGATGGAGTCGCTCGCCCCGTTCGAGGGCCCGGACGCGCCGATGCGGCCCGGTAGCTGACCCCGCTCACGCCGGATTGATCGACGTCGCCTTCAGCTCGCGGAAGCACTTCGAGCAGAGGTTGTGCTGCGCGGGCGCCCAGCCTTCGCCGGGGACGGTCGAGATCCGCGTGATCACGGCCTGGCAGTTGTCGCACACCAGCTGATGGTCTCGCAGCGTCATGCACCGAGGGGGCCGGCGCGGCCACCGCGGGCGCGTACTAAACGGCCGCGCTAGGACCCGGCGTCTCAGCGAGCGCCCGCAGCAGGCGGGGGATCATCACGTCGTACCGGGGCCCGCCGTCGGCGTGGACCCCGTCGAACGTCTCGAAGTCGACCCGCGCCCCCGCCTCGCGCGCCCGGGCCGCGAAGATCTGCGCTCCGAGATCCAGGAAGTACTCGTCCCGACCGCCCCCGTCGACGTACAGGTAGGCGAGGCGGCGGGCGGCCGACCGGTACGGCTCGGTCGAGACCATTCGGGCCGGGTCGAGCGCCAGCCATCGCGCCCAGACCTCCGGCCGCAGCTCCCCCGACTCGTAGTCGAACGGCAGGTCGAACCGTCCCGGCTCCGACGGGATCGGGGAATAGCACGAGGCATACGCCATCACCTCGAGCGCCTGGACGAGCGGCTGCTTCGGCCCGAAGCCGCTCGTCGGGGCGGAGAGGAGCCGGCGGAGCAGCGGTTCCGGGCCGCCGGCCCGACGCAGCTCGCGGACGGCGACCGGGAAGTCGGGCAGGTAGGTGTACTCGAAGTAGCAGTCTCCGGCGTTCGAGCCGGCGGCGCGGATCACGTCGGGATGACGGAGCGCGAGCGACAGCGCGCCGTAGCCGCCCGACGAGGTGCCGAGCGCCGCCACCGGACCCGTGCCGTACTTCTCCCGCACCCACGGGAGGACCTCGCGGACGACGTAATCCTCGTAGGCGCCGGTCGCGGTGGAGTTGAGGTACTGACTCCCCCCGAGCGTGGTGAGGCAGTCGGGGGCGACCATCACCGCCTCCGGTGCGAGGCCGGATCGGACGAGGCGGTCGAGCCGACCGACGATCGTGTCGGTGAGGTACCGTGGACGCTGGAAGTGCATCCAGCCGGCCCCGGTGTAGCCGGTGAGCAGCAGCAGGAGGGGCAGCCCTTCCGACCGACCGGACGGGGGCAGGTAGACCGGCAGGTCGCGTTCGACGGGATCCCCCCACGGGTTCCCGGCGAGCCGATGGCTCGTGAATCGGGTCGTCTCGATCCGCCCGCGCATCGGGCCGGGAAAGACCGTTTCGCTCCGCGCTTCGGTCGGCACCCGCCAGCTCGGCGTCATCGCCCGACGACCGCCGCCCCGCTCAAGAGGGTACCGCCCCTCCCGCGGTCGCATGGCCGGCCGCGGGCCCCCCGCCGTTCCGACCGACCGATGGTCCGCGGCGATCGGGCGCGTGCGCTCGGACCGACGTCAGGGCGCGCGTGCCCTTGGCGCCGAGACGTTGCGGGCCCTCGACCTCGAGCTCCGCGGTTGGCCCTCCGGTCCGGCGGCGCGACTTCACCGCGCGGACCGAGCGATCGCCCGGGACCTCGCTCGGACCCAGGTCGCCATGGGGCTGTTCGGCCGTTGGGCCGCGGAGTGGCGCGCGCTCGCTCGGTCGGCGACGCCGGGTCGCCGGGCGGCCTGGGTGCGGCGGTGGCAGCAGCTCCTGGCCCGTGAAGACCGGCGGATCGCGGCCCGCGCCCGGGGACGGATTCCGCCCCGCGCCCGAGTGCTGACGATCAGCCGGAGCGCGACCGTCGCGGCGTTGCTCGCAAGCCTGCGGGGGAGCCGTCGTCCGTCCGTGGTGACCGTCCTGGAGAGCTGCCCCGGCGGCGAGGGTCGAGCGATGGCGGCGGACCTTCGCCGCCGCGGCTTGGCCGCGCGATGGGTCGCGGACGAGCGAGCTCCCGAGGCGGTCTCCGCGTCCGACCTCGTGCTCATCGGGGCCGACACCGTGGAGACCGACGGGACAGTCGTCCACAAGGTCGGGACCCGGCGGCTCGCCGAGCTGGCGCGGCGGTCGCGACGCCCGGTCGTGGTCGTCGCGGGACGCTCGAAGTTCTCCCCGCGCCGCGTACTCCGACTTCCTCCGAGATTCGACCGGACCCCGGCCCGGCTGGTGTCGGCGTACTGGACCGACGGGCCCGCGCGGGCCAAACGTTCTATCCGCCCGACACGGTGATGCGCGGGCGGCCGACGGTCGCCGATTCGATGCCGACGCCGATCGCGGTCGTGGGAGCCGATGAATTCGAGGGCCGTCGCCTGCGGCGGGACGGCGTCTGGGCGGTCGCTTTCGCCGCCGACTGGTGTCCGTTCTGCCGGGCGTTCCTGCCACGGTTCGCCGAGCTCGGGATCCGACATCCGCAGCTCCTGATCGCCGACCTCACGGACGAGGACAGCCCGCTGTGGGACCGCTTCGACATCCAGGTCGTCCCGACTGTGCTCGTGTTCGTCGACGGTCAGCCGCAGGACCGGTTCGACGGGTTGGGAGGGGTCGGACTGACCCAGGAGGCCGTCGACGCCATCGCGGCGGCGCTGGACCGTCGCGGGCTTCGACGAGGCCCACCGCACCCTGCCGGCCGAGGACGGTGAACCGTCCGTGCCGCGCCGAGGTCGACCGGTAGCGCTGGTCACGGGCGGCGGGACCGGGCTGGGCCTGGCGATCGCTCGTGGCCTGGCGGAGGATGGGTTTGACCTGGTCATCGCGAGCCGCTCGCCGCGGCACCTCGCCGCGGGCCGCTCGGCCCTGCAACAGCGGGGCGCCCGGGTGCTCGCGGTGCCGACGGATGTCCGCGACCCGGCTCAGGTCGACCGCCTCGTGGCCGCGACGCAGGCCGAGTACGGGCGGCTCGACGCCCTGATCAACAACGCGGCGGGCAACTTCGTGGCGAGGGCGGTCGACATCTCGCCGAACGGCTGGCGGGCGGTCGTCGGCATCGTGCTCGACGGGACGTTCTTCGTCAGCCGGGCGGCGTACCCGCTTCTCCGCCGGGGCCCCCGCGCCTCGGTCGTCAACATCGTGGCCTCGTACGCCTGGATGGCGGGGCCCGGGACGGCGCACTCGGCCGCGGCGAAGGCCGGGGTCCTCGCATTGACCCGCTCGCTCGCCGTGGAGTGGGCACCTGACGGCATCCGAGTCAACGCGGTCGCTCCCGGACCGGTCCGCACGGCCGGCACCGACCGCCAGCTCTGGTCGTCCCCCGAGCTCCGCCGGGCGATCGTCGACGGGGTGCCGCTCGGCCGCTTCGGCCGCCCCCGCGAGATCGCCGAGGCGGTCCGATACCTCGTCTCGGACCGCGCGTCGTACGTCACCGGGGAAGTGCTCACGGTGGACGGCGGTCAATGGCTGTCGAAAGGGGTCCTGCGGCTGCGGCCGCCAGACCGTCCCCCTAGGTCGACGGGACGTCCCGCTCGAGCAGGAACGTAGCGAGCAGCCCGACGAACGAGTCCGGTCGGGTCACCCACGGCCAGTGGCCGGCCCCCGGGATCGAGAGGGCGGAGGAGTTGCGGAACATCGCGTGCAGCTGCGCGTCGACCGGTCGCGCCCAGCTTGGGCCGACGTCGCCGCTCGTCAGCAGGATCGGAATGTCGAGACCCTCCAGCTCCGCCCGCGACGGACGGGTCGTTTCCGGGTCGTCGAGCTCCTCGACCCACCGCGCCCCGTACGCGGCGTACTCCAACTGCCGACCCGCGTCGAGCGACTCCCAGGCGGCGAGATCGCTGTACTCGGCCCCGAACACCTCCCGGGCGACCGACTCGGCCTCGCCGGAGCGGATCCGGGCGCCGAGCGACCGGGCCCGCTCGGCCCACGCCCGCACCGCGGGCCCCGCAACGGGGTCGGCGTCCAACAGTCCGAAGAACGGGACGTCGTGCGCCACCACGCTCCGCACCATCTCGGGCCGGTCGAGCGCGAGGCGCAGGGCGACGACCGCTCCGTAGGAGTCGCCCACGACGTGCGCCGGGAACAGGTCGAGCGAGCCGAGGAGTCCCGCGAGGTCCGCCGCGTCGTCGCGCACCGGGTGCGGGCGGGCCGGCCCCCGGCTCGCCCCGTAGCCGCGGCGGTCGTAGGTGATGACCTGGAGGGCCCGCGCCAGCGGCGATGCGATCCGGTCCCACACCCGACGGTCCGCGAACGGCCCGTGGACGAGGACCGTCGGATCGCCCTGGCCGCCGACGACCGCGTAGTCGACGGTCGCCGTGCGGAGCTTCGCGGTCGGCATATCGGTGGGGCGGCGGCGGGCGACCGCGGTCGCCCTATATCGCCTGCGCGGCCCCCGCCAAGGGTTTTCTATCCCCGCCCGGTCGAGCGCCGATCGTCGATGCCGCTGTACGCCGTCCTTGCCTCGTGGACCGAAGAGGGGATCCGGACCGTCAAGCAGTCGCCGCAGCGCAGCGAGGCGCTGCGGGCCGCGGTCGAGGCCGCCGGGGGCCGCGTCGTCTCGTTCCTCCACACGATGGGGACGTACGACATCGTGGCCACGCTCGAGCTCCCGTCCGACGAGGTGGCGAACACGATCCTGCTCCGCTCGGGGCTGCAGGGGTTCGTCCGGACGACCACGCTCAAGGGCTGGACCGGGGACGAGTACGCGGCGCTGATCCAGAAGCTGTGACCGGCCCGGACCCCCGATGAGCGCGATCTTCCAACGCCCGCTCTGCGAGATGGGCGCGGCCTACGACTACGCCCTCCGACCGCTGCTCGGGGACCCGGACGCCGGCAGCGGGGGACCGTGCGACGACCGGCCGCACCGGGTCGAGGCGTGCGCGGCCGCCGCCGACCCGCGGCGCGCGGACGTCGCCTGGCGGGCGTTCCTCCTGTGCCCCGATCACGAGAGCCAGCTGCGCCGGTTCGACGGGCGGCTTGCCGCCCGTGGGGTCCCGAGCCGGTTCCGTGCGCCCGCGGACGGGGGGCGGTAGACCGATGGACGACCCTCGCCCCCGGTCGCTGGCGGCCCGGGTCCGGACCAACCAGGGTACCGACATGCCGTGCTTCGGCCTCGGCGTCTTCCAGTCCCCATCGGGGGACGCGACCCGTCAGGCCGTCGCGTGGGCGCTCGAGGCCGGCTATCGGATGATCGATACGGCGGCGATGTACGGGAACGAGGCGGACGTCGGGGCCGCCGTGCGGGCGTCGGGGATCCCCCGCGAGGAGATCTTTGTCACGACCAAGCTGTGGCACACCGACCACGGCTACGAGCCGGCGCTCGCGGCCGCCCATCGCAGCTACGAGCGACTGGGGCTGGGCCCGATCGACCTCTACCTGATCCACTGGCCGCGGGCGGACCCGCCGCAGAACCGCCGGGAGTCGTGGCGGGCGCTCGAGCGGCTGCGGCGCGACGGCGTCTGCCGCTCGATCGGGGTGAGCAACTACGCCGTTCGCCACCTGGAGGAGATGACGCAGTACGCGGACGTCCCGCCGGCGGTCGACCAGGTCGAGTTCCACCCGTTCGTCTACGACCCCGAGTTCCTTGCGTACTGCCGGACGGCCGCCATTCAGGTGGAGGCTTACTCGCCGATGACCCGCGGCCGCCGGATGGACGACCCCACGGTCCGCGCGATCGCCCAGGCGCACGGCCGCACGCCCGCGCAGGTGTTCCTCCGCTGGGGGATCGAGCACGGGCTCGTCGAGATCCCGAAATCGGTCCGGCGCGAGCGGATCGTGGAGAACGCCCAGGTGTTCGACTTCTCCCTCTCCCGGGAGGAGGTCGCCCAACTGGACGGGCTGCGGGACGGGCGCCGCGTCACCGCCTGGGACCCCGCCGAGATCCCGTAGGCGCCGCCCGCCCAGCCGAACCGCTATAAACCCCCGGCGATGTGAATTCGTCGGTACCCATGGTCACCGTCGAGGTCGCCCACGAGAAGTGCACCGGATGCACCCACTGCCGGGACGTCTGCCCCGTCACGGTGTTCGAGATGCAGCCGCGGGAGAACTGGCCGAACGTGACCGACGACCCCGCCGTGGCCGCCAAGTTCCAGTTCCGCGCCGAGAAGTCCGCGGTGATCCACGGACCGGACTGCATCATGTGCGAGGCGTGCCTGTTCGAGTGCGAGGGCGAGTGCATCACCATCGTGGACGACGAAGGCACCGTCCACCAGTCGACGTACAAATAGGGCCCCCCGACCCCCGCGCGTAATCTGCCCGCGGGGGCTCCGCCGAGCATGTCGGCGACGTTCTCCACGGCCGTCGTACCACCCGTCGGTCTGATCGGACTCGGCCAGATGGGGGCCCCGATCGCGGGCCGCCTGCTGGACCGAGGGTTCGCGCTCACCGTCTACAACCGTTCCCCCGCCAAGGCCGCGCCACTGATCGCCCGCGGCGCCCGGTCGGCCGACTCGCCCCGCGCGGTGGGGGCGGCGGTCGGTGACGGGGTGCTGTTCACGCTCCTCACGGACGCCCGGGCGGTCCGGACCGTGCTGTTCGGACGCCGGGGGGCCGCGGCCGCGCTCTTGCCCGGGGCCGTCGTCGCGGACCTGAGCACGATAGCGCCCGACGAGAGCCGCGCGATCGCGGAGCGGCTGAGCGCGCGGGGGGTCGACTTCGTCGACGCGCCGCTCGGCGGCAGCACCGACGCCGCGGCCGCCGGCGAACTGCTCATCTACGCCGGGGGATCGCCGCCGTCGGTCGACCGGGTCCGCCCGGTCCTCGCCGCCTTCGCCCGGCGCATCGAACGGCTCGGTCCGGTCGGGGCCGGGGCGTCGATGAAGCTCGTGAACAACCTCCTGTCGGTCGGCTACGTGGTCCTCGCCGGGGAGGCGCTCGCGTTCGCCGACGCCCTCGGGCTCGATCGCGAGCGGGTGCTCGACCTCCTGCTCGACGGCGGCGGGAACTCCCGCATGCTCGCGGCGAAGCGGACCGCGTTCGGCCGTCGGGAGTACCCGACCCGCTTCGCGCTCGCGCTGGCGGCGAAGGACCTCGGACTGGTGCAGCGCGCCGCGCGGGGCGTCGGCGGGCGGAGCCCGCTGCTGCGCGAGCTACGTCGCACGGCCGGGGAGGCGATCCGGGCGGGCCACGGCGCGGAGGACTTCGCGGCCGTGTTCGAGGCGTCGCTCGCCCGGTTCGGCCGCGGGCCGCGGCCGGCCGCGGCGACGGCGGGCGCCTAGAGGGCGCGGCGCGTCGGTCGGTAGAACGCCGAGTGGACCTGCGCCGGGCCACCCCCGCCGGGGAACGTCACGCGGACCGCCGCGGCACGACCGAGCATCGTGAACTCGAGCGAGTACCAGACCGCCGTCCACCCTCCGTCCGACCGCGGCTGGGCCTCGCCGAAGTGGTACGTCCCCTCGATCGCCCGGCTGGCGTGGCGCGCGAGCGGCAACGACTGTTCGAGCGCCTCGGCCTCGCTGGTCGGCGGGGCCCTCGGCGGCGCCGCCGCGATCGGCGCCTCGACCGAGAACGGTCCGGCGACCAGCCCGCGCCCCAGCTGATAGCGGCCCCACGTCGTCCGCTCGCGGCCGTCGGCGACCGTCTCGGAGATGACGAGCCAGGCGAGCGGGTTCGACGTCGGCACGACGTGGTCGTACGGGCCGATCCCCTGCTTCAGGCGGCGGCCGACCCACAGGCGCCCGGCGATGCGGAGCGCGAAGTATGCGCCGTAGCCGAGGGCGAGGACGTTCAGCGTGAGCAGGTACAGGCCGAAGGCGACGTGGTTCCGCTCCACCCCGAGCAGGAGGTAGAAGGAGACGATCGAGGCGACGAGCGTCGCGAAGTTCACGGCGCGGTCGGCGTCGAAGTGCACCGGTGCCTGCGAGAACGGGAGGAGCGGCGGGACCGAGAAGTTCGTGAACGCGTCCTGCCCGACGTGGCAGAGGCCGCCGACCTCCATCACGAGGAAGAACACCCACGGGTTCCCCGGCGCGAGGTGCGGCGCGACGAGCCCGCCGGCGACGGCGATCACGGTCACCCCGAGCAGCGAATGCGTGATGCCGTGGTGGCGGAGGATCGGGAACCGCCGGGCGATCGGGAAGAACAGCGCATCCGCGTCCGGGAGGCCCCCGGCGAGGGCGCCGGCCGCGAGGTAGCTCGGCTGGAAGCCGACGAGTCCGTAGGTGACGAGGTAGGCGACGAGGACGTGCGTGAGGAGGTCCACGGGGGCGGACGGGGCTCAGAGCAGCCCTTCCTCCATCACCTCGACGGACTCGACGTGCGGGAGCTTGGCGAGGGCGTGCTCGACGGAGTCCAGCACTCCGCCCGCGTCGTCCATCACGACCGAGATGAGGAGCGCCCGCAGGCCAAAGGCGACGTCCCGGATCTGCATCCCGCGGATCGTCACGCCCTGGGGGACCGTGCCCCGGGCGGCCTCGGCGACCGCCTTGAGATCGGTGTCGACGCCCTGGGGCATCAACCGGAACAGCACGGCGACCTGGCCCATCGCGGATCCCCTACGGGCCCTCGAAGTCGCACTTCGGGCAGTGGAACGTCACGCTCTGGTCGCGGCACCGGGCGCAGCGTCCGATCGTCACCTCGCCGCACTGGGGACACGGGAACTGCGTCCCCCCCGGGGTCGGCAGGGCGCGTCCGCACGAGGTGCAGCGCAACTCGGTGTGTGCGATCATCGTCCGTCCCCGGCCGTCGCCCTACTTCGACACGGGGCGGCGCCGCGCGGCCACCCGGGTCCCGAATATAAAGAGGATACCGACGAAGACGACGATCCCGACGATCGCCCACAGGCCGTAGTCGGGCGGCGGCCCGGCGACGTAGAACGACTGCGAGTAGGTCGTCGCCCCCCCGGCGAACGAGACGAGCCCGTGCTCGCCGGCGAGCGAGATCGAGAACGTGTGGGTGCCCGCGGAGAGGCCGCCGGACGGGTAGCGGAACGAAAGGTTGTACGTCGCCATCGCGGCGATCGTCGGCACGGTCACGTTGCCGACGACGCTGCCGTCCAGGAGGACGGCGACGGTGAACGTCAGGACGCGTTCGGAGCCCGCGACCAGCTGGGCCCGGACGACATACGGCACCACGACCGCGATCTGCTTGGTGAGGTTCGTCGTCGCCGACGTCCCGTTGAACGTGGACGTGATCTCGACGGTGAGCGTGATCGTCTCCGTCACGTTGCCGACGGTGAGGTTCGTCCGGCCCGGGGTGCCGGCCGTCACGATCTGCGAGGCGTTCGGGGAGACCGTGACCCCGGTCAGGTTGTCCCCGGTGAGCGTCGCCTTCCAGGTGAGGTTCCCGATCAGGTCCCCGTCGACGTCCGCGGGCCCGCCGGAGGCGTTGATCCAGTAGGCGCTGGTCGAGTTGACGCTGACGTAGTGCGGCCCGGAGAGGTTGCCGGTCACCGGGGTCGAGAACGCGGGGGTCGGCGCGGCGCCCGTCGTCGGGAGCGCGGCGGGACCGACGGAGAGCAGCGCCACGGCCAGGAGCAGGAGGGCGGCGGTCGCGGCCCGGGAGCCGCGCATCACCGACGGCTCCAGCGGCGGGTCTTCCACCAGCGACGGACGACGATCGCGAGCAGGAGGGCACCGGCCGGCGCGAGCGCGATCGCCGCGAGGGCCCACTCGGGGAAGACGAACGGCGGGGCGACGACCCCCGGACCGGTGACCGTCAGCGTCGAGCCGTGGCTCTTCGAGACGGAGATGCGGGTGAGCTGGACCGGCAGCGTCACCGACGACGTCGGGCCGTCCTTCACCCCGGTCACGGTGCCGAGCACCGTCACCGACCCCGGCGCGACGAACGTCGTCCCGTTGAACGTGATGTTGACGGTGTACGTCTTGTTGTAGCCGGCGGAGACGTTCGAGATGAGCGGCAGGACCCGCACGCTGTTCAGCTCGAACTCGTAGCTCCAACCGATCCCGGCGAGCCGCTTCCCGTCGACCAGGCTCAGGTTGATCGACTCGATCGTGTTGCCCGTGTTGCGGACGATGAACGGCACGAGGGCGCTCGCCGTTCCGACGCCGGTCGCCTCGCTGCCCGGGGACAGCGCCACGCCGTTGGAGGCGACCACGTTGATCGTCGGGGCGGGCGTGACCGCCCCGGCGACCGTCCCGTTCGCCGTCTCGAAGGAGATCGCGATCGTCGGATGCTGGACCGACGTTCCGGCCGGCACGGTGATCCGGACCTCGCCGAGCGCGGGCGTCCCGCCCGGAACGAGCGAGACGTTCCCCGTGGAGAAGCTGAAGTTCCAGTAGACGGGCGAACCGACCGCGTGCACGGTCACGGGCACGTTGCCGGTGTCCTGGACCGAGTAGGTGAACGTCGCCGCCCCGCCCCCGGAGACGGTCGCGTTCGCGGCCGAGGTCAGCTTCGCCGTCACGGTCGGGCTCTGGGCGATGTTCAGGAGCAGGGTCGTGCCGAAGTTGCCCGTCGCGACCCGAACGGTCGCCTGGACGGTGGCGTTGCTCGCCACGCCGTTGAGCGACCCGGTGGCCGTGGCGGTCTCCGTGTACGTGCCGATCGGCAGCGCCACGGTGACCGACGAGCCGATCGCGACGCCCGGGAAGACGACCCGGCCGCCGCCGACCGGGGCGATCGAGACCGTCGCCGGGCCGAGCAGCTGCCCCGGGGTGGCGGAGGAGGTGACGGTGACCGTGTCGGTCCACGCCGGGAGGAGCGAGAGCGACAGGCGTCCCGTGAGGAGCGGCGACACCGTCGCGGTCGCGAACGCGGCGGCCGGCGCCCCGACCGTGCTGCTCGCGTAGACGAGATAGGTGCCGGGGAGGAGCGACGCGGAGAAGCTTCCGTTCGCCGCGGTGGCCGTCGACACGTTGTCGGAGGGGTACGGGCCGACGAACCGGAGGGCGCCCGGGGCGGTCCCGTTGGCCCCGGCTTCCGACAACGTACCGTTCAGCCACGCCGGGTCGACCGTACCGACGAGGGAGACCGTGCACGACGACGCGCCGGCCCCGATCGCGCAGTACGACCCGGGGGCGGCGGTGAACGACTCGCGGTACGTCGCGTTCGCGGACGAGCGCAGCAGCGAGTACGTCGCCGCCGCGGAGAAGTTGACGTTCGGCGGCACCTGCGCCGAGAACGATCCGTTCGTGACGGCGGCCGTCACGATCGCCCCGGTGCCGGACGTCAGCGTGACGGTCGTGTTTGGGGCCAGCGACGGGTCGTCCGGCGCGACGACGGTACCCGTGAGCTTGACGCCGGCCCGCGTCAGGGTCAACCGCGGGGTGATCGTCCCGCCGCTGGCGCCGACGATCACGGCCGTGAGGTTGGCGGTCGCGCCCCCGGTGCCGGTCGCGTTGCTCGCCGCCGTATAGGCGCCGGGCGAGATGCGGAAGCCGCTGAGGTAGGTGGTACCGTTCACCGAGACCGTTTGCGCGCTCGAGGAGAGGGTGACGGTCGTGTTGTTCGCGCTCGTGCCGCTCGGGAGCTTGAGCGTCCCCGCCGCGAACACCGTCGCGAGGACCGGAACGCCGATCGTCGCTCCGCCACCGGCGAACGGCACGGAGGCGTCGAACGCGGCCGCGGTCTGGTAGATCGTGCTGGTATTGCCCGCGGTACGGGCCGAGATGAGGTAGGTGCCCGGATCGACGTTGAGGCGGAACTTCGGTCCGCCCGTCACCGACTGCGACACCGCGGTGAGGCTTTTCGCCGTGAGGTTCAGGACGATCGGCGTGCCCGTCGGCAGGCCCGTCACGTTGAACGTCACCGGCACGGTCGCGACGGGGATCAAGAGCGTCGAGAGATTCCCGAGCGTCGGGCCGGTAAGACCGCAGCGCGAGGTCGCCGCGTACCCGGGCGCGACGGTGGAGAGACAGTAGCCGCCGCTCGATAGGGGCGACGACGTCGGCACGACCAGAGCGACCGACCCGTTCGGCTGGTCGAGCTGGGACTCGCGGGCGCCGTTCGGGCCGACCGAGACGTTCACCGTCGCGCCCTGGGCGACGAAGCTCGACCCCGTGGTGAGGTTCGCGAACACCGCGAAGCGGGCGACCGTCGCGGGCACGGCGGTCTCCGAGTACTTCGTGTTCGCCGTGAGGTTCACGGTCGAGAGGGCGACGAAGCTCTTCGCGTCGGCGCCCGTCGACCCCTGGAGGGCGACGACCGAGTAGTCGCCCGGCGGCAGGGCGATCGAGTAGCTCCCGTTCTGCGCACCGGCCGCCAGCAGCTCCGTGCCGTTCGACCGGCCGTACAGGACCAGCGCGGTCAGGTTGGCCCCGGTGCTGCTCGCGGGGTTGGAGATCGTCCCGGCGAGCGTGACGGCCCCGACCAGCGGCAGGCGGAGGAACACCGACGAGCCCCCGGCGCCGATCGCGACCCGCCCGAGGGCGCTCGAGAGCGTCCCCCCGACGTAGCCGAGGGCGTAGACGGAGTAGTTGCCGGCGGGGAGGGAGACGGAGGCGACCCCGTTCGCCGACGTGACGGCGGAGGTGCCGTTCGCCGCCGCCTGCGACGTCGCCGCCAGCGGCTGGCCCCCCCCGGCGATGAACGACACCATCGGCTGGAAGCGAACGCTGATGCCGGGGACCGGCGCCCCGCCCGACAGCGCCTCGACCGAGACCGGGCTCATCGCGGCGAGCTTCAGCGTGATGCCGAGCGGGGTCGTGCCGTTGGTCGTGACCTGCGCGCCGACCGCCGGCGATCGGAGCGACGATCCGGCGACGGAGGCGTAGACCGAGTAGTTCCCGGGCGAGAGGGTCGCGAGGCGGAACGTCCCGTTCGCGTCGGTGGTGGTCGTCGTGACGACCCCTCCGCTCGCGTTCGCCACGGTGACCCCGGCCCCGGCATAGGCCGAGCCGGTGGGCCCTTCGACCTTACCGGAGAGCGTCCCCGGGGCGAGCCCGATGGTGGCGTTCACCACCGAGCCGGCCGTCACGAGCTGGGCGGAGGTCGTGAACGTGTGGCCCGCGACCGTCACGGTCGACGTGTAGTTGCCCGGTGGGACGTTCGGCAGGAGGTACGACCCGCTCGCGTCGGTGGTCGCCGTCAGGTTCGTCAGGTTGCCGCCGGAGGAGAATCGCACCTGCGCGCCGGCGATCAGCGGATCGACCGACGGCGAGTAGCTCGAGTTGTTGGCGGCGTTCCAGTAGACGAAGCCCTGCAGCGTCCCCGGGGCGATCGAGAACGACTGGACGATCGGCGGCGCGTTGAAGCTGTAGCCGACCGCGTCCGGCACGTCGATCTTGACCGACCGCAGGACGGTCTCTCCGGCTTGGGCGAGGCCGTCGATCGCCCCGGTCGTGATGTTGAGCGTGTCGTTCCCCGGCGGGAGGATGATCGTGAAGTTGCCCGCCTTCCCGGTCAGCACCGACATGTGCGGGATGTTCCAGGAATCGTAGACCGTCACCCGCACCCCCGCGTCGGGTGTGCCGTTCGCGCTGGTGACGGAGCCGATCAGCGTCTCGCCGGGGTAGTAGGCGAGCATCGTCTCGCCCCCCTGGAAGTAGGAGAGCGCCGACCCGTCGAACGAGCCGTGGGTGGAGTTGGCGAGCGACTTCGCCGTCGGGTAGTTGTCCGGCAGGAAGCAGGAGGAGCCGTTGGTGGCGTTCTTGATGCCCGGGCAGTAGTAGCCCGTCTTGTAGACGATCTGGAAGTGCTGGAGCATCCAGCCCGGCTCCAGCGGGGACGTCGCCGCGGCGCCGGTCAGGCCCGGGATCCCGCCCGAGAGACCGATGTCCGTCCCGTTGTAGCCGACGTACGTGCGGTACAGCATCGTGTTGTAGAACGGCGCGAAATAGTTGATGTTGTACTGCTCGGCGGTGACGTCCGCCGGCACCCCTCCGAGCGGGTAGGTGTTGCCGTCCGAGCCGAGCACCGTGACGTTGAAGAACGTCGTCGGGAGCCCGGCCCCGTTGATGACGCGACCGGTCAGATCGGCGGGCGCGTAGAAGATCCCGGTATCCTGGCCGCTGAACGGGAACAGCCGCGAGTCGACCATCCCGTAGCGGATCGACCAGCCCGTGTACGACTGGAGATCGTCGTACAACCGGGCGACGTTGTTCTCGGAGAGCGTGCCCGCGAGGAAGTACGAGACGACGAGGTACATCGCGTTGTTGTCGGTGATCGTCCCCGGGTTCACCGGCAGGTAGATCTCCGGGTGCGCGACGACCGTCGCATAGTCGGCCGCCTGGTTGGCGAGCAGGTTCTGCAGCTTGGTCACGTTGACGCCGGTCGGGCGGATCAGCTGGACCAGGTTGCTCGGAAGGACGGAGGAGTGCGTCACCGTCTCCTCGGCGGAGAGGAGGGTCGTGGCGAGGATGCCGATCGCGAGCGACTCGTTCTGCGAGAGGAGGAACTGCCCGGCGGGATTGATCCCGTTCTGGAAGTTGTCGGCGACGCTCGGGTGCTGGCCCTGGTCGATCGCCTGGAACCCGTAGTCCCACCAGCTGATGAACGCCGGTCGATCCGGCTCGGGGACGTTCGTGTCCTGCGTCGCGAGCCAGTTGTACGCCGCGCTGTCGTACTGGTTGGGGGTGTCGAGGTCCGTGCCGACCGCCCCGAGGTAGCTCGACGCCGGGGCCGACGCGTTCAGCTTGAGCCAGCTGGGGAGCGAGGTGGCGATCTGGTTCTCGACGACGCCCTTGGTGTTCCCCGGGACCCCGGCGTCGATCGCGACCCAGACGTTCGGCAGCACGATGCCGACGACGAGGAGCATCACGAGGACGTGCCGCGCCTTGAACGCCCGCCGGAACGCCGCCAGCTGGCTGCCGCGGTCGGAGAGCGAGGCGACGGTGCGGCGGAGCGTCGGATAGCCTCCGACGTCGAGGGCCCGGTGCAGCGCCTCGGCGGACAAGAGGGCGTACGCCGGCGAGGCGACGAGGAAGAACTTCGTCGCGGAGATCGGCAGGTACACCGACAGGACCCCGTAGACCAGCAGCGCGATGTGCCAGCGTCGGAACTTGTGGCGCGCGAGCAGGTAGACGAAGATCGCGATCCCGACGAACGCCAGGAAGAACGTGACGACGCCGTAGGCGAGCACGAGCTCGTCGAACGTCGGCGGCTGTGCCTCGGCGACGGTCGAGTAGATCAGGTTCTTGACGAAGTAACCCTGCCCGGTGACGACATCGGTGAAGTACGTCGGCGTGACGAACCTGAGGAACAGCGCGGCGGCCCCGACGAGCGCGACCAGGAACGGGATCGAGAAGACCCACGGGATGTCCCGCATCAGCAGGAACGGGAGCATCAGGGCGAGAACGCCGAAGAACAGCAGGACGGGCAGGTCGAAGAAGGTCGGCAGGTTCCCCTGCACGAGATAGTACGGCATCGCCATCGGGAAGGCGACCAGTCCGACGATCCAGGTCGAGACGTAGAGGCCGAACGAGTCGACCTTCCGGATCCGCTCCACCAGCATCGCGATCAGGAGCGTCATCCCGATCACGACGATCGCGTAGGTGTAGCCCTGCCAGGCGAGCGCGAGCGCGCCGAGCGACACCCCCGTGAACACCGCCCATTTCACCGCGGTGCGCTCCGTCCGGACGAACGCCTTCACCGCCGGCCAGTACTGACGCGGCTGGGAGTAGCTGGCGACCCACCGCCGCGTCCCGACCGCCTTGATCATCCGGATGTAGGCGTAGACGACGACCAGGATCACGAACGTGTAGAACGAGAGATAGTTCGCGTAGCCGAACGTCGACTCGTCGATGCTGCTGCTCAAGAACGGCAGGATCAGGGCCGCGATCAGGCCGGTCCGCTTGCTGCTCACCTCGCGGCCGATCAGGTAGAGGGGGAACACCTCGAGCGCCGCCCACAGCGGCCCCTGGAGGTCGAGGAACCACGCGCCCGCGGTGACGGCGTTGCCGCCGAAGAACGGGGCGAAGATCAGCCCCAGGATCGCGTTCATCCAGTCGAACAGCGGCTCCCGCGGGTTCAGCGACCCGACCGGGAACTTGAGCATCGGGTCGTGGATCAGATTCGTGTGGGTCAGGATGATGTACTGCATCACGCGCGAGTGGTAGTACGAGTCCGACCCGCCCGCGTACGTGTACAGCGGGCCCCACTGCGCGATGATCGGGTACGACCAGATCGACCGGATGGCGAACGCGAACGAGAAGGCGGTCAGCAGGATGGCGACCGTCCATCCGTGGCGGTGCCACCAACCGGTCTTCGTTGCGTCCATCGGGTGCCGGGTCGCTCCGAACCGGCGCGCGCGAGACTTGGGAGGGGTATAAATAGCCTACCCGAACCGAGCGCCGCCGGTGCCCCGGCCCGTCAATCGACGGCCCGGAACCGGTAGAACCAGCGACCGTCGTCCAGGGCGTACGGCTCGACGCGGACCCGACCGCCGATCTTGAGGTCGCTCCACGGGCGGCCCTCGATCCGACCGAACAGGCGGAGCGGGGCCCCGGCGAGATCGACCAGACCGACGGCGAACGGCACGTCCGCCTCCATGCCGAGCGGGGCGCCGGCGAGCACGGCACTGAACGCGTAGATCGTCCCGTCACCGGGCAGGTCGACCCACTCGAGCTCCTCCCGGTGGCAGACCGGACAGACGGTCCTCGGCGGCCACATCAGCCGCCCGTCGGACGGGCACCGGGTGGTCGAAAGCCGTCCCTCCGCCAGCCGCGCGAAGAAGCGGGCGAGGCGGGAGTCCTTCTCCGTCTGGAGCGGAAAGAAGTCGAGGAGGAACGGCTTCGCGGTCCGGGGACGCTCCTCGGCCGGTGGGGCCGCGGGGGTGGGGGGGAGTGTCTCGGCGCCCCGACGGAGCACCGCGGGCCGGGGCGGGTCGCTCACGCCGCGCCTCCCCGCTGGTAGACCATCACCGAGTGCACGTTCGCGCTTCCCGACAGGTTGTGCACGAGGGCCCACTCCGGGTCCGGGACCTGCCGAACGGCGGGGACCTTGCCCGCGAACTGCTGGAACACCTCGACCGCCTGGGCGATGCCGGTCGCTCCGAGCGGATGACCGCAGCCGAGCAGCCCCCCCCGCGGATTGACCGCGAGGTCGCCGCCGAGGTCGCCCCGCCCGTCGGCGGCGAACCGGCCGCCTTCGCCGGGTCCGCAGAGGCCGAGCGCTTCGTACTCGACGATCTCGGAGATGGTGAAGCAGTCGTGGAGCTCCGCGAGGTCCAGGTCGTGGACCGAGATGCCGGCGCCGCGCAACGCCTCGCGCGCCGCGTGGGTCAGCCCGGGCCACTCGGTCAGCGATCCTGCGTTGGCGAGATTGTGGAAATCCGAGTACTGTCCGGTCCCGCGGATCCACGCGGCGGGGTCCGGGAACCGCCGCACGGCCTCCTCGGAGACGAGCACGACCGCGGCGGCGCCGTCGGTCATCGACGAGCAGTCGCCCAGGCGGAGCGGCGGCGCGATCATCGGTAGACGTAGGAGGCGGTCGCGGGCGAACGTCTTCGCGTGGAACTGCGCCGTCGGGTTGGAGTTCGCGAAGCGGTGGTTCTTCTCCGAGACCGCGGCGAGCTGTTCCTCGGTCGTCCCGTGCTCGAGCATGTGCCGCTGGGCGACCATCGCAAAGAACGGGGGCGCGGTCGCCCCGGCCGGACCGTCCCACGCCCGGTCCATCACGCACGCCATCGCCGAGTTCGCCTCGGCCATCGACGGGAGGTTCATCTTCTCCACGCCGACCGCGACGGCGATGTCGGAGAGCCCGGCCGCGATCGCCGCGTACGCCGAACGGATCGCCGACTGGCCCGAGGCGCAGGCGAGCTCCGTCCGCTGCAGGATGCGGGTCGGCCGGATCCCCATCTGTTCGGCGGCGAACGGGGCGACGTGCGACTGGAAGGCGAACCGCTCGGGCTCGGCCGCGCCGACGAACAACGAGTCGACCTCCTCCGGTCGTAGCGACGGAACGGCGCGGAACAGCGCCGCGCCGACCTCCTGGGCGAGCTCGGCCCAAGTGGCGGAGCGGATCCCGAAGGGGATCGTCGCCCCGCCGACGATCGCGACCCGGCGTCCGCTCATCGGGGCTCCGCGCGGATCGCGGCGACGACCCGGTCGCCCGCGCCGCTGGTGGTGACGGTCCCCCCCTGGTCGTACGTCCGGGCGGTCCCCGCGGCCAGGGTCTTCGCGACCGCCCGCTCGAGACGGTCGGCCTGTCGGAGCAGGCGGGGGTCCGACCGCCGACCGGCGAGCCAGCGGAGCATCTGCTCGACCGCGAGGAAGGTGGCGAACGGATTCACCTGGTTCTTGCCGGCATACTTTGGGGCGCTGCCGTGGACGGGCTCGAACATCCCGTGCTCCAGGCCGACGTTGCCGCCGGAGGCGAACCCCATCCCCCCCTGAAGCACGGCCGCCAGGTCGGTGATGATGTCGCCCATCATGTTCGGGGCGACGACAACGTTGTACCGCTCGGGCGAGCGGACGAGCCATTGGGTGAACGCATCGACGTAGGCGTAGTCGCGGACGACCTCGGGGAACTCCGCCCCGAGCCGGTCGAACGTCTCCCGGAAGAACCGGCACCCCTCGAGCACGTTCGACTTGTCGACGCACGTCGCGCGGTGTACCCCGTCCGCCGGCGCTCCTCGACCCCGGCTGCGCACCAGGTCGTAGGCGAACCGCACGATCCGTTCGGTGCCTTTCTGCGTGATGACGCGGGTGTCGATCGCGACCTCGGTGTTCCCTCCGCGCTTCAAGCGGCCCCGGGCCGGTGTGTAGAGGTCCTCCGTGTTCTCGCGCACGATCACGAGATCGACGTTCTTCGGCGCCCAGACCTCCTTGAGCTCGTCGCTGATGCGGTGCTTCACGCCGGGGTACAGGCGGCACGGGCGCACGTTGGCAAACAGGTCGAGGCGCTCGCGGAGGCCGAGCACCAGCGCGCGACCGGCGATGTCCCCGTTCGGGAGCGTCGCCCCCGGCCAGCCGACCGCGCCGAGCAGGACAGCGTCCGCCCGCGGCATCGCCGCCTCCGTCTCCGACTCCCACTCGCGGCCGTGGGCGAGGTAGTACTGGGCCCCGCCGCCGTACTCGGTAATATGCCAGGGGGCGGCGTCGCCCTCGGCGAGCGCGGCGAGCACCTTCAGCCCCTCGCGGACGACCTCCGGGCCGATCCCGTCGCCGGGCAGGACGGCGATCTCGCTGCCCGCGCCGTTCATGGGGAGGCGCCGGCCGCGACCGGGCCGCCTCGGCTCTCGAGCTCCCGCCGTACCTTCTCGACCAGCCCCCCGGCCTCGAGGAGCTCGAGCAGGTGACGCGGCAGCGGCGGGAAGCCGACCGAGCGACCGGTCGTCAGGTTCGTCACCCGGCCGCCGGGCAGGTCGACCCGGCCCCGGTCCCCGTTCGAGAAGATCGCACGGACGCCGCGGGCCTCGATCGCCGGGATGCCGAGATTGATCGCGTTCCGGAAGAAGATCCGGGCGAACGAATCGGCCACGACCGCGCCGACGCCGATCGCCCGCATAGCCTGCGGGGCGTGCTCCCGGCTCGACCCGCTGCCGAAGTTCTCGTCCGCGACGATCAGGTCGCCCGCCTGGGCGTGCGCGGCGAACTCGGGGAGCGCGATCTCGAAGACGTGCTTCTTGAGCTCCTGCGGGTCGATGACGGTGAGGTACTTGCCGGAGATGATCTGGTCGGTGTCGACGTCGCGGCCGAGCGTCCACACCCGGCCCTCGATGACCTGCTGCACGTGGACCCTCCCTACGCGAGCCCGCGGGGGTCGGCGACCTCCCCGCGGATCGCGCTCGCGACGACGGCGGTCGGCGACATGAGATAGATGCGGGCCTCCTTCGCGCCCATCCGACCGGGGAAGTTCCGGTTCGACGAGGAGGCGCACGCCTCTTCCGGCGCCAGGATCCCCATGTTGCCCCCGAAGCACGCCGAGCAGCTCGAGTTCGTGAAGACGGCGCCCGCCTCCGTGAAGACGTCGATGATCCCCTCGTGGAGGCACTGCTCGTAGATCTTGGTCGACGCCGGCGACACGATGAACCGCACGCCCGCGGCGACCTTGTGCCCCTTCATCGCGGCGGCCCCTTCGCGGAGGTCCTCGATGCGGGCGTTCGTGCAGGACCCCAGGAACGCCTGGTCGATCTTCACGTGCTCGCTCGCGACGTCGGAGAGCGGCCGGACGTTGTCCGGCGAGTATGGGCACGCGACCATCGGCGGCATCCCGTCCACATCGATGTCGATCGTCCGTTCGTAGCGGGCGTCCCCGTCGGCGGCGAGCGGGTGCATCGGATGCTTCGCGATCTTCGCCAGGTACTCCCGCGTGGTCACGTCGGCGGGAACGATCCCCGTCTTCGCCCCCATCTCGGTCGTCATGTTGCAGATCGTGAACCGTTCGGGCATCGACAATGCGTCGATCGTCGGGCCGCCGAACTCCACGGCGCGGTAGGTCGCCCCGGTCGTCTTGAGCTCCCCCAGCACCCGCAGGACGAGGTCCTTCGCGGTCACGCTCGGCCCGAAGCGGCCGCTGACTCGGACCGAGATCGACTCGGGCACCTTGAGCCACAGGCGACCGAGCGCGAGGACCGCGGCCATCTCCGTCGGGCCGATGCCGGTCGCGAACGCCCCCATCGCCCCCAGCATGTTCGTGTGGGAGTCGGTGCCGACCGCGAGGTCGCCCGGCACGACCCATCCGTCTTCCGCCAGGATCTGGTGGCAGATCCCGTGGCGGCCGACGTCGTAGAAGTGCGGGAGCCCGACCTCCGCCGCGAACTGCCGGAGGATGCGGTGCAGGACGGCCGCGCCTTCCGTCGACGCGGGAACCCAGTGGTCGATGGCGATCACGACCCGGTCCGGGTCCCAGACCCGGGTCGCGCCCATCTGGTGGAACGGGCCGACGGTCTGCGCCCCCTGCTCGTGCATCATCGCGAGGTCGACGGCCCCTTCGACGATCTGGCCGGGGACGACGGTCGCCTCGCCCGACGCTCGCGCCAGGATCTTCTGCCCGAGCGTGAGCCCGTGGCCGCGATTGTCGCTCATGCTGCCCTGCCGCGGATGCCGACGGCCTCCACCATACTCCAGAACTCGTCCTCCGATAAGCCCGGCCGTCCGAGCCGTCCCCGATAGTCGTGGATGAACGCCGCGACGACCTCCTTCGTCTCCGCCTCCGCGAACTCCTTGATGCGCCGGACGAGCTCGTTCAGCTCGGGCTCGGTCGCCGTGAGGCCGCGCTCCTTCAGCTTCTCCACGACCGCCGCGCGCCCGGTGTGCTTCCCCAGGATCAGATGGCGCTGCTGGCCCACGCGCTCCGGTTGGATCGGCTCGTAGGTGAGCGTGTTGGCGAGGACACCGTGCGTGTGGATCCCGGCCTCGTGCGAGAAGGCGTTGTAACCGACGATCGACTTGTTGACGGCCACCGGTACGCCCGACCGTTCCTCGACGAGTCGGGAGAGCTCGAGGAGCCGTTCGGTCCGGATCCCGGTCCGCACCCCGTACAGCGACTCCAGGTCCATCACGACCTCTTCCAGCGACGCGTTCCCCGCCCGCTCGCCGAGCCCGTTCACGCAGACGTGGGGGGCCCGGGCACCGCATTCGATCGCCGTGAGCGTGTTTGCGGTCGCCAGGCCGAAGTCGTTGTGGCAGTGGACCGAGAGGTCGCGGGGGTGCACCCGGCGGACGAACTCCGCGAGGTACCACCGGAACGTGAGCGGCGTCATGATGCCGACGGTGTCGGCGACCACGAGCCGGTCGGCGCCGGCGTCCTGGACCGCCCGGTAGAGGCGCTCCACGAAATCGAACGGGGCGCGGACGGTGTCCTCGGTGACGAAGGCGGTGTGGAGGCCCGCGTCCTTCGCCCGGCGGACGGCGGCGATCGAGGCCGCCAGCACCTCCTCCTGCGTCATCTTGAGCTTGTACCGCAGGTGGACCTGACTCGCCGCGACGAAGATCGCGATGTGGCTCGCGCCGCTCGCGATCACCGCGTCCACGTCCTTCGGGACCGTCCGGGCCGCGGCGAGGACCTTCGCCCGCAGTCCGGCGTCGGCGACCAGCCGGACCGCGCGCGCCTCCTCCTCCGAGACGACCGGAATGCCGGCGTTGAGCACGCCGACGCCGACTTCGGAGAGCAGTGTCGCGATCTCGAGCTTCTCTTCCGGGGTGAAGTGGACGCCCGGGGTCTGTTCGCCGTCGCGCAGCGTCTCGTCCCAGATGACGAGCGACTCGGGGAGGTGGCGCTGCGCGGCCGTCGCGGGGTGATAATCCTCGACGAGCGGAGGCTCCGCCACGCCGCTTCGAGCCGGCGTCGGGATTAAGGCTTGCCGCGCCGACGGCGGAACGAACGGCCGTTCGACGACCGACCGGAGGCGGTCCCCCCCGTCTCGGCTTAAATACCGCGCGTTGCTCGATATCGATAGGAACCGGCGCCCGCGCCGCCCTGCTTCGAACCATGACCAGCACTCCCGCCTCTCAAGTGAGCCCCGTCCCCGGCGAATCGGGGGCCCCGCGTCGCCCGATCGAGCTTTCCGACGTCAGCGTGATGATCGGGGGCCAGGGCGGGGACGGGACCCTGACCGTTTCCGACCTGCTCGGCCGCTACTTCCGCAAGCGCGGCCTGTACGTCTACACGTCCCGCAACGTTCTCTCGCGGATCCGTGGCGGTCATGCGGACGCCTCCGTGCGGGCGAGTCGGGACGCCATCTCGGCCGTGAAGCAGCACGTCGACGTCCTCGTCGCCTTCGACCAGCAGGCGGTCGACATGGGCCGGCCGGAGCTCGCCGGTCACGGGTTCATCATCTACGACTCGACGACGTTCCATGTCGACCTGCCGAACGCGGTCGGCTTCCCGTTCGCGACGCTGGTCGGCGGACAGGTCGGCCAGCCGATTTACAAGAACACCGCCGCGTACGGGGCGCTCTCTGTGCTCTTCGGGTTCGACCCGGACGTGACGAAGGCGGTAATCGAGGAACGGTTCCGCCGACGGGGCGCCGAGGCGCTCGCGAAGAACCTCCAGGCGCTCGAGATCGGTCGGAAGTCGGCGCTCGAAACGGCGGGGATGCCGCACCGGTTCTCGGTGGTGGACGGGGACGCGCACGACATGATCCTGACGACCGGCAACCAGGCGGTCGCCCTCGGCTTCGTGGTCGGCGGCGGCCGTTTCTTCGCCGGATACCCGATCACGCCGGCGACGGAGATCATGGAGTACCTCCAGCGCTACCTCCCCGCGTTCGACGGCGTCGTGCGGCAGGCGGAGGACGAGCTCGCCGCGATCAACATGGTGATCGGCGCGGCGTACGCGGGCGCGCGGGTGATGACGTCGACCAGCGGCCCGGGTCTCTCGTTGATGACCGAAGGGATCGGTCACGCCGGCACGGCCGAGGTTCCGGTCGTCGTCGCGGACTGCCAGCGCGTCGGGCCGTCGACGGGCCAGCCGACGCGGCACGAGCAGTCGGACCTCTCGCACCTCGCGAACCTGGGCCACGGCGAGTTTCCGCGGTTCATCCTCGCGCCCGCCGACCCGGCGGACGCCTTCGCGATGACGGTCGATGCCCTCAATCTCGCCGAACGGTGGCGGCTCCCCGTCATCCTGCTGCTCGATCAGGCGCTCTGCCAGAACACCGCGACGAGCCCGCGGTTCTCGATGCAGGGGATCAAGATCGACCGCGGGCTGCGGGTCTCCGCGGAGAGCGCGGCGAACCTCCAGCAGTACAAGGTCTACGAGTTCTCGCCGGACGGCCGGTCCGCCTACGCGCCCCCGGGGACCCCCGGCCTGCGGGCCCAGGTGACGGGCAACGAGCACGACGAATGGGGGCACGTCACGGTCGACCGGACCAACCGCGTCCGCATGATGCAGAAGCGGATGGAGAAGATGGTCCACGCGCGCCCCGAACTGCCGTCCACGCACCGGTACGGGCCGTCGGGCGCCAAGATCGCGTTTCTCGGGTTCGGCAGCACGGGGGGACCGATCCGCGAGGCGCAGCAGCTGCTCGCCGGCCGGGGCGTGCCGACCGTCCACCTTCAGGTCCGGACCGTCTACCCGGTCCCAACCCACGAGATCGAGCCGATCCTGCAGGAGGTCGACATCGCCTACGTCGTGGAGCACAACTACCAGGGGCAACTCGCCCGGCTGCTCCGCGAGACGCTCCCCGCCTACCACGCGAAGATCCGCTCGATCGTGAAGTACGACGGAACGACGTTCCGGGCCCCGGAGATCGTCGCCCACGTCGAGGAGGCGGCGTAAGATGGTCGAGCTCGCGAAGGCCGTCCATCCGATCTGGTGCCCGGGATGCGGGGATTTCGGCCTCCTCTCCGCCGTCAAGAAGGCCGCGACCGACCTGAAGATCCCGCCGAGCGAGCTCGTCCTCGTCGGGGGCATCGGCTGCTCGGGGTCGATCCACAACTTCCTCGAGCTGAACGGCATCCACGCGCTGCACGGCCGGCTCCTGGCGCAGGCGGTCGGCGTGAAGCTGGCGAACCCGTCGCTCACCGTCGTCGCCGCCGGCGGGGACGGGGACGGCTACGCGATCGGGATGGGGCATTTCATCCACGCGTTCAAGAAGAACGCCTCGCTGCTCTATCTCGTCATGAACAACGAGACGTACGGGCTCACGAAGGGCCAGGCGTCCCCGACGAGCCAGATCGGCTTCGAAGGGAACGTCGAGCCGCCGTTCCACGCGATCCTGACC
>Ga0335073_10002666_pt1 | contig 24504 bp, 17 predicted proteins | sample Lox_Sample_22_FD_207093 | JGI IMG/M metagenome (GOLD analysis project Ga0335073, IMG submission 207093) | Soil microbial communities from Loxahatchee National Wildlife Refuge, Florida, United States - Lox_Sample_2.2 | ecosystem: Environmental > Terrestrial > Soil > Wetlands | place: USA... | reverse complement strand
ATTCGAGGCGCTGGATCGCGAAGGAGAGCTGACGGCGACACAGGTGCGCGAGATTCTCGGTCATGAGATCAGCGAGGCGGCGGCTCTGCGCGCGCTGATGGAACTGTGGACCGGGTTGCGGGCGATGCCGATCGCAGCACAGGGCGAACCTGCTCGGTGGACGTTGCTGAAGAACCGCTTCGCCGCGCAACTGGCGACGGCGTCGAACACGGCACAAACGACGGCGCTCTCCGCGTTGCTGTCGCTTTATCTTCGGTCGGCTGTTGCTGCCACTGCGGAAGAGGCCGAAGTTTTCCTGTCGCCGCTGACGGCTCGCTCGCGGATTCGCGAAGTTCTGCACGGCATGATGGCGACGCGGCAGCTCGGGACAACTTCTGTGGCGTCGCAGACGCTGCTCTTCGTGGAGGGCTCGCTGCCCGAGACTGCGCCTGCACCGGAGCCTCAGACTGCAGTGAAGATTGCTGACAGGCCCGCTGCCGGCGTTGCGCCAAAACCACGAGCGCGGAAGGAACAGCAACCGCCGGCCCGCAGGGAAACGCGACCGCCGATGCGCAAGGGGCCGCGACCGACGCGGTGGGAATTGCCGGCGCGGGAGCCGCGACCACAACCGGGGCCGGGGCGTCCATGGCAAAAGAAACCGGCGGCGGCTGATGGCGCGCAGGATCGTCCTCAGCCCGGTTCGGATCGGCCGCGACGCGAAGAGAGGCGACCCAAGGGGGGACGACCGGGCTTGGGTCGAGCTATCGGGCAGCGTGCATCCGGCGCGGGTGCGCGGCCTGGGAGCGGTGAGAAGCCGTGGCAGCGACGTCCTGACCGCAACAGGACTTTCGGCAACAGCAACAAGCCATGGGAGCGCCGTCCTGGGAACGACCGGGGATTCCGCAAACCGACGTTCGGAGCGGAGAATCGCGAAGGTTCCACGGAGCGTCCGCAGCGCCAGGAACGCCCTCCTCGCGAAGAGCGCCCACCGCGGCAAACGCGGTGGCGTGATCGAAGGGCGGGTGGGCCGCCGTTTGGCGAAGGTCGAAAGCAGCAGGAGGGACGTCCCTGGCGTGAGCGGCCAGCGAGCCGAGGGACACGGCCTGCAAGCGGTGGTGTGCGCTCAGGCCCGCCCAAAGCCGGCGGCGGACAGCGTTCAGGACGACCTGAGCGGCCGTTTCGTCCGGGAAAGTCTTTTGCAGGAAAGACCGGCCGTCCTGAGGGTCGCGGTTCGGGTCCGAGGCAGGCTGGTCCGCCAAAAAACAAATTTCGTAAGCCGTTCCCCGGAAAACGAAAACCGCGCAAGAATAATCAGAAAGAGACCCCCGAATGAATCGCGGTCCTATCATCGCCATCGACGGCCCGGCCGGCGCAGGCAAGAGTACGGTCGCGCGCCATCTGGCGCAGCACTTCGGCCTTCTGAATCTGGAAACGGGCGCGATGTACCGTGCCTTCGCGCTGAAGGCGATTCAGTCCGACGAGGATTTCGACGATGCCTGTGCGCTGGAGCGGCTGGCCCGCGACACGGAGATCCGGCTGGAGCCGGACCGATCGGGCAATCGTGTCTATCTCGACGGTCAGGACGTCACGGAGCGGATCCGGGACTCCGACGTCACGCAGGGGGCTTCGCGAGTGAGCGTCCACCCGGGCATTCGCGCGTGGCTGGTTGAACTGCAGCGCGAACTGGGGCGACATGGCGGCATCGTGATGGAGGGCCGCGATATCGGCACGGTGGTTTTTCCCGATGCGGACGTGAAGGTGTTCCTCGACGCATCGCCGGAAGCGCGAGGCCTGCGCCGCTACGAGCAGAATGCCGGTAACGGGGCCATGACCGCAGCAGAGTCTTCGCTTGTATTTCGCGAGCTGCGGGAGCGCGACGAGCGGGACCGTGGGCGGGCTAACTCACCATTGCAGCCGGCTCCGGATGCGATCGTGATCGACTCGACGGGTCTCTCGCTGGCTGAAGTTCTGGGGCAGATCGAGGATCTGGTGCGGCCGTTGTTCGCGCGCCGGGGGCCGATGGAGAAGGTGAGCTAGGTTTAAGAAGCTCATCTCTGGGGCCGGAATCCGGGTCCCTCACGAAATGCTTTCTGTTTTTTTTCAGCGAGTTGCGGCGCAGTGACAAGTTTGTCAACATTGCAAATTACTGAATCGGGGGCTGCCGCAGGGGCGGCTGCGAGTGCTGCATGGACAACCGCGAGCGGGCCAGATGATTGAAAACAAGGCAGAGGGTTTGCAGTTGCGAATGCGGGGGGTTGAAAGTTTTTCAGTGTTGATGAGGAGTGCTCAGGCCACCCCAGCGAAACGTTGTTTCGCTGGGGCCCCGGCTGCCCGCCCTCACGCCCTGGCGTTTCCTCGCTTGCGAGGAAGCGCCACCAGGTTGGGGGCCGCCTAGCCAGGGATGATTCGCCGTTAAAACCCGGCGCTTTTACCGTCGCGCTGCTGCGCAGCGCCGGTGGGCAGAGAGGGCCGGAATTGGGAACCGACTCATCGGCTTTCCGGAGGCCACGCAGTAGATTCCCCTCCAGTTTCGGGCTGAGGCCTGAGAGGTCCTGGTTTTCCGGCACGGCTGAGGCCGCGGTCAGCGGGACCTCCGCTGAGCAGCCTATTCTTCCTCGCTCTTCGTTCCTGGCGGCGCTTTGAAGTGCTTTCCGGGACCTTCAGGCGGCGTGGGAGGCTTCGGCGGGGTCAGGGATACCGTTACGCTTTCACCCTTGCGAAGCTCCAGGTTGCCATGGTCGGTTTCCAGTTGCAGCTGCACGCCACCGTGACCAACGGAACCTTCCAGCGTCTGACGCCCGCCGTCGTTGGTCGTCTTCAGCGAGAAGTCGGTACGGATCGCTTCATCCGCGCTTGTGCTGCCGTTCACGGTGAAGCTGGCGCTCTCGGGCATGGTCACGATCACGTTGCCGGTGTGATCGGTGATCTGCAGATTGCCCAGAGGATTGGCAGCGACCAGATTGACGTCGCCATTCGAGTCCTCAATGTGCGTATCACCCGCGACCTGGGTGAGATCGATGTCCTTGGAGCGGGCGATCACGCGTACTGGCCCGGCGGCCTGGCTGACGCTCAGATCGCTCTTGTCCAGAGTCATGGAGCCCATCAGGTGGGGGATTTCGAGAGTTGTCTGGCTGGAGTGAAAGTGCACGCCCGCGGCGATCTGCTCCAGGTGAACATCGCCAAAGAAATCGCCGTCGATGGTGACCGGTCCCTGAATCTGCGAGAGGGTGACGTCGTCGCCCCTGCCGTCGACCAGGACGCGACCCATTACGTTATGCGCGGAGAAATCGCCTTGCCTGATATGGCCCTGGGCCTCGCCGCCGATGTCTTCGAGCTTCACTTCGCCGTGCGTGGCGGTGACCTGGACGCCGCCGTTGAGACCGTCCGCAGTGACGTCGCCGTGCCCGGTGGTTACGGTGGCATAGGAAGCGGCGGGCAGCTCAAGGGTGAGATCGACGCGTGCGCCCTGCTTCTCCGGAACGGTGATGACCGCGCCGCCACTGGTGGTTTCCACCTTCGGCTTCAGTTCGGCGAAGATCTTCTGCGCCTCGGAGTCCGAATTGCGGTGGACCATCTGGTGGGCGCGCAGGTGCATGTGGTTGTCATCCGACGCGGTGATGGTGACGTCGCCCTGAGGGTCGTCAATGGTTACTACGGGTTTAGCCGCAGTCAGGACCTGATCGATCTGCACGTCGTTGTCGTGCTCGGCGCCCATCCAGTTCCAGAAGTTATCGTTGTCGTCGGACATCTCCCAGGAGAAGGGACCCATCAGGTGGCCGTTGCGGGAGACCCAGCCGAGGCCGATCATGATGATCACCAGCCAGACGATGCCGGCCATGGAACGGCGGCCGGCCCAGGGGCGATTCCAGTCGAGAAAATGCTCGGCCAGCAGGAGGCCGCCCATGATGATCAGCAGCATGGGCCACCAGCGGGCGTACCAGCCCCAGAACTCGCCGGGGTCGAGCCTTCCGGTGGACATCAGCATCGCGATGATGCCGATGGCGAGAAGAATGAGCGGGCCGACAAAGGTGGGGCGGTGCCAGCCGCGCCAGTAGCTGCGGTAGTAGTCCTTCTGCGCGCGCATCTGCGCTTTCCATTGCTGGCGCTGCGCCCGAGCTGCCTGTTTGGCCTGCCACCGCGCTTCCCGCGATGTCCAGGATGGAGGTGTCGTCGCCATCTTTCTACCTCCCTCCTTCTTCTCTTGAAATGTTGTCGGGCGGCGGCGCGATCGTCGCAGCGGTAGTCGCTTCGTTTGCGACTGCGCCGGTGTAGGTGGTGGTGCCGCCGGCACCGGGCGCCTGGTACCCAGGCTGATAGCCGGGCCAAGCAGTCGGAGGCGCGGGCGGATTCTGCACAAGGATCGCGTTCTCCGCCAGCTTCAGCAGTCCCCACACGATGATGTACAGCGGCCAGCTGTGCGAATAAGAGATGCCGGCATACTCATCGAGAATGGCCGTGATCCCGAAGGTGAGCAGGATGATCGGACCGCGCATGCGCCGCAGAAAGAGGTACTGGTTCATTGCGCACCCCCTGCCGGCGGCTCGGAGGTGGTTGTCGACGGTGGCGGCGGCGGAGGATTCCCCGGCACGCCGGGAACGGGTGGCGGCGGCCCAGGCCGACCGTAGAAACCCAGCCGCCCGGAGTTCCGCAGCAGCAACCAGACAGCGATGCCCACGATGATCAGCGGCCAGCCGTGGTGCACCCAGCCGAAGTTCAGAAATCCCAGGGTGTTGAACAGGAAGAGCATGCCCAGGAGGATGAGGACAATCGCGCCGATCGGCTCCCTGCGTGCACGCTCCAGCTCCATTTCGGGTGGCGGCGGCACCCAGCCCCCTGGCATGTTCGGAGGCATATTGGGCGGCACGTAACCCGGTCCAGGAGGAACCGCACCCCCGGCAACAAATCCTGGAGGCGGAGGCGGCGCGCCCCAGCTTCCCGGGCCGCCGATCCCACCGCTCGGATTGTATGGACGAGCGCCTGCCTGGGTTTCGGCGACGATGCGCTGGCGCATCTGTTCGCCCCATTCGGCGCTCTGGCGGCCAAACTCATGCGCCTGCTGGCGCATTTGCTCGGCCCAGTCTGCATAGGGCTGGCCTGGATTGCCGGGGGCCTGTCCGGGCGCCGCACCTGGAGCCGCTCCCGGCGGGAACCCCGGGGGAGGCGTCGTTGCGCCCGGCGGGGGCGGGTTGACCGGCGGGGTGTAAGGCCGCGACGTGTGTCCGCCGAATGCATTGCCGAGCTCGTTCAGGCCGAAGGGGTCCGGGAGCGGCAGGCCGTCACGCCGCGCTTTCGCGGTCTGATGTGCGTCGAAGACCTGATAGAGCACCCAGGCCGCGACGAAGATGCCGAAGATGCCATAGTGCTCGGTAATGCTGATGAGGACGACGAAGACCAGCACGTGCACGATGGCCTTGATGTACTGGCCGTTGTACATTGCGCCGACGCCGGGGATAAATCCGAGAATGGTCGCGGTGCCGGGATTCGGCACACCCGCCGGAGGCGGCACATAGGGTCCGCCAGGAGGAACCTGACCGGCGACGCGCGCCGCCAGGCATGGTTCGCAGAAGACGTTGCCCTGCACCTCACGCGAGCACTGCGCGCACAACCCTTTTCCGCAATTCTGACAAAAGGCGGTAACCGCCGCCTCGGGATGATTGACGCAGTTCATACCAGGCCCCTTTCCACGTTCGCTTGCCGCAGCCCGGTTTTTGAACGACCCAGGGAAATCGACTTGCCAGTTTTGAACGACACTGCCACTACTGTTGTCTTCCTGCTTTCGACTGTATTGTTCGCGCGCAACGGCGTACCGTAGCCCGCGCTCGCGCTGCCGCCGCTCTTTCCTGACGGCCTTTGCTGTTGTTGCTGTTGCTGCTGATTCTGCTGGTTCTGCTGCTGCGGCTGCTCCACGTCGCGGCGCAGCTCGCGCATACGCGACTGCAGCTGATAGAAGAACCTCATGTTGTCGTAGTAGCGCACCACCGAACTGCGCGCTCCGTAGAACTCGCGCGAAAGCGTGCTTCCGATCTGCGAGGGAGTCAGGTCGGCCAGCCGGAGGCTGGTCAGATGCCCCCCGGTGACCAGGTTCAGCGTCAGCGCGAGCGAAAAGAAGGCCATCGCCACCGTCATGAGCAGGCGCGTTTCGTGGAAACTGCGCCGCCACGGCATGGCCACCGCCACGGCGCCGCCGGCCGCGGGCACACCCGCTGCCACGACGGGGATGGGCACGCCGCCTGCGCCGAGGGTCTTCTCGATGATCTTCGAGACCAGACTCGATGGGATCTCCGGCTCTTCGTGCAGGTACGTCAGCCACTCCTGCCCCTGCTTCACATGCGCCAGCAGGTCGCCGCAGTTTTCGCAGCCCTCGGCATGTGCCGTAAACGCAGCGGTTTGGGCGGCCGGCAGCAGACCGTCAAGCGCATCCGTGAGCAGGGCTTCCCACTCCTCGCAGCGCATGGCGCCGCCAGGGGCTGAGCCCGGCTTCTGTCCGAATTTGCTCTCGTCTGCCACCTAAACCACCTGTCCTTTATTACGTTCCAGCAGCCGCGCGAGTTCTGCGCGTCCGCGGCTGATTCTGGACTTCACGGTACCTTCGGGAATGCGCAGGACCTTTGCAATTTCTTTGTAATCCATATCCTGCAGATCGCGCAGGATTACTGCTTCCCTCAGCTCGGGCGAAATCTTTGTCAGGGCCTCCTGTACCATCTTTTCGATTTCTTTTTGCACCGCCCGGTCGTGCTGCGTGGGACTTTTATCGGCCAGCCGCTGCAGCAGCGGGATGTCCTCGCCATCGCCCTCCCAGCCAGCGTCCATCGAATCGGTGACCCGCTGCGCCCGCGACCGCCGGAAGTGGTCCACCAGCAGGTTGCGCGTCATGGTGGTAATCCACGTCTGGAACGTGCCGCGCGCGAGATCGAAGGCAGCCAGGTTTCCGTAAACCTTAAGGAAGACTTCCTGGGTCAGATCCTCGGCATCGGTCGACGATCCGGTAAACCGGAAACACAAACCATACACCCGCCTGTGATGCGCTTTCACCAGTTCGGTCCATGCGAAGCTGTCGCCCTTCAGGCATCGCTCCACCAGGACCTGCCACTCGGCTTCCACAGGCTTCTCCCCGACCCTTTCATGCTCGCGCTTTTGCCAACGGTCGGCCGGGCGGCGCTCGTCGTTTCCGGGCGCTCTATATTGTCCAGGGCGAACGACTTCCGCCCGGGATGCCGGCCTGGCCGCCGGGAATCCCAGCATTCCCAGATTCCACGAGATGGTTCCAGCGCTCATGGGCAATAATACGCATTGGAAAGCCGGTTAGTTCCGAAACCTGACCTGTTTTGCCGAGGTGAACGCAGCGGGTTTCCTGCTCCCTGTTCCCTGTCTCCTTCCGTCCGGTCAACACAGCAGGCCACTTCGTAACAGATTCCTTGTCGGTGCCGGTACGCTCCTCTACCGTCGTGGGCATGCACGTACCCACGACTCTGCTGCGATTGATCACCGCGGCCGCTACATTTCTCCTCGTCCTTGTTGCCGTTTCCTTCGCGCAGGACGCGCCGCCAGCTGCGCCGCCGCCTGCCCAGTCCTTTCCTCTCACCGACACAGGCGCTCTCACCGAAGAAGGCGTTCATGCCGCGCCGATCGAATATCAGGGACGTAAGGCCGTCCGTCTCACTGCCGACGCGCCGGATTCGGCGGGATTTGCCATCGTCAAGGGCACAAATTTTCGCGACGGCTCGATCGACGTCGATCTCGCTACCGTTCCCGAACCCTATCCCGGCGGCGGGTCCAGCCCGGGCTTCATCGGCATCGCTTTCCGCATCGTGGACGGCGCGCACTACGAAGGCTTCTATATTCGGCCCGGCAATTCCGGCTCGGAAGATCAGGCCAGGCGCAATCACTCGGTTCAGTACATCGCCGAGCCCGTCTACGGCTGGAAGCCGCTGCGCCGCAGCTGGCCCTTCATCTATGAGTCGTGGGCCGATCTGACGCCGCAGGCCTGGACGCATCTGCGCGTCGAGATCCATGGCCGCAAAGCGAAGGTTTTTCTCAACGGATCGCCGAAGCCGAGCCTGGTCGTCGACGGGCTCAAGGGAACGACGCTCGAGGGGCCGGTCGCGCTTTGGGGATTTTCGGAGGAGACGTCGTATTTCGCGAACCTCAAAATTGAAAACGCTGCGCCCGAGCCGATCCAGAACGGCGGGGACGTGGCCGGGGCGTGGGATGTGCAGTTCCTGACCGACAACGGGGGGTATCCGGGCACACTGAAGCTGGTTCGGCAGGATTCGAGTGTCAACGGTTTCTACTCCGGCCCGCTCGGCCTGAACCAGACCGTCTGGGGGACCTGGCGCGACGGCTATGTGGAGCTGAGCTTTGGCGCTGCCTGGCCCGATGAGCCGGGCACGGTTAAAGCAACGCTGGCGGGATGGGTGGACGGCGACCAGGCCGGCGGCCGCGCGAAGGTGGAAGGCCGCGCCGACGGACGCTGGGTGGCCACGCGACAGAAGTAGAAAAATCCGCAGGCAGGAAAAACAAGACCCGCCTCCTCGGAGGCGGGTCCTGGGTTGCGAATATGGTTCGGCCTTAGAAGGCGATCCCGAAGTATGGATCCGCCACGCCGAGCAGGGTTCCGGTGTGATAGGTCGCCTGCGTCCAGGGCGCCGTGATCGTGAAGATTGCCAGCGGTCCGCATCCTTTGAACGTCAGGGAGAACTGCGCGGTCGCCTTGCCGCTGGTGGCAATGTCTCCCAGAGACACCGGGAAGGCGCCGCCAGGAGGTGTGATCGTGGCTGAGCATGGCAGGCCGCTGAGTTGTTTCACGGTGAAACTGGTGATGAGAGTGGTGTAGGCCGGGCCTACACTGCCGTTGGTTGCGGTGATGGTCCAGGTCTGCGAAGTGCGCGAGCCGGTGACGCCGGTGATCGCGAACCGGAGACCGTAGCCCGGGATGCCGTTGCCGTCCGGATTAATGATGCCCCAGTACGCCGGCTTCGCCTGGAGGCCCATGTCGAAGGGCAGCGGATAGTCGGTGCGGCTGACCGGGAAGCTGTCGAGCCAGGTGTCGTCGTCGGCCATGCCCCAGAGGGTCACGCCGGTGAGCCGGTTGTGTTCCTGGCGGAAGAGGTTGAAGTACTGGTTGTAGAGCCAGCCCTGCTCGTCGAGCACAGCCGGAGGAATGTTGCTGCCGTAGTTGGACACGATGTCGCCGGCGTTGTAGACGCTCTCGTCGAGTTCGGTGATCTGCTGATCGAGGCCCGGCAGCTGCTGCGCCACGGTGTCGATGGCGGTCTTCATGGCCTGGATCGATGGGTAGTTGATCGCGTTGTGCGTCTCGTGGCCGATGCCGTCGATGGGCACTCCACGCGAGCGCATGCCCTGGACGATCTGCACGAGGCACGCCAGGCGGTTGGGATCGGCGGTGCTGTAGTCGTTGAGGAACAGCTTCGTGCCGGGCGGCGCGTATTGCCGTGCGGCCTCGAACGCGATGTCGATGTAGCTGGGGCCGAGCACCTGGTAGAACGGACCGTGCACGAGGCAGTCGGGCTGCGTGGCGTCGATGGGCTCGTTCACTACGTCCCAGGCGTAGACCTCGGTGCCGAAGTGCTCCACTTCGGTTTTGATGTGCTCCTGGATGTTGGACGTCACGGTCGCCTGGTTCGCCGACGAATTGGTTCCGTCGCCGAATGCGTACGACGGCACCTGCGATCCGTTGGCCCAGACGAGGTTGTGGCCGCGGATCTTCATGTCGTGGCAAACTGCGAGGCCGGCTTCGGCATCGGCGTTGGTCCAGTTGTAGGTACCCAGCGACGGCTCGGTGCTGCTCCACTTGAAGTCGTTGCCGGAGGTGATGCTGTTGAAGTGCATGGTGAGCAGCTGCGCGTGCGGGCCCGACAGATCGCCCGGATCAATGGCGGCGCCAACGGGGAAGTACTTCGACAGCGTTTGGTAGATCGATGGGATGTTGGTCTGGATGGTCGGCGGCGCGACGTAGCTGAGTTTGAAGTCGGAGATGTAGAACGAAGTCAGGTCAGTACCCGATGCGGGGAAGGTCTGCAGATACAGCGAGGCCTTGCCCTGATCGTAGTTGCTGCTCATCGTGTAGTTATTGATGACGATCTGGTGCCACTGCCCGTCATCGGGGATGGTGATGCCGGGATAGCCGGAGACGCCTGGATACGACGTGTTCCCCTGGTACGTCGTCTGCAGGCTCACGTTGATGATGTGGCTGCTGGCGTCCACTGGCTGCATCATCACGTAGACGCTGATGTCGTAGACCGAACCAACGTACATCTTGTTGCTCACGCTGATTTGCGGACCGTCGTAATTGGCGGTGCGGCCCGTGATCAGCAGAGCATTGGCATCGCCGGCGGGATCAGGTGTCGGCGGTGTGACGACGCTGAGGGTGCTGCCCGCGCGGCTGCTCCAGCCGTCCGCGGTTCCATCGGAGAAGTTCGTGGTGATGCCGCTGTTGTCCTGCTGATCGGGCGGTAGCGGAGGTCCTGACAACTGGCCGATGGTGACGTCGCTGATGTAGAAGGAGTCGGTCGCGCTGCTCGACTGGAAATACAGCGTGAGGCTGGAGGGTGGACCGGGGAGATTGCTGTACGTGAAGGTGCCCTGGACTTTGGTCCACGCGGTATTGGATAGAGCGCTGGAGGTAGCAAGGTTTGCGTAAGAACCCGCGGTCGCGCAGTTCGCGGTCTTCGTCGACATGGTCACCGTGGGATTGCTGGCGTCTGCGTTCTGTAACATCACGTACGCGCTGATCTGGTAGGTTGCGCCGGCCTGGATGCCGCTCACGCCGAGCAGGTTGAAGCTCGGGCCTTCATAGGTCGCGGTGCGGCCTGTGGTCAGCAGCGCGTGCGCATCGCCCATAGGGTCGACTGGCGAAGGCATGGCATTGGTCAGCGTTACGCTGCCGAAGGGCGCCCATCCATCGAGGCCGCCATCGGACCAGTTCCATGAAGCCACCGGCGTTCCGCCCGGCGGCGGTGCGGTTTCCGTGATGATGACGTCGTCGAGGTAGAAGGTCTGCGAGGGTGTGTTCTCGATCAGCTGGGCGTAGAGGTTCAGTCCTGTCTCGGTGGTGCTCACCGTGTAGGCTCCGCCGATCTGCACCCAGGCTCCTGACGTGACTCCCGTTTGGTATGCGCCGATGGTGTCGTAGCAGGTGCCGCCGCTGCATGAGGGCGAGGTGTCGGAGCGCTGAATCGTGAAGTTGGCGTTGGTGGCGGTTTCGCCACTGGCGAGGCGAACCCATCCGGTGATGGTGTACTGCGCGCCGGCCTCGAGGACGCTGGTCAGGTTGATTTGCGGGCCACCAGTGCCTGCGGCGCTCGTCGTGGTCGACAGACTATGCGTGCCTGAATAGGCGACTGTGGTCGTGTTCACCGGAGTCGAGGCGTTGTAGAACGACGTCCAGCCCTGTGCGGTTCCGTCTTCGAAGTCGTACGTTGCCACGACCTGCGCTCGCAGCGGACTGGCGGTCAGAAACAGGATGATCGCTGCGGCGGCATAGAACGCAAGGCGGGCGGAGGCTGGCTTGTAGTCGCTGGAAAGGGGGCGCATGGGAAGCTCCTGTCTTTAGTCCTGATCGCTAACAAAATTGCGCTGATGAAAGACGGACTTGCATTATTTGGCAGGAATTATGGGAAATCTGCCAGACCGGGGCAAAGTATAGGCACCTAACAAAAAGGGTGTCAAGCGGGGCGCTGTGAATTGCGAAACATGACGGCAGTGTCATGGTCCGGGCCCATTTCCCTGGAGAATCGGCTATCCAGGGCCGAGCCCTTATTCGCAGCGAATGGCGGCCATGGGATCGATCCGGGCGGCTCGCAATGCCGGCAGCAGCGACGCTGCGCTGGCAATCAACGCCAATGCTGCCACCGAGCCAACCAGCACCCATGGATCGCGTGTACCGGTTCCATAGAGAAAGCTCGCCAGCGCTTTGGATGCGAGGAGAGCCACGGTGAGCCCAGCCGCTGTTCCGGCAAGAGCCACAAGCGCATTCTGGCTGCACACCAGCCCCACGACCTGCGCCCGACGCGCGCCGAGCGCCATGCGGATTCCGATTTCGCTGGTACGCCGTGCCGTTGCAAAAGCCAGCGTCCCGTACAGGCCGATCGCCGTCACCAGCAGCGCGCACACTGCGAAGAACACCGACAGGAGCGCCATCATGCGCTCCGCGCTGAGCGAATCGTCGATGGTCGTTGTCATCGACGTGGTCACCGGCGCCGGAATTGCCGGAGCCAGTTGCCGCGCCAGTCGCCGGGCCGTGTTCGCCACACTCCCTGCATCGCCCCCGGTTCGCACCACCGCGTAGTACGACAACTGCTTCCCGTCGTCCTGCGTCATCGCGACGTAGCCGGTCGGCGGCGGGTCGGAGCGCAGATCTTCGTACTTTGCATTTCCAACCACCCCCACGACTTCATACTGGATGGGCGGCACCTTCGGACCCTGGGTCTGGCTGACGGTGCGCCCGAGAGCATCGCCATGCGGGAAGAGCAACTTCGCTGCAGTGGCGTTCAGGACGATCTTCTTTCCTTCGGCCGCCGTTTCGTTCCAGCGGAAGTCGCGACCGGCGAGCACAGGAATGCGCATGGTCGCGAAGTAGTCAGGCGCAATGCCGTTGATGTGCGTGTCGACGGATTTCTCACCAGGGCTTGACATGTCTTCGTCCCACACATATCCGGTGAACGGAACCAGCCGCGCAAAGCTCACCGAACTCACGCCCGGCGTATGCCGCAGCCCATCGCCGATCTGCTGGTAGAACTCCATCAGCGCGGCGTGATCCATGCCGGCTTTATCCATCGAGAACTGCACATTCTCGACGTCGCGCGGATCGAAGCCTGCGCCCGATCGATAGAGCCGCACCACGGTTGAGGCCAGCAGGCCGGCGCCTACGACGAGCATCAGCGCGAGAGCGACTTCGACCGACATCAGCACGCGCGGCAACCAGCGGTGACGCTCCTTCCTGTTAGTGGTGTGCTGGCCGCTCCTGATCTGTTCGTGCAGGTCGCGCGAGGTGGCACGCAGCGCCGGCACCAGACCGATGATGAGCGTGGCCGTTACGGCAATCAGCGCGGCAAAACCAAACACACGCAGATCGAGAGAGGTATCGAGGTGGGACTCTCTGGCGCCGCCCAGGAGCATGGCGCCGAGGGCCTGGCTGACCAGTGGTGCGACGGCGAGGCCGAGCACAGTTCCCACCACGGCAATGAGCAGAGACTCGGTGAGGAGTTGCTGCGCGAGGCGGCAGCGCGACGCCCCGACCGCCAGCCGGGTGGCCAGCTCACGCTCGCGCGCGGCACCACGCGCCATCAGCAGACTGGTGAGGTTCAGGCAGGCGAGCAGGAGAATGCCGCCGCACATCGAAAACACAGCAACAAGCGGCTTTCGAAACTGCAGCCGCAGATAAGTGAATCCCTGCGATCCATGTTCGGCCGAAAAACGGAGATGCCGGCTGAGTTGTTTTGCGACCCATTCTGCATCTCCGGCGTTTTCGGTGAGGATCGTGCTTGTCTCTGAACCCACCGCCGCATTTGCCTGTTCCAGCGTGACGCCTGGCTGCAAGCGCCCCATCACGTTCATCCACCAGGCGTGAATCCCTGCCTTCGTCAGGTTACGTTCGCCATTGAGCATCGGCTCGGTTGCCAGCGGCACCCACAGCATGGGGCGATTCATGGGGTCGGCTCCTATAAAGCTCTTAGGCATGACGCCGACGACGGTGAAAACGGTGTTGTCGATGGTCAGTTTCCGCCCCAGCACATCGGGAGCGCGAGCGAACCAGCTTTGCCAGAAGCTTTCGCTGATGACAACGCCAAATCCTGCAGGATCGCCGCCTTTGCGGTCATCGGCCTCATTCAGAGTACGGCCGAGCAGGGGAGCGGTCTCGAGTGCGGAAAAGAATCCGCCGCTCACCATTTGCCCGTCGACATTCTCGTTGCCGTCGCGGGTGCGTACCTGCATCTTGTCGAATCCGCTAAAGGCAAACACCGTCGAAAACACATCGTGACGTTTTTCCAGACCGCGAAACAGCGGCTCGGGAAAGCTGTAGTTTGTTCCGGCCGGCTCGTACGTCATGCCGAGCACGGCCAGCCGGTCACTTTGTGGAACGGCCAGCGGACGCAACAGCAACCCGTTGATGATCGAGAACACGGTGGTATTGGCGCCAACGCCGAGGGCCAGAGTGAGGAGCGCGACGGCAGTGAATCCCGGTGACTTGAGCAGCACGCGCGTGGCGAATCGCAAATCGCGCGCGAAATTCTCCACGCGCCGCAGCTGCCAGAGCTCCCGCAGGCGCTCCTGCCACCGTCCAGAATTGCCGAAGCGCTGCCGCATCGCTGTTTCCATACCGTCCTCCGCTATGCCTTCGCGCGCGAGTTTCGCGCGCAGCATTTCCTGGTGGAACGCCAGTTCTTCGGCCATCTCACGGTGCATTCGGCGTCGCCGGACCAGGCCTTTGAGTCGCAACAGAAGTTCGCTGAGCCCCTCACGCATGGGTTCACCTCACGATGCCTGCATAACGAAGGCGACTGCTGCCGAGAGACGCGCCCAGCGCTGCGACTCGGCTTCCAGGCGCTTGCGGCCTTCAGCAGTCAGGCGATAAAACTTCGCGCGCCGGTTGTTTTCCGAAGCGCCCCACTCGGCCTTGAGCAATCCGCGCAGCTCCAGCCGGTGCAGCGCCGGATAGAGCGCGCCCTCCTCGACTTTGAGCGCCTGCTGGGAGGTCTGCTCGATCCACTCGGCCACGCCGTATCCATGCAGAGGGCCCCGTGCCAGCGCCTTGAGCACCAGCATCTCCAGTGTTCCCTGAATCAATTCACCTTGTTCGTCTCGTTTCCCCATAAATGCTTTAGGGGAAGACAATACATTCGGGCGAGGAGCTCTGTCAATTTGCAAAGGCTGTGGTGGCGCGGGGGCTTGCTCAGAATGACTCGAGAATGTCGGCCACGGCCGCCGAGGCAAACTCGCGAGCCAGCCGGTGCGTGGCGGCCGAATCTTCCTGAATGAAGCTGGCGAGGTTCTGGATCTGCTCGTACTGCTGGCGGAAGAGGTAGGAAGGATTCTGCCAGATCACCTTGCCGTTCTTGTCGATCAGTTCAAGCTTCGTGGTGATCGTGACCAGGTAGCTCGACGTCTGCCCAGTGGTGTTGTCGTAGGTGAGGGGATTGATGGCGAAGGTGAGGATCGTGCCGCGGAGGGTGGCGTCGGCATCGGGGTCTTCGCCGGAGACGATGCGGAGCGAGCTGCGGCTGTTGAATTCGCGAATGACGGCCTGCGTGAAGACAGCCTGGGTGTGGTAGGACTGCGTGTTGTTCTTGAAGGAGGGGATGGCGAGCGTGCGAACGTTGCTGGGCAGATGCGCGGCGGAGTTGAGGGTGTGATAGCCACAGCCGGACAGTATTGTGAAGAGGATTGGGCCGTACAAAAAGGCTGCAAAGCGCGAGCGCATGACTGGGAATATTCTCGCAGATGCAGAGAAGCCCTGAGGCGCGTGACGCCCATGTCCCAAAACCAGGGACATGGGGCACCCGAATCCGCGAAGCCAAAATACAAAGGCCAGCTCCGAAGAGCTGGCCTTTGTATTTAGCCGAAACGGCTTACGCCGGGCTGGGGCTGCCTTCCGGCAGGCTGCCGGTGCGGCCGGGTTCTGGTTTGAGGACCTGCTGGACGTCGCTGGTCGGCGATCCGGGTCCACCAGAAGGACGCAGCGGCGGCAGTTCTTTGCCGTCGATGATCATGCGAATCTCGTTGGCGTCCAGCGTCTCGCGTTCCAGAAGCGCCAGAGCCAGCCTGTGCATGATCGGCTGGTTCGTATCGAGGATGGCCCATGAAGCCTTATAGGCCTCATCGACCAGGCTGCGCACCTCGCCATCGATCTGGCGCGCCGTTTCTTCGGAGAAGTCACGGTGCTGGGCGATCTCGCGGCCGAGGAAGATTTGCTCTTCCTTTTTACCGAAGGTCAGCGGTCCCAGGCGGCTCATGCCGAATTCGCAGACCATCTTGCGGGCGAGGTCGGTCGCGCGCTCGATGTCGTTGCCGGCGCCCGTTGTCATCTGGTGCAGGAAAATTTCCTCGGCGATGCGGCCGCCCATGAGAATGGCCAGCTGCGTCTCGAGGTAATCCTTCGTGACGGTGTGCTTGTCGTCTTCCGGCAACTGCATCGTCACACCCAGCGCCATGCCGCGGGGGATGATGGTGACCTTGTGCAGCGGATCGGCGTGGTCGCGCAGAGCGGCCACGAGGGCGTGTCCGGCTTCGTGATAGGCCGTGACGCGCTTTTCCTCGTCGGTAAGAAGCATCGACTTGCGCTCGGCACCCATCAGGACCTTGTCCTTGGCCTGCTCAAAGTCGAGCATCATGACCTGCTTGCGGTTGGCGCGCGCGGCGTTCAGCGCCGCCTCATTGACCATGTTGGCCAGGTCGGCGCCGGAGAAGCCCGGTGTTCCGCGAGCCAGGACGCGAAGATCGACGTCGTCGGCGATGGGGACCTTGCGGGCATGAACGCGGAGAACCTCTTCGCGGCCGCGCACGTCAGGACGTCCGACAACCACGCGGCGGTCGAAGCGGCCAGGGCGGAGCAGGGCCGGATCGAGGACGTCAGGCCGGTTGGTCGCGGCGACGAGAATTACGCCGTCGTTGGACTCGAAGCCGTCCATTTCAACGAGCAGCTGGTTGAGGGTCTGCTCTCGCTCGTCGTGGCCGCCGCCGAGGCCTGCGCCGCGATGGCGTCCAACTGCGTCGATTTCGTCGATGAAGATGATGCAGGGAGCATTCTTCTTGCCCTGCTCGAACAGGTCGCGTACGCGGCTGGCGCCCACGCCGACGAACATCTCGACGAAGTCGGAACCAGAGATGGAGAAGAACGGCACGTTGGCTTCGCCGGCGACGGCGCGGGCGAGCAGGGTTTTGCCGGTTCCCGGAGGCCCGACCAGCAGGACGCCCTTGGGAATGCGCCCGCCCAGCTTCTGGAACTTCTGCGCCTCGCGCAGAAACTCGATGATCTCCTTCAGCTCTTCCTTGGCTTCGTCAACCCCGGCCACATCCTTAAACGTGACCTTCTTCTGCTGCATCGAGAGCAGCCGCGCCCGGCTCTTGCCGAACGACAAAGCCTTGTTTCCGCCCGACTGCATCTGGCGGATCATGAAGAACCACAGCAGGGCGATCAGGATGAGCGGCGAGAACTGCAGCAACCAGCCCCACCAGCTGTTGCCGTCCGCGTTCTTCACCGTTACGCTGACCTTGTTCTGGTCCAGAACGTCGTACAGGTGCGAGTAGTTTGCCGGCACCACGACGTGGAAGGCGCCCTTGTCGGCGCGGAAGTGCCCTCGAACTTCCTGGCCGGTGATGGTGACGTCGTTCACCTGGTTGGAGTTCACGTCTCCGAGGAACTGGGAGAAGCTCACTTCCTGTTCATGGGTGCCCATGGCCCCGCCCTTCTGGAACAACTGCCAGAGCACGAGCAGGCAAGCAATGATCAAAACCCAGAACAGAATCTGTTTAACGGTCGAGTTCACCTTGGGGAAACCTCTCTGTTCCCTCGGGACCCGGTCGGCCATCTACCCCGAAATTGACCGAAAGGCCGGTCCGATTTTCACCAACAGTTAGACGCCGCAACCCGGGTGGAAGAGTCAAAACTGGTCCTGGAAAAGACGAGCAGAGCTTTCCCTGCCTCGCGTTCGGCGTGCGGATATCCATGTATTGTACTCCGGGCTTCTGTTACTTCCATACCCCATCGCTGCCACGTATGGGGGAGATTGTGCGGATTCCGGACGGCAACCGCTGGTACCATGAAGGCAGGAGATGGCGGCAGGAACCACAACCTCTTTCCCTGGTTCAACCTTCGGCTCCGTCACGCTTCGGATCCTTCCTACCTCGCTGCAGATTTTCCTCTGCTATCTTGCCATCGGGCTGCCGATGGCCGTTTTGCCCAGCGTCGTCCACCTGCAACTGGGCTTTAACACCGTTCTGGCTGGGCTGGCGATCAGCGCGCAGTATGTGGCGACGGTTCTGAGCCGGCCCCAGGCGGGGCGGATGGCGGACTCGGTCGGGGCTCGTCGGACGGTGCTGTCCGGGCTCATCGCATGCGGGTGTTCAGGGGTCTGCCTGTTTTTCTGCGGTTTCCTTGGATTTCTGCCGCTGACGTGTCTGTCGCTGATCTTTGTCAGCAGGCTGATTCTGGGGTTCGGCGAGAGCTGGCTGGCGACCGGGTCGTGCCTGTGGGGGATCGCGCGGGTCGGCCAGGAGCACACGGCAAAGGTGATCTCATGGAGCGGCATTTGCTCCTACGGCGGCATCGCCATCGGCGCACCGCTCGGGGTGTGGATCCTGAAAGCGTGGGGCTTGAGCGGCGTGGGGCTGGCCAGCGTGGCGATTTCCTGTGTCGGACTGCTCACGGCGTATCCCCTGGGCGAGGTGGCGGTAGCGGAAGGCGAGCCGCTGGCGTTCCGGCAGGTGCTCAGACGGGTTTTTCCACACGGCATGAGCCTCGCGCTCGCGACCACGGGGTTCGGAACCATCGCATCCTTTATGGTGTTGTTCTACGCGCACCGCCACTGGCCTGATGCAGCCTTTGCTCTGACCAGTTTTGGGATGGCGTTCATCGTCGGCCGGCTGCTCTTCGCGCACGCCATCGATCGATGGGGCGGATTCCCGGTTGCCCTGGTCTGTCTCTCCGTCGAGATCGTTGGTTTGTTGTTCCTGTGGCTCGCCAATGCCCCGGCTCTTGCCTTCGCGGGCGCGGCACTCACCGGGTTTGGATTCTGCCTGGTCTTTCCCGCCCTCGGCGTCGAGGCGGTGAACTGCGTGACGCCGGAGAATCGGGGCTCGGCGCTGGGCGTGTTTACGGCGTTTGCGGATTTGTCGCTGGGGATGACTGGACCGCTGGTGGGTTTGATCGTCGCTGGACTGGGGTATGCGCCTATCTTCCTTTTTGCGGCCCTGATGGCGGCAGTCGCGCTGGGGATGACGCTGGTGCTGCACCGGCGGCCAGGGTACGGAAGAGCTGTTGGCTTTGCGGCGGCGGATTAGCTGCGCGACCGCGTGACTTTTTCAGGAAAGCTGAAGAATAGTCGGCAGGCCGCGTGATTCGGTTCTTTCCGGGCCTGAAGGCCCTCTTCTATGGTCCAGGTGTTCACCGGCCTGCAGGCCGGGGCTTTTACCGTCCTGCCGCTGCGCGGCACCTGATGCGCGAAGAACCTGATCGTGGTCACAGTACCCGGCGCCGGTCACGGGGAAGATGTCAGGGGAGAATGAGCGGGCGCAAAGGTTCCCTCAGTGGCTAAAGCCTCCTGGCAGTTTTTTTGCCCTGTACCCTGAACGCTGTGCCCTTCGATGCCAGGCTCTGATCAAAATTTTGACGTTGCTATCGTTGGAGCCGGCGCTGCGGGGATGATGTGTGCCATTGAGGCGGGCAAGCGCGGGCGGCGCGTGTTGCTGCTGGAACGCGGGGAGCGCGTTGGCAAGAAGATCCTGATCTCGGGGGGCGGGCGCTGCAACTTCACGAACCTCTACTGCAAGCCGGAGAACTTCATCTCCGCCAATCCGCACTTTGCCAGGTCGGCGCTGGCGCGCTACACTCCGGCGGATTTCATTGCGCTGGTTGAGAGTTACGGGATCAAGTATCACGAGAAGACTCTGGGGCAGCTGTTTTGCGACGACTCGGCGAAGCAGATTGTGGCGATGTTGCTGAGTGAGTGCGCGAAGGCGGGCGTTCGGGTCGCGACCGGTGTCGACGTTCGTGAGATCGTGCGCGAAGGTCCAGGATTCGTTGTGACCACGGACGATGCGGCTTTCGAGGCGCGAGCGCTGGTGATCGCCACCGGCGGCTTATCGATCCCGAAGATGGGCGCGACGGGGTTTGGGTATGACGTGGCGCGGCAGTTTGGCGTTGCGATCCGCGAACCCTGGCCTGCTCTGGTGCCGTTTCTGCTTGGGGACGGCGAGTTTGGCGGTTTTGCCGATCTGAGCGGCGTTTCGACGGAGGTGGTTGCGTCGGTGGGCAAGCAGCGATTTCGGGAGAAGCTGTTGTTCACGCATCGGGGGTTGAGCGGGCCGGCAGTGCTGCAGATTTCTTCGTACTGGAATGGGGCGGAGGCGGTTCTGGTGGACTGGGCTCCGGGGCAGGAAGTTTTTGGGGATCTGCTGGCGTCAAGCGCGGGGCGGAGTGCTGCGGCGGCTCGATCTGCATTGCGGGCGAAGCTGCCGGCTCGCCTGGGAGATCGATTGCTGGAGGTTCTTGCGCCGACGAGCTGGACGAATCACGCGCTCCTGGACCTGGAACGACGACTGCATGCCTGCGCGTTCTCGCCAGTTGGCACAGAGGGGTTCGAAAAGGCTGAGGTGACGGCCGGTGGGGTTGATACGTACGCGCTTTCGGCGCAGACGATGGAGTGTCGCAGCGTTCCCGGGCTCTACTTTATTGGGGAAGTCGTCGACGTCACCGGGCATCTCGGCGGATTCAACTTTCAGTGGGCGTGGGCCTCGGGGGCTGCGGCGGGTCGGGCGGTCTGACAGGTCCTGTATTCCCACCTTTGTTGCGCCAACCGCAGGCGCAACAAGGATGGGGCACCCGGAGAAGGCAACCAAGGTGCGGACATCAGAACGGGGGCCACTCCAGACTCCCACCCTCCAACAGCGCCGCACATTTCTCCACCCGATAGCCCTTCTCATCGTGCACCGTAAATACCCGCGGCCTCCCCGTGGGGCTGGTGCTCCACAGCGAGCAGCCCGCGTAGGCGCCGTCTTTGCGGACGATGTAGTACTCCATGTCGAGCAGGCGGACTTTCGTCATGTCGCCGTTGTAATTGCGAACGATGCGGCGCATGACTTCGAGGCCGGCGTCCTTTGGCTCCATGCCCTGGCGCATGAGCTCGACGATGGAGTGTGCGCCGGCTACCTTGATGTTTTCCTCGCCCGAGCCTGTTGCGCCGGCCGAGCCCACGTCCTGATCCGTATAGGACCCGGCGCCGATGATGGGCGAATCACCCACGCGCCCGGCGAGCTTCCAGGCGAGGCCTGAGGTGGTGGTCGCGCCCGAGATTTCGCCCTTGCTGTTGACAACGGAAACGTGAATCGTGCCCGTCGTCGGCCAGAGGATCTGCTCGGCGGCGTAAAGGCGATCCTCAGGCGCGATGCCGAGATCGGCGGCCATGTTCACGAGCTTCTTTGTCCGGACGCGAATCGTCTCCGCCCACTCGGGTGTTGGGTGGCGCGGGACCGCGCCTGAGCGGAGAGCATTCGGATCCCCTGTACCAGCACCAGGAACGTGGGGCACCCGATCCTTGTCCAGCGACGAGAGACCGTGGAGATCCATCGTCGGCTTTGGCGCGGGGCGATCGGCGTAGGGATCCTTCCAGCCAGGCTGCGTCATCGAGGGACCCCACCAGTCCATCTGGGAGTTGTTCTCCTTCCACAGCATCCAGATTTTGCGCGCGTCTTCGGTGAGGAGATCTTCTTTGGGGAAGCCGATATCGACGGCGAAGCGCTGCGCGCCTTCGCCAACGAGCATCACGTGGCCGGTGTGCTCGTAGACCTTGCGGGCGACGAGGCACACATTCTTAATGTTGCGCACGCCGCCGACGGATCCGGCCGATCGGGTAGGACCGTGCATGCAGCAGGAATCCAGTTCGACGACGCCCTCTTCGTTGGGCAGCCCGCCCAGCCCGACCGAGTGATCTTTCGGATCGTTCTCGCGGCCCAGGCAAATGTGGTGGATCGCGTCGAGGGTGTCCGATCCATCGAGGAGCATCTGATACGCCTCCTGGATGGTGTTGTCGCCGGTGACGCGGGTGACAATGACGGGTTTTGCCGGGGGCTGGAGTTGCTTGATGGAGTCTGCGGTTTCTGCGAAGAGGTCGGGGATGGAGAGGCTGGCGGTAGTAAGCGCGCCGAGCGAGAGAAAATCGCGCCGTGATGTCATGCGCAACAGGGTACAGGGTCGAGGGTACAGGGTACAGGGCGGTCTGGAGAAAACTCAAAAGACGGCGTCTATATAGCGAATGCTACATAGGAACCCTTTGGTGGGTTCCGGTGTCCAAGATGGCATGAGCGCGCCGCCGGTGCGAGCGGACGCTGCGGGGGCTTGATGAGATCAGCCGATACTCCTGCGAAGGCCTGGAGGGTATACCTGAGTGGATCGCTGGCGGCCATCATCGTGATGGTATGCACGCGACCGCCGGCGGTGGGATGGTCGTTCGGCAAGGCGTTTGTCGCAGCCACACTATGGATGGCATTCACAGTTCTGGCTGGCGCTGCGGGCCTTGGTGTTGGCGAGACGGTTATCGAGGGACGGCTGGCGTTTCCGCAAATGAGCTTTGCGGTGGGAGCGGCGGCGACATGGTTGCTGCTTCCGCCGGTATTGCTGTGCTGGGTACGCGGATCGGAATGGGCAGCGGCGATGAGCGCCGTCGCAGGCGCGGCGATAGCGGCGTGTCTGTGGCGGCCAACACCGAATACTGAAAGAGAGCCATGGATTGAGGGTCCGCGTTTTGCCGATTTGCCGGCGCCGGAGACGGGGCGGCCGCAGGCACTGGCGATTGCTGTCTGCGCAGAGCTGGCCGTGGTTCTGGCCAACCGCGGAGATTTATTTCTGGCTACAGCGCTGGCGGGAATGGCCGGATTTCTGTTTGTGTGGAAACGGCTGGCGTCGATGAACGCGAGGGGTCGCGATGAGTTGGGGAGGACGACGGCGGGAGCGAGCGCAGCGGCACTGGTGGCAATGCTGATCCTCATTCCGTTGCTGCTGGTGCGCTTTATAAGGATGAACGACGGTGTCGAGACGCGGGCGCAGGCGGCGGTGCGGGCGGATGCAGAGAAGCGGGCGGGCACAGAGAAGGGCGCTGGGGCAGACGCCTATCGGGGAATCGTGCTCTTTACGGTGCAGGAAAAGAAAAAGGAACTGCCACCGTTGCCGATGGAGCGCGATCCGCTGCGCACGGGGATGGCGAAGCCGCTGGTGATACGGTTTGACGGGTCGTACTGGTATTTTCAGGCGCCGGAACATGGACCAGGGCTGCATCCGCATCTGGCGCATGGCGATCCGGTGGCCGTGAATATTTATTCCGCGGGATGGGTGCCGCTGGCGATGCAGGCGCACCAGACGCTGGCGGAGCCGGTGGATCTGCGGGCGGTGGGCACGATGCAGGTGACGGTGCGGAACGGGGACAACCGGCGAGGAAGGATCGACATGGGTGTGCTGCTGACGGATTCGACGGCGGCCGGAAAGCCGTCGATGTATCTGGGGACGGAGCCGATGGTGTCGACAGAGACGGACCACTTCGCTCTCAAGGCGAATCCGGTGAGCGAAGAAGTAAGGTTCGCGATTCCGGTGCAGCGGGGTATTCGAAAGTTTGACGATGTGACGGTGTTCTTCTATCCCGATGCGGAGCGATCGACGCTGGGAGCGCGGGTGGGGATTGAGCAATTTGAGCTGGAGCCGAAGTGAGGTTGTTCCAGGTCACAGGTCACAGGTCCAGAGCACGGGTCACAGAGCACAGGGCACCTCGGTCAGGCTTGCTTCCTTGAGCGGGGGGCGGGTGTGCGTTGGGCTGAGGCGGCGCGGGCGGGCGGGATGTGTGCCGATTCGGCAGTCTCAGGAAAGTGCGCAGTAGGAAGCGCCTCGAAGGCGGGGCGGGCGAAGAGATATCCCTGAAAGAAGCGGATGCGCTGGCCGCTGAGGAACTGGAATTCGGCGAGGGTCTCAACGCCTTCGGCGATGACGTCGATGTCGAGGTCGTAGCAGGCGCGACGGATGGCGCGGAGGATGGCCTGGCGTGGACCGGGGCGGTCGACGCCGCGGATGAGGCGCATGTCGAGCTTGATCTGATCGGGGTCGAGGTCGTCGAGGATGGTGAGGCTGGCGTAGGTGGCGCCGAAGTCGTCGATGGCGAGGCGAACGCCGCGCGCACGGATGTCTTTCAGAAGAGCGGCAAAGCGATTGCGTTCGACGATGACTTCAGTCTCGGGGACTTCGAGCACGATGCGGTCCGGCGGCAGGCCGGCCTGGCGGGCCGCTTCGATGGCGGCCAGAGCTGCTTTCGGAGATGCCTCGAGCGTCTGGGGAAGGAAATTGAGATGGAGGGAGTGCTCGATACCGAGACGAATCGCGAGCGCGATGGCGTGGGCGCGGGTTGTCTGATCGAAGGAGCGGAGGTCCTGCGGCGAAACCTGATTGAAGACCTGCCAGGCGGGCTCGTCCCAGGGCCCGCGGATGAGGGCTTCGTAGGCAACAATCTTGTGACCCACCGCGTCGACGATGGGCTGGAAGGCGAAAGAGTACGCCGGATCGGAATGTTGAAGTTCGGCGGACATGGTGCACGCGATACGGAGGCTGGCCAGGAAGCACGATCAGGCCACAACGCCGCGAAAAGGTGGGGGAGACACTACGCGGCAGTGACTTCATGGTCGCGCGCGGGCAGGGAGCGCAAACAGTACACGAAAGGGGAAGAGTTAACCCGCAAAGGGGGTACAACCCTTCACAGGTCACAGGTCACAGGTCACAGGTCACAGGTCGCAGGGTGCAGGGTGCAGGGTGCAGGG
>Ga0335073_10002664_pt1 | contig 24523 bp, 19 predicted proteins | sample Lox_Sample_22_FD_207093 | JGI IMG/M metagenome (GOLD analysis project Ga0335073, IMG submission 207093) | Soil microbial communities from Loxahatchee National Wildlife Refuge, Florida, United States - Lox_Sample_2.2 | ecosystem: Environmental > Terrestrial > Soil > Wetlands | place: USA... | reverse complement strand
GGTGACGGTGTCGGTGGCGCGCCTTCGCTACGGTCCGGCGCGATCGAGAGTGCGAGTATGGATCGTTCTTCTGACCGCCATCGTGTGCACCCTGTGCCCGCCCGCCCGCGCGCTCGCCACCGGGTGGGGCATCAACATGGATGGCGCGGCGCTGCCTGGTAACCCGCCGGCGTTCACCTACCAGAGCAATCCGTACTTCACGGGTCTGCTGGGCGGCGCATCGTGCGCGCAGGCGACGTCGAACGGTGTCTGTTACGCCAAGCTGTACGTCCCCTGGGACGCGGTGAACGACGGCAAGGGAAGCTTCGCCGCCGGGACCTGCCAGAAGTCGCCGGCGGGTCCTGGAACTCCGGCGGCCACGTTCGTCGATGACGTCGCGGCTGCGGCGCGAGCGGTGGGAGTCGGTCACGTGCTGGTGGGGCTGACGTCCGCGCCCAACACGTCCACAGACGACATCTGGCCGACCGACAAGGAGTACGAGTGTGGCCTTGCCGGCCTCGAGCAAGCGGCGCCCGGGGTGACGGAATGGGAGATATTCAACGAGCCCGATTCCGCTTACATCCCGGATTCGGTGCAGGGGGGTGGCCCGAATTGCACGGCTCGAAACGGACTATGGGTGGCGAGCCAGGATCAGTGCGTGCTCGGGAGTCCGAAGGTGACTCCGTCGGGCGGAAACGGTCACGGCGGGAGTGCCCAGGCGGCCGCTTACTGGTATCTCGACGCCATGACGGTGAACCCGAATGACACGCTGGTCGCGGGCGGGTTCAACTTCAACACCTCGAGCTGTCTCCCGTCAACGTGTTACTACCTGGGTGGCTACTTCCGGACGCTCTCCGCGATCGACCCGAACCCGCCGGACGCGATCTCGCTACATCCGTACCTGGACGTCGACTATGCCGCGCTCAACGGCGGCGACCCGCTGCCACCCGCGACGTCCGGGCTCCCGAGCGCGCAGGGTGCGATCGACGTGATCGACGCGGTCTACCCGAGCGACCCGCCGATCTGGCTGAGCGAGGTCGGCGTGTGGCTGACCTACTGGGGAAAGGACGAGGTGACGAGCGTCTGCGGCGACGGCAATCCGGAGGACGACGGCACCTGGCAGGCATGTCTCAGCGGCAATCCGACGGCGCAGGCACTGGCGGCCGAGGGGTACCTCCGGCTGCCGAGCGAGTCACCGCAGATCGCTCGGGTCTACTACTACGACTTCGACGACCAGAACGTCGGGTGGGACTCTGGCCTGGTGAACCTCAACGGTTCGCTGCTCGGGGCGAACGGCTACGGCGCGCCCCGCATGGCCTGGTGCGTGCTCCACAACTTCGCCCAGGGCGAGGACCCGACCACCGCCGAGGTCAACGCGGTTCGTCCGGGATCGGCATGCAACGACCAGAATCCGGCCGACCCCAGGTACGCCCCGAGAGTGGCCGAGCACTTCATCGCCCCCGCGCCCGCGGCGCCGGTGGCCGCCGAACCGCCCGGCGACGTCGGCCGCGAGTTCGTGTTGACGGTGGCGGAGGGCGTGAAGACGCTGCTGGGTTCGCTCGTCCCCGGGACTACCGCATAGGTCCGTCAGGCGAGGGCGACCGCGGCCTCCGGCGTCGCGACGTGGAAGCTGAAGCTCTCCTCGAGATACAGCCGCACGCTCTGCCCGTCGTGCGACTCGTAACCGATCGAGAGGTCCTGGCCTGACTCGAACACGAAGTCACCGCCGCGCAGGCTGACCACGACCGCGCCACCGACGCCGGGTGCCCAGACGATCGGGCCGTCGAGGATCTTGCGCAGGTGCTCGAGCAGCGGGTAGCCGCCGTGCTCGGCCCCCTCGACGACGCGTCGGTACTCGTCTCCGCCGAGGGCCAGCCCGTACGGGCCGCTGATGCCGCTCTCCAGGAGTCGCTCGACGGCCGTCGCCACGGGTTTGCGGTAGGCATCGGGCTTGCTGCCGAGCGTGATCCCCTTGTGCGGCGACGTGTCGGCGATTCCCTCCAGCACTCCCTTCCAGCCGTGGAAGACGGCCTTGTTCTCGGCCACGGCGATCTGGTGGGCGGCCTTGTCGAGCGGCTCGAGATCGGCGTCGTCGGCGCCGCGGTCGATGGCCTGCAGCTCGGACAGGGAGAGCTCGAAGTTCGCGCGGACTTCGACCAGCGGCAGGACCCGTCGTTGCGCCCCGACGACGCCCTCGCATGGAGCCGCCTTGACCGGATCGACGCGGCCCAGATTCGTGGCCGAGTACTCCCAGCCGTGGGGACCCGAGAAGTCGACGAGCTTGCGGGCGGCGAGCGCCGGCGCCAGCCGTTGACGGGCCTCGTCGTCGAGCTCCTTCCAGCCGGAGTCGCTGACCGGTGCGAGTGATCGAAGCAGGTGGTTCATCGCAAAGCTCCTCTCAGGCTGCCGATGCCAAGTGACCCGCCGAGGTACGGAGGCTCGCCGTCCGCGCCGTCGCCCTCGAAGGTCTCGGCCTCGGCCTCCTCGCCATGCTCGACGATGTCGCCCGTGTGGAACAGGATCCCGCGGGCGATCTCGCGCCACGCCGGCGAGCGCCGCAGCAGGAACTCGAGGTCCATGCTGAAGTGCTTGAACTCCTCACCCTGGGCGTCGCGCATGACCGCGAGCGCCTCGGGATCGGTCTCGACCGCGATCCGCTGCTCGTACCAGCCGATCGCTTCGGCCTCCTCGGTGAGGGAGGCGCACAGCCGCGCGAACGTTCGAGTCGCGGGCGGTAGCTCCTCGGGCGGTTCGTGGTACTGGTCGAAACCCATGGCTCTCCTTATCGTGGCGGGTGCTGCGTGAACTGTAAGGGGCCGCCTGCGGCGGCGTCCATGGGGCCGGGCAAGCCCGTCCGGACGGGGGTCGAGGTGCGGGGTTGCGCGACCGGGTCGACCGGCGGCGGTCGTCAGCGGACGGCATTAACGGCGGGCACCCGAGGGTGAGCCCGCCGCGGCCTCGATGGCCGGTCCAGGCCGTCTAACCTACGAAAATACCTGCATAGCTCGACAATTGACGCCGCCTACTTCGGCCTTGCCGAGTTGGCCGCGATTATCGTGGGTAGTTCGGCACGGTCCGTCCCGACGCCGCGCTTTGCCGGGTTATGTATGCCCCCGGGGGCGGCCCCGCGGGCGCCAAGAGACACCGCGGCCCACCCCAGGCGCCCGCCGTTCAAAGCCGCTGCCAGCGATCACGCCGGCCGATCGATGGACCGGTTGGCATCGCCCCGGGTCTCCAAACCCGTCCGGACGGGGCCGCCGGGCCCCACGGATGCCGAGCGAAGCGAGGCCCAATGTCCGTAACCTCGCGTAGATGAGGGAGGAGCTCGGAGCGCCGGCGTGGACCGGCAAGCACCTGGTGCTCACCGGAAGCTGCTCGTGGACCGACAAGACCCTGGTCGAGGACGGTGACTGGTATCCCCGGCGGACGATGTCGGCCGAGGAGCGCCTCCGCTACTACGCGTCCCAGTTCCCGCTCACCGAGATCGACTCGACCTACTACGCTCCGCCGGCGGAGAGACAGGTCGCGCTGTGGGCCGAGCGCACGCCCGACGGATTCCGCTTCGACGTCAAGGCTTACTCGCTGTTGACCGGCCATCCGACGCGACCGCGCTCATTGTGGCGTGACCTGCGCGAGGGTCTCGATCCCGAGGTGGCCGAGAAGCGCAACATCTACCCGCACCATCTCGGGCCCGAGGCGATGGACGAGGCATGGCGCCGGTTCGAAGCGGCGCTACGGCCGATGCACGAGGCCGGGAAGCTCGGGGCCGTGCTGTTCCAGTACCCGCCGTGGTTCGGGCCGCGCAAGGACAACCGGGCGGAGATCGAGGCGCTGCATGAGCGCATGCCCGATTACCGGGTCAGCGTCGAGTTCCGGTCGCCTCGGTGGCTGGCCGAGGAACGCGACCGGGAGCGCACATTGGCGATGCTCGCGGAGCACGGCCTCGTGTTCGTGTCCGTCGATGCGCCGGCGGTGTCCGGCTTGTCGCATGTGATGGCGGTGACCAATCCGGATCTGTTCCTGATGCGCTTCCACGGGCGGTCGGACAGCACGTGGAAGGACACCTCGGGGTCGGCGGCCGAGCGGTTTCGGTACGAGTACTCCGAGGAGGAGCTAGAGGAGCTGGCGCGGCCAATCGCAGAGCACGCCGAGGAGGCACGCGAGACCCACCTGCTGATGAACAACTGCTACCGCAACTACGCGGTGACGAATGCCGCCCAACTTCGCGACATCCTGGCCCGCTGACCGATGCGACTGAGCTTTCCCGCGATAGTCGCGGGTTTTCTCAGTCGGTACTGGGTAACGTGAGCCCATGGCCGGGAGCGAGCCAGTACTCACCGAGTTGCGGCTCCGTGTGAACGGGGTCGAGCACGAGCTCACGATCGATACCCGTACGTCGTTGCTCGACCTCCTCCGCGAGCACCTCGACCTCACCGGGCCCAAGAAGGGCTGCGACCACGGTCAATGCGGCGCGTGCACGATCCTGATCGACGGCCGGCGGGCAAACGCGTGCCTCGCGCTCGCTGTGGCGCATGCCGATGCGGAGATCACGACCGTCGAGGGGCTCGCCGGCGCCGGCGAGAACGGCGACGACCTCCATCCGCTCCAACAGGCGTTCATCGAGCACGACGCGTTCCAGTGCGGCTATTGCACGCCCGGACAGCTGTGCTCGGCGGCGGGGATGCTGGCCGAGTTCGAGCGGGGTTGGCCGAGCGCAGTCACGCCGGTCAACGGAGGCCACATCGAGCTCACCCCCGCAGAGATCAGGGAGCGGATGAGCGGCAATCTATGCCGCTGCGGCGCCTACATGAACATCGTCCCCGCGATCGCCGAAGCCGCCGAATGAGACCGTTCCGGTACGAGCGGGCCGTGGACGCCGGCGAGGCGATCGCCCTCATCAGCAAAGAACCCGAGGCGAAGTTTCTCGGTGGCGGGACGAACCTGGTCGACCTCATGCGGCTCGGCGTGGACGCGCCGGGGACCTTGATCGATGTCACCCGGCTTGCCGGCCACGACCGGATCGAGGAGACCGCCGGCGGCGGCCTCCGGATCGGCGCCGCCGTCACGAACAGCGACCTGGCCGCCGACCCACGGGTCCGCGAGCGCTATCCCGTGCTGAGCGAGGCGATCCTGCACGGCGCCTCCGGGCAGCTTCGCAACCTCGCGACGGTCGGCGGCAACCTGCTCCAGCGGACGCGCTGCGCCTACTTCCAGGACGTCACCAAGTCGTGCAACAAGCGCTCGCCGGGGTCCGGGTGTCCCGCCCGGGAGGGTGACAACCACAACCTGGCGATCCTCGGACACTCGCCGCATTGCGTGGCCACGAACCCGTCGGACATGGCGGTGGCGCTGGCCGCGCTCGACGCCACCGTGCACGTGCGCGGTCCGTTCGGCGAGCGCACGATCCCGATCCCGGGCTTTCACCGCCTCCCCGGCGACGAGCCGCAGAGGGACACCGTGCTCGACCCGAACGAGCTGATCACGATGGTGGAGCTCGCCCCGCGCGCCCGCGCGACCCGGCAGCGCTACCGCAAGGTGCGAGAGCGGCGCTCATTCGCGTTCGCGCTGGTGTCGATCGCGGCCGTGGTCGAGTTCGAGAACGAGACGGCGACGGACGTCTGCATCGCGCTCGGCGGGGTCGCGCACGTTCCCTGGCGGGCGACGACCGCCGAAGATGCGCTCAGGGGTGGCGAGCTCACCGAGGACGCCCTCAAACGGGCCGCCAAAGCCGAGCTAGCGCAGGCCGAGCCGTTACGCGACAACGGATACAAGGTCGAGCTGGCCCGCAACCTCATCACGCGCACGCTGCTCGAGCTCGCGGAGCCCGAAGCATGAGCGTCGCGGTCACCGGCACCATCGGCGCGGCCGTCGACCGGGTCGAGGGACGCGAGAAGGTCACCGGCCAGGCGAAGTACGCGTACGAGTACCGCCAGGACGAACTCGTCTATGGCGTGATCGTGCAATCGACGATCGCCAACGGGGAGGTTCGCGGCGTCGACGCCAGCGCCGCTCTCGAGCTTCCCGGAACCCGAGCGGTCATCTGGCACGGCAACGCGCCGCGCCTGCACGAGGTGAGCGACGCCGAGCTAGAGGTCCTCCAGTCCGACCGGGTCTCCTATCGCGGGCAGGTCGTCGCCGCGGTCGTCGCCGATAGCTACGAGACCGCCCAGCAGGCCGCGCGCCTCATCGAAATCGATTACGAGCGCCACGCCCACGACGTCCTCTTGCGGGCCGACCACCCCGACCTATACAAGCCCGACAAGGTCAACCCGAACTACCCCGCCGACACCGAGCAGGGCGACTTCGACTCCGCGTTCGCGGTCGCCGAGGTCGCGGTCGACTGCACCTACGAGACCCCGGCCGAGCACAACAACCCGATGGAGCCGCACGCCACGCTGGCGATGTGGCACGAGGAGGGCGGGGTCACCATCTATGACTCAAACCAGGGCGCGACGATCGTCAAGAACACGGTGGCGCGCGCGTTCGGCCTGGCCCCGGAAACCGTCCGGGTGATCTCGCCACACGTCGGCGGCGGGTTCGGCTCCAAGGGCACCCCGCGCCCGCACGTGATCCTGGCGATCATGGCCTCGCAAGCCGTAGGGCGGCCGGTGAAGCTCGCGGTCACGCGGCAGCAGATGTTCGCGGTCACCGGCTACCGGACGCCGACGATCCAGCGGATCCGACTCGGCGCCGACCGCGACGGGCGCCTGACCGCGATATGCCACGACGCGATCCTCCAGACCTCGAGGGTCCGCGAGTTTGGCGAGCAGGCCGCACTGCCGACCCGGATGATGTACGCGGCGCCCAACCGCCGGACCACGCACCGGCTGGTGGCGCTGAACGTCCCCACCCCGTCGTGGATGCGGGCGCCCGGCGAGACCCCCGGGATGTTCGCGCTCGAGTCGGGCATGGACGAGCTCGCGGTCGCTTGCGAGCTCGATCCGATCGAACTGCGCGTGCGCAACGACCCGGAAATCGACCCCGAGACGGGCAATCGCTTCTCGAGCCGAAATCTCGTCGCCTGCCTGCGCACGGGAGCCGAGCGCTTCGGCTGGGCGCTCCGCAATCCTGCGCCGGGCATCCGCCGCGAGGGACGGTGGCTGGTCGGCACCGGCGTGGCGGCGTCGACGTATCCGGCCCGCCGGCAGCCATCGTCGGCGCGGGCCCGCTACGAGCCCGACGCCGGCTACACGCTCTGGATCGCCGCCGCCGATATCGGTACCGGCGCCCGCACCGCGCTCACCCAGATCGCCGCCGACGCGCTCGAGGTGCCGCTCGAGCAGGTCCGGATACAGATCGGCGACTCGGACTTTCCCGAGGCGTTCCTTGCCGGCGGCTCGATGGGCAACTCCTCCTGGGGATCAGCGGTCGTGAAGGCGTGTCGCGAGCTTCGCGCGCGTCTCGCCGCCGAGGGCGACGACGCCCCGATCGAACTCGAGGTCGACACCAAGGACGAGGTGGCCGCTTCCCAAAGCGAGCCGCTCGCGAGGCATGGCTTCGGCGCCCAGTTCGTCGAGGCGCGGGTCGACGTCGACACGGGCGAAGTGCAGGTCACCCGTTCCCTCGGCGTGTTCGCGACCGGCCGCATCATCAATCCCAAGACCGCCCGCTCGCAGTTCATCGGTGGGATGACGATGGGGATCGGGATGGCGCTACACGAGGAGAGCGTCATCGACGTCGAGTTCGGCGACTATCTGAACCACGACCTGGCCGGCTACCACGTGCCGAGTTGCGCGGACATCGAGGAGATCGAGGCGATCTGGATCGACGAGGACGATCCCCATCTGAACCCGATGGGCGCCAAGGGAATCGGCGAGATCGGGATCGTGGGTACCGCCGCCGCGGTGGCGAATGCCGTCTACCACGCGACCGGCATCCGGGTGCGCAATCTTCCGATCCGTCCCGACAAACTAATTTCTGTGTTGGCCGAGCGGGTATCGGGGTAGCCCGAACGCCGTGGCGCCCGTGCAGGCGCCCGCACCAGGCAGTAGGATGCTCGCCCGCGTCACAGGTGGCTCGGTCCGTGAGCCGAGCAGCGCCCGACGTTAGGTCGCTGGCAAGTGCAAGTGGCGCGCGAGGGATCCGCCCAGGACGACCAAGGAGAGAGATGGGATCGACGCCCGTAAGCGCGCCCACGGGGCACGTACGGCCAGTTGAGATGCCGGTCGTAGACCGCCTCGCCAGTGCCGTCGTGACCGCGCTGCCGCCGATCATGGTCGGCATCGGCATGTGGTTCGGTTGGACCGGGAACCTCCTGAACTGGCAGGACATCCTGATCCTCGCGCTCTTCTACATGGCAGTCGGGACGGGGATCACGGTCGGCTTCCACCGCCTGCTCACCCACGGCAGCTTCAAGTGCCATCGGGTGACGAGAGCGGCGTTCGCAGCGCTCGGGTCGGCCGCGGCCGAGGGTCCCGTGATCGACTGGGTCGCGACCCATCGCAAGCACCATCAGTTCTCGGACGCCGATGGTGACCCCCATAGCCCTCACGTCGGTCATGGATCGGGCTGGCGCGGCGCGATCACAGGACTCGCGCATGCCCATCTCGGCTGGGTGTTCACCGACATGGAGGTCGCCGACGAGCGCCGCTACGCCAAGGATTTGCTCGCCGACCCCTGGATCCGGTTCATCAACGACACGTTCATCGTCTGGGTGATCGCCGGGCTTGCGGCTGCCTTCGGGCTCGGGGTCGCGCTGACCGGTAGCGTGGCCGGCGGCCTGACCGCGCTCCTGTGGGGCGGCGCCGCCCGCATCTTCTTCATGCACCACGCCACGTTCAGCATCAACTCGCTGTGCCACTTCTTCGGGCGCCAGGACTACGACACGAAGGATGAGTCCCGCAACCTCGCGTGGCTCGCGATTCCGACGTGGGGGGAGGCCTGGCACAACAACCACCACGCCTTCCCGTGCTCGTACCGGCACGGCCTGAAGCGGTGGCAGATCGACCCATCCGCGGGAATCATCCGGTTGATGGAGAGGGCCGGCCTGGCATGGGACGTCGTGCGGGTAAGCCCCGAGCGCCGGACCGGCAAGGCGCTCGTCGGGGCCGGTCTGTAAGAGTCTGGAAGCGGTGGCTTTCTCCCAGACGGCTCCTCTCCGGCATGCGCTGACCACGAGCCTGCCACGCCGGCCGTTCGGAGTGCGCTTTTGGGACGGCACCGAGGTCCCGGCGACCGAGCCCGACGCGCCCACGCTGACGCTGCTGACGCCACGGGCCCTCGCCCACGCACTACGCGCGCCCGGCGAACTGGGCCTCGGTCGGGCCTACGTCGCGGGGATGATCGAGGTCGACGACATGGAGGCCGCGCTCCGGATGGTCGACACCTTCGAGCCGCCGCCGCTCACGATCGGGCAGCGCGCGAGCCTGGTCGTCGGGGTGATACGCGCCTGTGGGCTCGTCGCCCCACCCCCGGTTCCGCCCACCGAGCTACGGCTGCGCGGTCAGCGGCACACGATCTCGCGCGACCGGCGGGCGGTCCGCCACCACTACGACGTCGGCAACGACTTCTTCGCGCTGTTCCTCGACCGCTCGATGACTTACAGCTGCGCGTACTGGAAGGGTGGCGCGCAGACGCTCGCGCAGGCCCAGGAGGCAAAGCTCGAGCTCGTCTGCAAGAAACTCCAGCTGACCGAGGGCGAGCGCGTGCTCGACGTCGGCTGCGGCTGGGGCAGCTTCGTGATCCACGCGGCCACGCACCATGGTGTCCGCGCGGTCGGGATCACGCTCGCCGAGCGTCAGGCTGAGATGGCCCGCGAACGGGTTCGCGAGGCCGGCGTTTCCGACAGGGTCGAGATCCGCGTCGCCGACTACCGCGAGGTGTCCGACGGACCGTTCGACGCGATCGCCAGCATCGGGATGGTCGAGCACGTGGGGGAGGAGCAGATCGACACATACGCGAAGCGACTGCACCGTCTGCTCAAGCCCGGCGGCAGGCTCCTGAACCACGGGATCGCCAAGCTCAAGGACTTCGACACCGCCGACGAGGGCGCGTTCTCGGAGCGATTCGTGTTCCCCGACGGCGTGCCTCTGCCGCTGTCGCGGGTCCTGCACGCACTCGAGCGCGCGGAGTTCACGACGACCCACGTCGAAGGCCTCCAGGACGACTACGCCACGACGATCGGCTACTGGATCGACAGCTTCGACAGCCATTGGGACGATGCCGTGCGGCTTGCCGGAATCGAGCGCGCGCGGGTGTGGCGCCTGTATCTGCGCGCCGCAAGGCAGGGGTTCGAGACCGGCTGGGCGTCGGTCTACCAGGTGCTCGCCCACCGCTGATTTGTCTGTCCGCGCCACGGCGCGTGCCGACGCGCGCTGTGACCGGTGCGGGCCACTTCACGCCAGGACGGCCGTTGGAGTAAGGTCGCGTTTGCCCAGCAAAACCTGGAAGGGAGAGGCATGAGTAAAACCGTTCCCGTCCGCCTGAACGTCAACGGCGTCGAGCACCACCTGGAGGTGGAGCCGCGTCTGTTGCTGGTCCACGCGATCCGCGACAACCTCGGGCTGACCGGCACGCACGTTGGCTGCGACACGTCCAACTGCGGAGCTTGCACGATTCACATGGACGGGAAGACGGTGAAGTCCTGCACCGTGCTCGCCGTCCAGGCCGACGGCGCCTCGCTGACGACGATCGAGGGCATGGCCACCGAGAACGAACTGCATCCACTGCAGGAGGCGTTCTGGAATGACCACGGGCTGCAGTGCGGCTACTGCACTCCCGGCATGATCATGGCCGCGGCGGGCCTCCTCGCCGAGAACCCGAACCCGACCGAGGAAGAGGTTCGCCACGGGCTCGAGGGCAACCTGTGCCGCTGCACCGGCTATCACAACATCGTCAAGGCCGTGCTCGACGCCGCCAAGGTGAAGGGCGCCACGGTCTCACAAGAGTCGGGGGTTTCGTCATGAGCACCACGGTCGATGGTGCAGCGACCAACGGCAGTTCGCATGTCGGCCGCGCGCTCCGGCGTAAGGAGGATCCCCGTCTGATGACCGGGCGGGCGAGCTACGTAGACGACATCAACCTCGTCGGGCAGCTGTGGGCGGCCTGGGTGCGCTCGCCCGAGGCCCACGCCAAGATCGTCTCCATCGATACCTCCTCGGCCAAGGCGCGGGACGGGATCTGGGCGGTCTACACCAACGCGGATCTCGACATGGAGGCCGGCCTGCCGATGGCTTGGGTGCCTCCCGGGGTCACGGTCAATACTCCCGATCACTGGGTGCTCGCCAAGGACGAGGTCAAGCACGTCGGCGATCCGGTCGCGCTCGTGATCGGCGATGACCGCTATGCGGTGGTCGACGCGGCCGAGGACGTCGTCGTCGAATACGAGCCGCTCCCGGTCGTCACCGATCCGGAGGAGGCGCTCAAGGAAGGCTCGCCCCTCGTCCACCCGCAGTTCGGCACCAACAAGGTGTGCGACTGGTCGCTGGGTGGCGGCGATCTCGAGGCCGGCTTTGCCGAGGCCGACGTCATCATCGAGCGGCGCATCGTGAACCATCGCGTCGCCGGCGCCGCGATCGAGCCGCGAGGAGTGCTCGCGGAGTTTCGTGCCGACAGGCTGACCGTGTGGAGCTCCACACAGGTCCCGCACTTCCTCCGTCTGTTCCTCGCGATCCTGCTCGGCATCGGCGAGGACCGGGTGCGAGCCGTCGCGCCCGAGGTGGGAGGGGCCTTCGGCTCCAAGCTCCAGATCTACGCCGAGGAGATCGGGTGCGCGTGGGCGTCGCGGAAGCTCGGGCGTCCGGTCAAGTGGATCGAGACGCGCTCCGAGGGGATGATGGTCACCCACCACGGGCGCGACCAGATCGACTACGTCAGGGTCGGGGCCAAGCGTGACGGCACGATCACCGCCTGGCATTCGAAGATCATCGCCGACCTCGGCGCCTACCAGATGGTGCTGACGCCGGCGATCCCGCCGTCGAGCGCGTTTGTGATGTGCGGCGTCTACAAGACCCCGGCCGTCCACACGGACATCGTCATGGCTATGACGAACAAGTTCCCAACCGACGCGATCCGGGGAGCTGGTCGGCCAGAGGCGGCCCACATGATCGAGGTCGTGATGGATCAACTCGCGCACGAACTGGGCATGGACCCGTTGGAGCTGCGGCGCAGGAACTTCATCGCGCCGTTCGCGGAGGGCCACGAGACCCCGATCGGCGTGGTGTACGACTCCGGTAACTATGAAGCCGCGCTCGACCGTCTCCTCGAGCGCATCGACCCCGCTCAGGTGCGAGAGGAGGCCGGACCGTTGCGCGAACGCGGCGTCTACCGCGGCATCGGCTTCTGCACCTATACGGAGATTTGCGGCAACTCCCCGTCCAAAGGCGTCGGACCCAGTGGCTTCGGCCTGCAGTGCGGCGGTTGGGAGGCGGCCACGGTACGCGTGCACCCCACCGGGTCCGTCACTCTGTACACGGGGACCTCGCCGCATGGCCAGGGTCACGAAACCGGCTTCGCGCAGATCGTCGCGGACCGGCTCGGCCTCGACCCGTCCCAGGTCGAGGTGATCCACGGCGACACGCAGACCGGTCCGGCCGGGCTCGACACGTACGGCTCGCGCTCCCTGTCGGTCGGCGGTGAGGCGGCCTCGAGGGCAGCCAACAAGGTGGCGGCCAAGGCCAGGGAGATCGTCGCCCATCAACTCGAGGCCGAACCCGAAGACATCGAGCTACGCGACGGCAAGTTCTCCGTGCGCGGGTCGCCCGACAAAGGCATGACGCTGGCCGAGGTTGCGGGCGCCGCCTACGTGACGATGGACATACCCGAGGGCATGGAGCCTGGACTGAACGAGGAGTCCTACTACGATCCCTCGAACTGGGTGTTCCCGTTCGGCGCCCACGCCTGCGTAGTCGACGTGGACGGCGAGACGGGCAAGGTCGAGCTCGTCCGCTATGTCGCGGTCGACGACTGCGGAAGGGCGGTCAACCCGATGCTGATCGAGGGTCAGGTCCACGGAGGAGTCACGCAGGGGATCGGACAGGCGCTGTACGAGCGCATCCACTACGACGACAGCGGTCAGCTCGTTACCGGCACTTTCGTCGACTACGCGCTGCCCACGGCCGCCGAGCTGCCGAGCTTCGAGACCGACCGCACCGAGACGCCGTCGCCGGTCAACTCGCTCGGCGTCAAGGGCGTTGGGGAGGCGGGCACGATCGCCGCGAGCGCCACTGTCACCAACGCCGTGCTGGACGCGCTCAGGCCGCTGGGCGTCGACTTCATCAACATGCCGCTCTCCCCGATGCGTATCTGGGAGGCGATTCAGGAAGCCAAGGGAGGTGTGCCGGCATGATCCCGGCCGAGTTCGACTACACCGCGCCGGAGACGCTGGATGATGCGATCAAGGCGCTTACCGACGGTGGCGAGGACGCCAAGCTCCTCGCCGGTGGACATTCGCTGCTGCCGCTGATGAAGCTGCGCCTGGCGGCGCCCTCGCTGCTCGTCGACCTGCGCAAGGTCCCCGGGCTGCACGGGATCCAGCGCGAGGACGGAACCTGGCGGATCGGGGCGCTAACCGCGCACGCCGAGCTCGAGCACACGGCCGATCTGGGTGTGGTCGCGCGGGCGGCTGGGACGATCGCGGATCCGCAGGTGCGTAACCGGGGGACGATCGGCGGATCGCTGGCTCACGGCGATCCGGCTTCCGACCTCCCCGCGGTGATGATGATCTGCGACGCCAGCGTGACCTTGCAGAGCGCGGGAGGTCAGCAGCGGAGCGTCTCCGCGAACGAGCTGTTCCGCAACTACCTCGAGACCGCGATCGAGCCCACGGAGGTCATGACCGAGGTGCGGATGCCGGCGTACGACGGCTGGGGCTACAGCTACCAGAAGTTCAACCGCCGCAGCGAGGACTGGGCGATGGTCGCGGTCAGCGTGCTCGTCAAGCAGACCGGTGACGTGTGCGAGGACGTCCGTGTCGGGCTGACCAACATGGCATCGACGCCGATCCGGGCGAAAGCGGTCGAGGATGCTCTGCGCGGGCAGCCGCTGAACGCCGACAGCATCGGCAACGCTGCCCAGCAGGCGGCTGAGGGCACGGATCCCCCCGCCGACCTGAATGCGAGCGCCGACTACAAGCGCCATCTGGCGCGAGTGCTCACCCGCCGCGCCCTCGAACAGGCAGCCGGGCTGCCATGATGGCTGTGTGACTTTTCCGCAAATTGGCTCTGTGGAGGCGGCGACTGAGGCGCTCGCCTCCCAGGGCTATCTGGCCGATCGGCCGCTTGCGCTGGCCGTCCAACTTGCTGTCGTGCTCGAGCAGCCGCTGCTGCTCGAGGGAGAGGCCGGCGTAGGCAAGACCGAGGTGGCGCGTGCGCTCTCGGCCGCTACCGGAGCACGCCTGATTCGCCTGCAGTGCCACGAGGGGATCGACGTGCACCATGCGGTGTACGACTGGGACTATCCCCGCCAGCTGCTCGCGCTGCGCGCCGCCGAGGGCGGGGTTGATCAGGGCGAGCTGTTCTCGCGCCGGTTCCTGCTCCGGCGACCGTTGCTGGACGCTCTTGAAGCGGACACAGATCAGCCGGTTGTCCTTCTGATCGACGAGATCGACCGCGCCGACGACGAGTTCGAGGCGTTCCTGCTCGAGTTCCTGGCCGACTTCGCGGTCACGATCCCGGAGCTCGGCACGATCACCGCCGCGCGGCCCCCGACCGTGTTCCTGACCTCGAACCGGACGCGTGAGCTCCACGACGCGCTGAAACGCCGTTGTCTCTACCACTGGATCGACTACCCGAGCGCGGAGCTCGAGCGCGAGATCGTGCGCACGCGAATCCCGGGCGTGCCCGAGAGCATCGCCAACCGGGTGGTGACCGCCGTGGGGCGGCTGCGCGAACAGGGGGACCTGTACAAGCTGCCCGGGGTCGGCGAGACGATCGTGTGGGCACGAGCATTGCTCCAGGTCGGCGACGACGCCGACCTCGAGGAGACGCTGGGGGTGGCGCTGAAGGTGCACGAGGATGTGGAGCGCGTGATCGCACGGGGAGTTCTCGACGGTGTCTGACCAGCTGGCCCCGGGGGTGTCCGACGGTGTCACGAACGGCCTCGCCGAGCTCGCGGCGGGGTTGCGGGCACAGGGCTCGCGGGTCGGCTTGGGCGAACTGCTGACCGCGCACCGGGCGCTCGATGCCGTCGACTCCACCTCGCGCGAGGACGCGAAGATCGCTTTGCGAGCGGTGCTGTGCTCGGATCGGGGCGACCTCGCGAAGTTCGAGTTCGCGTTCCTCGCCGTGTACGGCAGCGGCGCGCCGCTCGGGCACTCGCCGTTCGACGAGCTCGACGGCCTCGAGCGCGAGGTGCTCCCGCATGCCGGCTTGCAGACTCCCGCCGGTGCTCCGCCACCTTCGCAGGACGCCGAGCTAGATCCGGTTCCGGCCGCGTGGAGTGACGTCGAGCTGCTGGGCCACAAGGACTTTGCGAACTACACCGAGGCCGAGATCGCGATCGCCAGGGTTCTGATCGCTCGGCTGGCGCGGCGGGGACCCACCCGGCTGTCGCGGCGCACGCGTCCCGACCGTCGGCGCGGCCATACCCCCGACCTGCGGTTGATGGTCCGAGCTTCGCTACGGACGGCCGGGGAGCCGATCGAGCGGCACTGGCGCGCGCCGTCGCGACGTCCGCGGCCGGTCGTGCTCGTGTGCGACGTGTCCGGCTCGATGACGCCGTACGCCCGGATGCTGCTCCAGTACATGCACGCTTCGGTAGCCGCTCGCCGGCGCGTGGAGGCGTTCGTGTTCGGCACGCGGCTGACCCGGATCACCCACGAGCTCGGAGGGCGCGACCATGATCGCGCGCTCGAGCGCGCCACCGAGGCCGTCGTGGACTTCTCGGGTGGCACTCGCATCGGGGACGCGCTGGCCACGCTCAATCGCGAGCACGGACGCCGGGTGGGCCGAGGGGCGGTGGTCGTGATCCTGTCCGACGGCTGGGACCGCGGCGATCCCGAGGAGCTTGGGCTCGAGATGGCCCGGCTGCGGCGGAGCGCGTATCGCCTGGTGTGGCTGAACCCGCTCGCGGCCCATCCCGAGTTCGCGCCGCTGACCCGCGGCATGCGGGCCGCGATCCCGCACACGGACGAGCTTTTGGCCGGAAATTCGCTCGCCTCGCTCGAGCAGCTAGCTGTCATCCTTGAGGAGATCTGAACCATGAAAGAGGTCCTGACTGAGATCGGGGTTTGGAAGGCGCGCGGCGACCGGATCGCACTCGCCACGGTGATCGACGTTCAGCGGTCCGCGCCTCGCCCCCCGGGGTCGAAGATGGCCGTCAACGAACACGGCGAGATCGCCGGATCGGTGTCCGGCGGGTGCGTCGAGGGTGCGGTCGCCGAGATCGCCGACGGGATCCTCCGCGGAGATCCGCCGCAACTCGTGCACTTCGGGATCGCCGACTCGGACGCGTGGGACGTCGGCCTGCCATGCGGCGGCGAGATCGACGTGTGGGTGGAGGCGTACGAGCCAGGACGCTTTGAAGAGGTCGCGCGCTCTGGCGGGCGAGCCGCCGAGGTGACCGTCCTGGAAGGAGCTGCTCCCGGAGCCAAGCTCCTGGTCGAGGCCGATGGCGCGCGTTCGGGATCGCTCGGCTCCCCGGAACTCGATGATGAGGTGGCGCGCGTGGCCACCGAGTTGTTGTGGGCCGAGACCTCGGAGCGCCGCGACGGCCTGTTCGTCGATGTGGTCGGCCCGGCTCCGCGGCTGATCGTGTTCGGCGCGGTCGACATCGCGGCATCGCTGTGCACGCTTGCGAGGGCGGCCGGATGGCGCCCGTATGTGGTCGACCCGCGCGCTCGGTTTGCAACGCAAGAGCGATTCCCCGATGCCGAGGAGGTTGTCGCGGCGTGGCCTGAGGAGGCAGTCGCGCATCTCGGCGGTGTCGATCCCGCAACCTCGATCGTGGTGCTCACCCACGACCCCAAGCTCGACGACGCGGCGCTGCTGCTCGCCCTGAGCTCGCCGGCGCGGTTCATCGGCGCGATGGGCTCGCGCCGCGCCCAGGCCAAGCGGCGCGAGCGGCTTGTGGCGCTGGGGTTGGCGGAGGACGAGCTCGAGCGGATCTCCGCGCCCGTCGGGCTCGACCTCGGCGGGATCAGCCGCGAGGAGACGGCACTCTCGATCATGGCCGAGATCGTCGCCGCCCGCCACGGGCGCGACGGCGGCCGGCTCGCGGAGAGCAAGGGCAGGATCCACGAGGTGCCCGCTTGATCTGCGGCTTGATTCTTGCCGCCGGCGCCGGCACCCGGTTCGGCGAGCAACCCAAGCTACTTGCCGAGCTCGACCGGCGCCCCTTGCTTGACCACGCCATCGCCGCGCAGTGCGCGGTCGCCCAGCTCGACCCGATCGCGGTCGTGCTCGGCGCGCATGCCGAGCAGATCCTGGCGCGGGTTGACTTCATGCGCGCGCAACCGGTCATCTGTGAGCAGTGGGAAGACGGCCAGGCCTCGTCGCTGCGACGCGGGATCGAGTTTCTAACCCAGCAGGGCCACGTGAACCGTGTGATCGTCACCCTCGGCGACCAGCCGCGAATGAGCCCAGAGCTCATCACGCGCTTCCTCGAGGAATCGCCAGGCACGCGGGCCGTCTACGACGGCCGTCCCGGGCATCCCGTCGTGCTCGGTCCAGTCCAGATGCGCGCGATTGCCCGGTTGCACGGCGATCATGGCGCTCGCGAGCTCCTGCGCGGCGGTCCCACGATCGAATGCGGCCGGCTCAGCTGCGCGCGCGATGTCGATACACCCGAAGACCTGGAGGCGATACGACATGAAGCTAGAGCAGTCGTTTGAGGTAGCCGCGCCGCTCGAGCAGGTCTGGCGGACGCTGATCGACGTCGAGCATGTCGCGCCGTGCCTGCCCGGCGCCGCGGTGACCGGGCGCAACGACGACGGCAGCTACAACGGAACGTTCACCGTGAAGATCGGGCCGACTACCGCCTCCTACACCGGCAAGCTCGAGATGGAGAACATCGACGAGACGGCGCATACCGCGACGATGCAGGCCCAGGGCACCGACAAGCGCGGACAGGGCGGGGCCAAGGCGACGATCTTCTCGCGCGTCGTGCCCGTGGACGGGGCGGGGACGCGCGTGGACGTGGTCACCGACTACCACATCACCGGGCGGCTGGCGCGGTTTGGGCGTGGCGGCATGATCGAGGACATCTCCGAGCGACTGCTGAGGGAGTTCGCAAAGCGCCTTCAGAGCTCGCTGGCCGCGCAGCCGGCGGCCGAAGCCGCGCCGACGGTGGTCCATCAGCCTCAGCCGACCGCGGCTCCGGAGCCGCCCGCGGCACCCGAGCCACCCCACGTGCCGGAAACCGTCGTCTCGCCCCCGCCTCCAGCAGAGCCCGCGCCCGTCCAAGATGAGCCGGCGCCCTGGCAGGACGAGCCGGCGCCATCAGCGCCCGAGCCGTCTCCGGTCGCAGCTGCCGCCGAGGCGCCGACCGAGGTCGTGCCGCCCTCGGAGCCACCCGCGCCGGCCGCGCCGCCGTTCGAGCCGCCGGCGCCCGAGCCGCCCGCTCCGGAGTCAGCCGCGCCCGCGCTCCAGGCTGACGCGCCTGAGCCGGTAGGGCCGCCGCCACCGCCGGCCCACGAGCCGCCCCCCGGCGCCGCCCCTCCGCCCCCGCCGGCCGCGGCCCCGCCACCGCCGGCCGCGGCCCCGCCACCCCCGGTGGAAGAAACACGCCCGCCGCTCACGAATCCGCCGCTGCCGAGCGAGCCGATGCAGGGCCTGTCGTTGATGGGCTCGGTCATCTGGGGGCGGGTCAAGCGAAATCCCGCCCCGGCTGCGGCTGCCGGAGTCGCGGTCGTGTTGCTCATGGCGCGCCGCCGGCGACGGCGTCACTGAGCCTCGGCGAAAGGCAAAAATCAGGAGGGGTCCCGATGCGAGGGACCCCTATCGGCGACATGATCTTCGTGTGCCTAGCACGCTCGAGTCCCTGGATGTCACGCCGGCCCCGCTGGCTCTCCCCGTCACGCTGATCGGCCGGCCCTCGGGATCGGAGATCCCGAACGACGCCGCGGACTCCAGCCCGGTGCTTGCATGGCAATCAAGCATCGGCCAGTTCATCTTCCTCGAGTCGATCGAGCAGGAACGGATCTGAAGGGGGCGCGTTCCACCCCGGCGACTCCGAGGAAATAGGGGGCATGCCCCGTCCGCGGACGAGGCCGCAGTTCGACGGGGCCCGGCGCCGCTAGCCGCGCTGGGCCCCGTTTAGCGTAGCCGCACCTTCCACCACCAGGGCGCCGTTCAGCCGGTCGCCAAGCTGCTCGCGCGCCTGCGCGCCCTGGAGATCGAGCTTCTCATAGATGTGACCGAGATGGGTGCCGACCGTCTTGACCGAAACAAACAACGCCTGGGCGATCTCACGGTTGGTGAGTCCGCTCGCTGCCAGGTCCGCCACGCGCCGCTCGGCCGGCGTGAGCGCCTCCAGCCCTGAGGCACCGTTCCGGCGCAGATGGACGCCGGTGGCGGCAAGCTCCTCCTGGATCCGCTCCGACAGCGCGGTCGCTCCACACTGAGCCGCCAGACCGGCCGCCTCACGCAGGTGCTGGCGCGCCCCGCTTCTCTTGCCGGCACGGCGCTGAGCGGCGCCGAGGTCGCAAAGAGTCCGCGCGAGCTCCAGACGCGCGGGCGAGCTGCGCAGACAGGTCGCCGCCCCCTCCAGCAGCCCGATCCCGTCGTCGCCGCCGGCAACAACTCCACACGCGCGCAGGGCTATGCCGACACCGCGAGGCTGGGCAAGCCAGCTGGCTCGCGCGAGCTCCGCCTCCACCAGCGCGTTCGCTTGCGCCGGGTCGGTGGCGGCGAGCGCGAGGGCGAGGGTCGAGCGCCAAGGCAGATGGTTCGGATTGTCGAGCATCGCTGCCTCGCCCACGCGGCGGAGATCCGCGACCGCCTCGAGAGTCCGCCCCTGCGCGAGCCGCACGTGGGCCCGGGCCATCAGGGCGTGAGCCGCAGCGGTCGTGTCGATCGCTTCATCGATCGGCGCGTGGGCGAGCAGCTCGTCCGGGGCGTCGACCTCACCGCGTTCGAGTAACGCCATGGCCAGGAACGTCGCCGACCAGATCCGCGCCCACACGACTTCGTGGCGGTCACCCAGGTCGAGCGCTGCGCGCGCACCCGCCTGCGCATCCGAAAGCTGACCGCAGCGCAGCGCCAGTAAAGCGCCCCACGTCAGGCTGCTGAGCTGGGCGTCGATCGAGCCGCGCGACAGCGTGTCGGCGCGGACGTCCGCGATCTGCGCGCGCGCCCGATCGACGTCGTCAGCGAACACCAGCGCGCATGTGGCGTATCTGACCATCTGCGGTCCGGTCGGCTCCTCGGCGACAAGGCGCCCTCGATCGAGCCCGGCGTCCATCACCTCGCGCCAGCCGCCGAAGTGCGGTTCGCGTCCGGCTCGCCAGCACGCATCGAACACGCGCAGTCCGCGCCCGGCCGGGCCGGCCGCGACAGCCAGCTCGCGCAGCAGGGGGAGGCGTGGCTCGATCTCCGGGGCCAGCCGCCGATCGACCGACGCGGTCACGGCGCGAAGGGTTTCGAGTTGCGCCCGCAGCGGCGGAGCTGCCGTCGGGCCAAACTCCTCGATCATGTCCACGAGCACCCGGTGGGCTTCGATTGGACGCCCGTCCCAGACGGCGAGTTCTGAGAGGATGCGGGCCACCCGGACGCGGATCGCCGGCGCCATGACAAGCTCGAGCGCCTCGCGGAGGTGCTTGCCGGCGGCCGGATCGCGCGCCAGCGCCTCGGCCTCGCCAAGCTCGGCGAGCACCACGCCGCGGGCCTCGTTCGCCGGCGGCTCGTTCAAGGTGCGCCGCAGCAGCCTCACCGCCGTCTGCGGCGCCCCGTCGGCCAGGGCCGCCCGGGCGGCTTCGCGAAGAAGCACCACGACCGCGGGGTCGCCGGCCGGCTCGCCGCGCAGCAGGTGAGCCCCGACGCGGGTGCTCCTGGCTCCCTCGCCGGCGAGCAGCAGGCCGGCCCGCCGGTGCCCATCCGCGAGCGCCGCGGCTGGGATGCGCTCATAGACCACCCGCTGCAGCAACGGATGGACGAACGCCAACGACGATGACTGCGCCAGAATCTGGGCCGAGATCAAGCGATCGGCGGCACGCATCGCGCGGGAGAGTGGAACTCCCGCGAGGGTCGCGGCCTGGCGGAGGGTCGCGTTCTCGAGCACGGCAACCGACCGGGCGAGGTTCCGCGAATCGGCGCCGAGGCGGTTCAGGCGGGCGAGGACCGCCTGGGACACCGATTCCGGGCGGACGCTCTCAACTCGAGAGGCGCTGGCAGCCACCGGCTCGACGTGCTCGTTCTCCAGCTCCGCGATCAGCTCGCGGACCAGAAACGGATTGCCGGCGCTGGCCCGCGCGCATGCGGCGCAGAAATCGGCATCGGCGTGCGCGCCAAGCCCGGAGCGCACGAGCTGGGCGACCGCTCCCGCGCTGAGCGATGTCGGCTCGATCAGAACGGCGCGTGGATCAGCGCGGAGGGCGACGAGCAGCTCCTTGGCCGTCGACGGCTCCCCGTCCCGAACGGTCACGATCACGAGCACCCCCAACTCGTCGCAGCGAGCACTCACGTACGCGAGGAACCGAAGCGACGGCGGGTCGGCCCAGTGGCAATCGTCGACCAAGATCGCGATCGGACCGGTGCTCGAGATGTTGGACGTCAGCCAGAAGAGACTGTGGACGAGTGTGAACCGCCGGTCCGCGGGGCCGCCCGCGGCCGGTGCGGATGCGCTGGCCGGGGACGCCGGCGGGCCGTCCGCGCGAGCTGTGGCGGGCGTGGGACCTGGCGCGAACAGCGGACCCGCGAGCGCGGCCGCCCCACGGAGCAGCGCCTCGCGCTCGCCGGCGCCGGCTCGTGCGAGTGGCGCCTCGAACAGCTGCCGGACCACCCCGAACGAGAACTCCTGTTCGAGGTCGGTCGCCCGGGCCCGCAGAACCCGCACCCCAACCTGTTCGGCCATGCACACCGCGGCGCGGAGCAGCGCGGTCTTTCCGATCCCGGCGGGGCCGCCGATGACGACCAGCCCACCGGCACCGGTGCTGGCTTGCCAGATCGTCTCTCTCATCCGGCGTAGCTCGGGCTCCCGCTCGAGCAGCATTTCTGTACGGCGTCCCTCCACCAATCCAGTCTCTCCCCCTGGTTAGCGCCACACGCCCCTGAGTCCCAGAAGCAATTCTACCGTCTTGTAAGGAATCGCACAGATGCGTGGAACCGGTCCCATGGGTCGCGGCTCTGACAAATGCGCCGGCGGGGCCACGAAGCCGGCATGTGAAGGCGCCGCGTCTACCCGAGCGAGTCGCGGCCGGGCGGCGAATCGAAGTCCTCCGCAGGACGCACTGCGACCAGCCCGCTCGGGTTGATCATCGGGTGGGTGAGGTAGTAGTGCCGGCGGATCTCGTCGAAATCGACGGTGTCGGCGACGCCGGGCCACTGGTAGAGGTCCCGCGTGTACGGCCAGAGATGCTCGTACTCGATGAGCTTTCGGAGCGAGCACTTGAAATGGATCTGGTAGACGGCGTCGAAGCGCACCAGCGTCGTGAACAGACGCCAGTCTGTCTCGAGCGGCTCAGGACCGAACAGGAAGCGCCGGTCGGCCAGCCGCTCGTCGAGCTGGTCGAGGAGCGCGAACAGCCCAGCCACCTCGGCCTCGTAGACCGCCTGGTTGGTGGAGAACCCGGCCTTGTAGACGGCGTTGTTCACGTTGTCGTAGATCCGCTCGTTCAGCGCTTCGATCTCGTCTTCCAGCCGCTCAGGGAGGAGTTCGACGGGATGCTCGGCCACTGGCGCGAAAACCGTGTGCTGCATGCGGAGGATGTCCGCGGACTCGTTGGAGACGATCACGCCGGCCTGCTTGTCCCACAGGACCGGCACCGTCACGCGTGCGGCGTAATCCGAGTCGGTCGCCAGATAGGCCTCGCTCAGGAAAGTGAAGCCATTGACCGGATCGACGTACTCATCTCCGGTGAAGGCCCAGCCGCGATCGTCGCGGATCGGGTCCACGAACGAGATCCCGATCGCCTCCTCTAACCCCATCAGGTGACGGGCGATGATCGTCCGGTGGGCCCAGGGACACGCGCGGGCAACGTACAGGTGGTAGCGGCCCGCCTCGAGGGGGAACTCGGCATCGGAGTCGGCGGAGACCCAGCGGCGGAACTGGCTGACCTGCCGCCGGAAGGAGCCGTCGTCACCTGATTCCGGGGCTCGTGTGCGCGACGTCGAGGTAGAGCTCATGGCTTCGACTTTACCCACGACTGTGCTGCGTTAGGCTGGCCCGATGAACGGCTCTCAGGCGGACAAGGCGAAGAGGTTCCTCGAGCTGCACCGGCGCGGCGACCCCGTGTTGATGCCGAACGCGTGGGATCTTGGCTCGGCCGCGCTGCTCGCCTCGCTGGGGTTTCAGGCGATCGCGACCACGAGCAGCGGCCATGCCGCCACGCTCGGTCGCCCCGATGGTGCGGTCTCGCGCGAGGAGGCGCTCGCGCACGCGGCCGAGCTGGCGCACGGTACCGACGTGCCGGTGTCCGCCGATCTCGAGAACGCGTTCGCCGACGGGCCCGCCGGCGTCGCGGAGACCATCGCGCTGGCCGTCGATGCGGGACTCGCCGGCGCCTCGGTGGAGGACTACTCCGGCGACGCGGACGACATCTACGAGTTGAGCCTCGCTCGCGAGCGGGTGGCGGCGGCCGCGGAAGCCGCCCACGCCGGGCCGGTGAGGCTCGTGCTCACCGCCCGAGCCGAGAACTTCATACGCGGCAATCCGGATCTTGCCGACACGATCGCGCGCCTGATCGCCTACCAGGAGGCTGGCGCGGACGTTCTGTACGCACCCGGACTCACGAGCGCCGACGATATCCGCGAGGTGACCGAAGCAGTCGACGCGCCCGTGAACGTGCTTGCCGTTCGCGGCGCCCCGAGCGTGAGCGAACTGGCAGAGCTCGGGGTGGCGCGGATATCGGTCGGCGGGGCGTTCGCGTTCGCGGCGTTCGGCGGCCTAGTCGAGGCTGCCGAGGAGCTCCGCGACCAGGGCACCTACGGGTACCTGGAGCGTGCCGCGGCAGGCTCCAAGGCCCTCCGGAACGCCTTCGCCCGGTCGTCGTGAGTGAGAGCGCCTGGCCCCCGGGTCAGGCCGCCCGGCGAAGGCTGCGCAGCGGCGGGCGCTCGACCGGCTCGGCGAGCTCCGGGTGTGGCCTCTCCGCGCCGGCGAGGGTGAACGTAGCCGGCATGGGGCCGCGAAGCCGGCCCTCGCGCTCGAGCCGGACGGCCACGGCTCGGAGGACGGCGTACGCCATCGGACCGAGGTCGCGCAGGGGCTGGTGGGCGTTCTGCCTGACGTCGAGGTCAACCTGCGCGATCGCGTCGAGACCGGCGAGCGCGTAGGCATCGATAAGCAGGCCGATGTCGACCCCGTACCCGGTGGCGAACGGGAGTTGCTCGAGGAGATCGCGTCGGGCCGCGATCTCGCCGGCCAGCGGCTGCCGGACTGCGGCGAGGTCGGGATAGAACAGATTCAGCAGGGGGCGGGCGGTGAGCTCCGTGACGCGGCCCCCGCCGTCCGGAAC
>Ga0335073_10002663_pt1 | contig 24524 bp, 20 predicted proteins | sample Lox_Sample_22_FD_207093 | JGI IMG/M metagenome (GOLD analysis project Ga0335073, IMG submission 207093) | Soil microbial communities from Loxahatchee National Wildlife Refuge, Florida, United States - Lox_Sample_2.2 | ecosystem: Environmental > Terrestrial > Soil > Wetlands | place: USA... | reverse complement strand
AAGCGATGGTATCCCTGTATGGGGAAGGGAGGAGGCGGCAAACGGGAAGTTTCGATATAGGTATATATGAGAACCACAATCTGCGTAATGGAAACCACGCCAAATATCGTGGTGCCGACCAGCGCCAGAAGTCGCAGAGTTTTTCTCAATTGCGCCGCTCTCTCCGCCCTCCGTCGCTCGTAGGCTTCCCAGAGGGCTACCAAGTCCTCCACACTCCACAGCCGATCTGCGACGCCAAGCCGCCATCGCCGGGGACATCCGGAGCGTCCGGTGAATCTTCATGAAATTGTACGCGAAGTAGTTTAGCGCCGTTGCAGCTGTAGCCCACTACCATCGCGGGCCTGCCCAGGAAACCAAGCCCGGCCTCATGCTATAATTTCTTTTCGCCTGAGCCGTTTACCGGGAGCATTCGCATGATTTCTTCTGCCGGGCGAGTCCTGCTTCTTAATATCAGAGCCATTAAAGTTCAATTAGATACGAGGTAACTCCATGTCCGGCCATTCAAAATGGGCGACGATTAAACACAAAAAGGGCGCGCTCGACGCCAAGCGGGGCAAGATTTTTACCCGCCTGATCAAGGAAATCTCCATTGCCGCCAAGAACGGCGGCGATCCGGACACGAACCCGCGGTTGCGTACGGCCATCGCTGCCGCAAAGGCTGAGAATATGCCGGCGGATAACATCAAGCGCGCCATCCAGCGCGGCACCGGCGAACTGCCCGGCGCCACTTACGAAGAGTTTTCGCTGGAGGGCTACGGCCCGGGCGGCGTGGCGTTGCTGGTCGATATCAATACCGACAATCGCAATCGCACGGTCAGCGAAATTCGTCACGTCTTCGGAAAAAACGGCGGCAATATGGCGGAAGCCGGGGCTGTCTCCTGGATGTTTCACAAGAAGAGCGACATTGTGATTCCGAAAGCGGAAGCCAAAGAGGACGATTTGATGACGATCGTGCTCGATGCCGGGGCAGATGACCTGCGCGATGATGGCGAGAACTGGGAAGTTCTTTCTAATCCGTCCGCCCACGAAAATGTTTTGGAGGCGGTCAAGAGGGCAGGCCTGCATCCGGCGTCGGCAAGCGTCGCGATGATTCCGCAGAATTACATTAAGCTGGAAGGCGCAGCGGCCAACACGATGATTCGTCTTATGGAAGCGCTCGAAGAGAACGACGACGTGCAGAACGTGCACTCGAACTTTGACATCGATCAGAAGCTGCTGGAGGAAGTAGCCGGCTGATCTTGCCGTACTTTGTGAATCTCAGAGCCGCCCTTTGGGGCGGCTTTTTGTTACGCATTTCTTTCAGGATTGTTAAAGGAAGTTTTCAACACAGCAGTGGAAAAAGGTGTGGATAAATCGGAAAGTTTTTTTCCAAGTGTCGTATTTGCAACCGCTTCAGCACCTTGCACCGACCGGAGGGCTGGCACTTTGGTGGTAGGGTGGAAGTTAAGAAACCAACCCGCAGTTGACTGGAAGCGAATGTGAAAGTACGGCTTGATAGGTTGCTTCAGGAACGCGGCCTGGTGACCTCGCGGCAACGCGCACAGGCATTGATCCTTGCCGGCAAAGTCCTGGTTGACGGACAAAAGATCGAAAAAGCCGGCACGCCCGTGGAGACAGAATGCCAATTGCGCCTGCTGGGCGAGGACTTGAAATACGTCAGCCGCGGAGGCCTCAAACTGGAGCACGCTCTCGATCATTGGAAGATCGACGTAACCGGCAAGGTTTGTGTTGATATTGGCGCATCAACAGGAGGATTTACCGATTGCCTGCTGCAACGCGGAGCGAGCCGCGTGATTGCGGTAGACACCGGCCGCGGTCAGATTGATTTCCGCCTGCGCCAGGATCCGCGGGTGAGGCTGCTGGAGAAAACCAACGCCCGTTATCTCAAGCGCGAGCAGATTGGCGAGGTTGCTGATTTGATCGTCCTGGATGTTTCTTTTATATCCGCCACGCTGGTTCTGGGGCCGGCGATCAAAGCCGCATTTCCCGACGCGGCGGAAACGCGACGGGGACGGCGGGTGATTGTGCTGGTCAAACCGCAGTTTGAAGCGGGCAGGGAACACGTGGGGAAGCGGGGAATCGTGCGCGACGAGCAAGTGCAGCAGGCGGCGGTGGAAAAAGTCCGGCAGGCGCTTCTTGACTTGGGTCCCGTCCGCACCGACGTGATCCATTCCCCCATTCTTGGCGCTGAAGGGAATCGTGAATTCCTGCTTTACGCGCTTTTCTAAGATGCTCTGTATTCACTCTGTCCCCTCTGTGGTTCAAGGCTTGTTTCTTCTGAATTCTGTACAATGCAACTTTCCCATGGCCCAGAAATCGGCTTCATCGAAATCCGCAGGAATCGTTTCCAAACCGAACAAACCTGAACTGGCCAAAGTAATCCCTCCATTGCTGGAGTGGTTTCGCAATCATCAGTACAAATTAATCGTGGACCCGGAAACCGCGGCTTACGCTCCCGGGATCGAAACTCTCCGCCGCGAGGAAATGGCGACGCGGAGGTTGCATTTTATTGTCGTGCTGGGCGGTGATGGAACGCTGCTCTCGGCAGCCCGCGCCGTGGCTAAGGCCGGAATCCCGATCCTCGGTGTCAACCTCGGCTCTTTGGGCTTTCTGACCGAAGTGCCGCTGGATGGTCTTTATTCCACCCTCGACGACATCGAAAAGAGTTGTTGCAAGCTGGAAGCGCGCTGGATGGTGCATTGTGAAGTCATGCGGAAAAACTCCTGCATTGCAAGCTACGACGCGCTGAACGACGTGGTGGTGGGCAAGGGCACAATTTCCCGCCTGAATCATTGCGATGTCTACATCGACCGCGTATTCGTCTCCAGTTATCAGGCAGACAGCTTGATCGTTTCGACGCCGACCGGCTCGACGGCTTATTCCCTGGCCGCAGGCGGTCCGATTCTGATGCCTTCGGTAGAAGGATTTGTGGTTACGCCAGTCTCCGCGCATTCACTTACGCACCGGCCGCTGGTCGTGCCGGACACGGCTGAAATTGAAATCGTGGTCAAGACGGATGATGAGGCTTACTTGAGCATCGATGGCCAGGTTGGCATGCCACTGCTGCACGCCGACCGCGTGCAATGCCGCAAGTCGGAGTACCGGGTCAAGCTATTGCACACGCAAGGGACATTTTTCGACGTGCTCCGCGCCAAACTAAAATGGGGGCAACGATAGTGACTAGCGACACTGGTTCGACACTGCGATTGACTTTCACTCTGTTGCTCGTGTCGTTCGCGAACGTGCTGGCGGTCTACGCCCAAACTCGTCCTGCGGCCGATCTCATTATCACCAACGCGAAAATCTGGACCGTCGACAAAGCCCATCCGACGGCGCAAGCTGTGGCGGTTCTGGGCGAGCGCATTGTGGCGGTGGGTTCCAATGCCGAGGTTGACGCCTGGCGCGGTCCCAACACGCGCGTGATTGATGCCGGCGGCCACTTGCTCTTGCCGGGTTTCAATGATTCCCATGTCCACTTTGTCAGCGGAGGATTGCAGCTCGCATCGCTCCAACTCAACGATGCTACCAGCGCGCAGGAATTCGTGCGCCGCATTGCCGAGCGGGCAAAAAACACTCCGAAAGGCGAGTGGATTCTCGGCGGCGACTGGGACGAAACCAAGTGGACTCCGGCCCAACTGCCTACGAAGGAGATGATCGATCCCGTCACTTCCAACAATCCGGTATTTGTCTCCCGTTACGACGGACACATGGGGCTGGCTAATTCCGTCGCGCTCCGGCTGGCTGGGATCACCGCGCAAACGCCTGATCCCCCCGGGGGCGTGATTGTTCGTGACGCGCAAGGCAATCCCACAGGCGGGCTCAAAGATGCGGCGCTGGATCAAATGGACAAAACGGTTCCGCCGCTGACGCGCGAGCAGCGCGAGCAGGCCGTCAAGCGCGCGTTGGCCCACGCGGCGTCGCTCGGCGTGACCAGCGTGCAGGAGATGGACGATAACGGCTTCGAACTCGAAAACATTGCCGTCTACGCGGAACTGCTGCAACGTGGCGAGCTTACCGCCCGCATCTATACTGCGCCGCTCATCAAGTACGTCGACGATATTGCGAAGATCGGGGTTCGCCATGCCTTTGGCGGGCCGTACCTGCGGATTGGAGCGCTAAAGACTTTCGCTGATGGCTCCCTAGGCTCCCGGACTGCTTACTTCTTTGAACCGTTCAACGACCAGCCCGGGAATCGCGGCCTGCTCACCGATGTCATGCAGCAGCTTCCCGCCATGCGCGGGCGCATGATGAAAGCTGATGCTGCCGGATTGCAAGTCTGCACCCATGCCATCGGCGATCAGGCCATTTCCATCGTTCTCGACCTCTACTCGGACGTGGAAGCGGCGCACGGCCCCGCCGACCGCCGCTTCCGCATCGAGCACGCGCAGCACATGGCCGCCAAGGATTTTGACCGCTTCGCGAAATTGAACGTGATCGCTTCAGTCCAGCCTTACCACGCCATCGACGATGGCCGCTGGGCGGAAGCGCGCATTGGCCACGACCGTGCCAGCCGCACTTACGCGTTTCGTACATTCCTCAATCACGGTGTGCATCTCGCCTTCGGAACCGACTGGGATGTCGCGCCGCTCAATCCCATGCTGACCGTCTACGCCGCCGTTACCCGCGCTACGCTGGATGGGAAAAATCCCAACGGCTGGTTTCCCGAACAGAAGCTGACTCTGCCCGAAGCCCTTGACGCTTACACCATGGGTTCTGCATACGCAGAATTTCAAGAGAAAGAAAAAGGCTCCATCACGCGCGGCAAACTTGCCGACATGGTCTTGCTGAGCGACGATCTCTTCTCAATTCCTCCCGAGAAAATCCGCGACGTGAAAGTGTTGAAGACTATCGTGGGCGGCAAAGTGGTTTTTGACACAGCTTCCCAGTGACCACTCGCCGAATTCTCCTTTGGCCCAAATCCGGCTCTGGACAAGGGTTTTGCACAGGTAACGATGTACTTCCGGACATCTTGACCGGTTTTTGTTTTGGGAATAACGTTGCCCAACATTAACCACTTCTAATCTCCTCGCGTCTGTGGAGAGAACAATTCGGGCCGGCTGTGGGATTGTTGTGCCCGCTCAGAACCGCTCCACTTAGCGCGGCTCTGCTCGCGGATTCCCCTCAACAGTTCCTATACCGCGCTCTGGGGAGGGCCTTGCGCCGCACACTCCCGAAGAAACCAAAAAACTGGTCAGCAGCCGGAGTGTGCCTAGCTCCGCCCAAGGGAGGCAAGCTATGAAACGGTTGGTGTGGTTTGTGGTAAACGCTGGCGTTTTTTCGTTTGTGATCGCTTCTGGATCTCTTTTGGCTCAACAAGACCCGGGGCCGCGACCGGGTGACGTGGGCACCGGTAAGGCCTACACATCGTTGACGGCGGCCGAGTCGCTATTCTTCACCCAGGCTACGATGCGGTTCCAGGAGGTGGACTCGGTCTCCGGAACCATCGAAAGCGGTTCTGGCCTGGGGCCAACGTTTAACGGCAACAGTTGCGCAATGTGTCACGCGGAACCAGCCACGGGCGGAAGCAGCCCGGGTCTGGCCAGCCCGCAAAAATCAATTCCCAATCCGCAAGTGGCACTGGCTGCGCTCGATGGTGCCCACAACGTGGTTCCTTCTTTCGTCACGGCTAACGGCCCCGTCCGCGAGGCCCGTTTCGTAAGAAATCCTGACGGTTCGCCTGATGGCGGCGTGCATGGCCTGTTTACAATCGCCGGCCGTACCGACGCTCCGGGCTGCTCGCTGGCCCAGCCCAACTTTGCCCAGCAACTTGCGTTTGGCAACGTGATTTTCCGCATTCCCACTCCGGTGTTCGGTCTCGGTCTGGTGGAAAGTACGCCGGACGCCGCTCTGCGGGCCAACCTGGCGGCAACACAAGCTGCGCGCTCTCAGCTCGGCATTGGTGGCGCCTTCAACACCAGCGGCAACGACGGAACCATCACGCGCTTTGGCTGGAAAGCCCAGAACAAATCGCTCTTGATGTTCGCGGGCGAGGCCTACAACGTCGAACAGGGTGTTTCCAACGAGTTATTTCCGAACGAGCGCTCCGCTGTGCCTGGCTGCGTGTTCAACGGATCCCCCGAAGACACAACTCTGATCGACGAATCCCCGGAAGGGAACGATTCTGCGGACCTCATAAACTTCGCCGTCTTCATGCGCTTCCTGGCGCCAGCAGCGCCAGTGGCGTTCACGCCCTCCGCGCAAAACGGTTCGAGCTTGTTCAGTTCGGTCGGCTGTGCCCTGTGCCACTCGCCCTCGCTGACAACCGGTCCATCGCAGTACAGCGCACTCAATGGGATTACCTACAACCCCTATTCTGATTTTGCGCTGCACCACATGGGTACCGTCCTGGCAGACGGGGTCAGCCAGGGAGCGGCGGGCCCAGACCAGTTCCGCACGGCTCCGCTGTGGGGAATCGGCCAGCGGCTGTTTTTCCTGCATGATGGACGAACTTCCGATCTGTTGCAGGCCATCGAAGCCCATACCGATTGCGGCAATACTCAGGGCGCCCAGGGCCGCCGCGGTTTGGGATTCGAGTTTCCATTCGCAGGCCGTGGCTGCCAGTCCGAAGCCAACGGCGTCATCAGGAACTTCAACTCGCTCAGCCCATCGCAGCAGCAGGACATTTTGAATTTCCTGCGTTCGCTTTGAGGCGGCACTAGCTGGTTGAGACGGAGGAAGCCGCAAGGTTTCCTCCGTTTTTCTCTTAGCTTTCCGGGCGGAGCAAATCATCGACTGTCTCGCGCCGGCGGATCAGCCGCACCGACCTGCCTTCCACCAGCACTTCGGCCGGACGCGGCCGGGTGTTGTAATTGGAAGCCAGCACCATGCCGTAGGCCCCGGTATCCAAGACCGCTAGTACGTCTCCAGCATGGGCGAGGGGCAATTTGCGTCGGCGGGCCAGAAAGTCGCCGGACTCGCAAACCGGCCCCACGACGTCGACGGTTTCCTGCGCTTGTTCCTCGCGCAGCCGCAGCGGGACGATCTCGTGATAGGCCTCATAAAGCGCGGGCCGCAGGAAGTCGTTCATGGCGGCGTCGACGATCAGGAATTGACTGGCTTCGTTGGTTTTTCGGTAGAGCACCTGGGTCAGCAGCACCCCGGCGGAGCCAACGATGGCGCGCCCGGGCTCAAGCAAAAGATGCACCTTCAATCCGCGGAGCGGGCGCAGAAGCGCAGCGGCGTAGGCCTCGACACGTTCGGAAAAATCTAAGTCGTCGGGCTGGTCGTATGAGATCCCCAGGCCTCCGCCCGCATCCACAAACTTGATCTCATGTCCATCGTCGCGCAATTGCCGGACCAGATCAGCCACCCGCTCCATGGCGGCGGCAAAAGGCGCCATTTCCAGGATCTGCGAGCCAATATGCACGCTGATGCCGACGACGCGCAAGTACCCCGTGGCCGCCGCTTGGGCATAGAGTTTTCGCGCCTCTTCAGTCGGCACGCCAAACTTGTGCTCGTGCAGGCCGGTCGAAATATAAGGGTGGGTTTCGGCAGGAACATCCGGATTCACGCGGAAGGCGATCCGCGCCCTTTCCTTGCGCTGCGCGGCACACTCAGCCAGCGTCCACAGTTCCGCTTCGCTCTCCAGGTTGAAAAGGGGGATGCGTGCTTGGAGGGCCGCATGCATTTCCTCGGCTGTTTTTCCCACGCCCGAAAAAACCACCCGCCGTGAGGATCGTCGGTCGGCCCGCAGCACGCGCTCCAGCTCACCGCCAGAGACCACATCGAAGCCGCAGTCCAGACTGGCCAGCAGCCGCAGGATGGTCAAATTGGAATTGGCTTTAACCGAATAACAAACGGTGTGCGGCACTTTGCGGAAAGCGCGCTCAAAGACGCGAACGTGCTCGCGAATCGCAGAGGCCGAATAGACGTAGAGCGGCGTGCCGAAGCGCTCAGCCAGGCGGGATAATGTGACGTCATCGCAATGCAGCACCCAACCCGCTGATCTGCGCCATAACAAGCCCTGCCGGGTCTCACGGTAGGAAAAGGCCGGGGGACGGCCCCGGCGCCGCTTCTCCATACGGTTCACTTAGGTTTTCCGGTCTGCCTTTTCACGCGAATCGCTACGACGGTTTCATCGTCAAAAGCTTCCACGCCTGCAGAAAATTCGGCCACTGCCTTGAACAGAGAATCCACCACGCAGTCGGCGGAGATCTCAGTGCACTTGCTGACGATTTCCTCCATCCGCGTGCGGCCAAACGACTCACCAGCCTGGTTCCGCGCATCCAGAATGCCGTCGGTGAAGAACACGAACATGTCGCCGGGTTTGGCCTTGAACGTGAACTCGTCGTAGTCGGCCTCATCGAACAATCCTAAGGGCAAACCAGTAGCCTCGATTCTTTCGATCTTGCCGTCGTGGCAATAAAGCGGGCGCGGCAGGCCGGAATTGGCCACCTGCAATGTCAAGTGTTCGTCATCCCAAACCGCGTAAATGATCGAAACAAATTGGGCCTCAATGCGGCGCTCGCCCAGCGAGAAATTCACCGCGCTCAGCATTTCTGCCGGACCAGGTTCAATCGGAGCGTGGGAACGCAGGATGCCGCTCACCAAGGCGGCGTAGATTGCCGCCGGAGCCCCTTTCCCGCTGACGTCTCCAATCACGATGGCGGTACGCGAAAGGGAATAATTCAGGAAATCGTACAAATCGCCGCCGATCGTTCGCGCGGGAACGAACTTTGCAGCCAAGTCCAGATTGGCCAGCTTGGGGCGAGTCGGGGGCAGAAGCCGCGATTGCAGCTCGCGGGCCAACGTCAGATCGCGCTCCAGCCTCTGTTCCTGGCGCGCGATCTGTTCGTAAAGCCGCGCGTTTTCGATGGCGATTGCGATCTGCGCCGCCAAAGTGGTGATGGCCTGCCTATGGTCTTCGGTGAAAAATCCGCGTCGGGTATGTTCCAGGTCGAGCACGCCAATCACGTTGTCCTTGTACATCAGAGGGACAGCCAATTCCGACTTGGTCTCAGGGTTGAGCTTGATATAACGCGGGTCTTTGCTCACGTCCGGCACCAGGACGGCATGTTTGTGTTGCGCCGCGTGGCCGACCACTCCGAGACCCAGCGGAACCTCATGCTTGAGCTGAACATTTTCTTTGAAACGCAGCGAGAAGCGGTGTTGCAGTTTTTCTCCGTTTGCATCCAGCAGGAGAATGCTGAACATCTGATAGTCAATGAGGCGGCTGAGCAGTTCGGCAATGCGGTTGAAAAGCTGGTCCAGGTTCAAAATAGAGGTCAACTCGCGCGCGATTTCATTGAGCAGGGCCAGCGTGCGCGCCTGACGAGTCGTACGCGTGTGTAAACGCGCGTTCTCGATGCCCACTGCCATGCGCGAGGCGATCAGGGTCAGCAGTTGCTTGTGCTCTTCGGTGAAGTAGTCGGGTTCGCGAGCCTCGAGGTCCATCACTCCGATCAGCCGGTTCTTCACGATCAGGGGAACAGCCAGCTCGGAATGGACGTTGGGTACGGCGGGAATGTACTCCGGATTCTGCGAAACATCGCCGATCAGGACCGCTTCGCGCCGCTGCGCTGCGGTTCCAGTCACTCCTTCGCCTACTTTGATTTTGATCCGTTCGGCTATTTCGGGCGGATAACCCACCTGAAACCGAAAGCGAAGGTCCTGGGTTTTTTCGTTGAGCAGGAGAATGGCGAAAATTTCGTAGTCGATGACTTTGCGCACCAGTTGCGCCACGCGCTGCAGCGTGGTGTCCAGATCGAGCGTGGTATTGACGACGTCGGCCACTTCGAGCAGCAGCGGCTCGATCTTGGAGTGGACCTCCGGTGTTATCGCGGACGCTTCCATAAGCCTCTCATCATATCAGTGATTCATCATCGTTCCGCCGGCGCATCCAGCCGCGGCACGACGCAGATATCGGGCAGATTGCGGTAGCGTTCCGCATAGTCGAGCCCGTAGCCAACAACGAATTCATCCGGAATGCTGAAGCCCAGATAGTCGGCGTTAATGGGTTGAAGTCGCCGCGAGGGCTTATCCAAAAGCGCAGCAATGCGGAACGCTTTGGGCTGGTGCGCAAAAAACAGCTTCTTGAGAAATGTTAAGGTCAAACCGGTGTCGAGAATGTCCTCGACCAGAATGACATTCTTGCCCCGCATGGACTGATCTACATCCTTGGTCAGCTTGACCTCGCCGGTCGAGTCCCATCCACCTCGGAGCTGCTGGTCGGGGGTCGGCCGTGCCCCGTAGCTGGAGACGCCAATGAAGTCGAACGTGGCATCGAGCTGCACCTGGCGTGCCAGGTCGCTGAGAAAGATCGCCGCCCCTTTCAGCACTCCAACAAAAATGATGGCTTCACCGGTGAAATCGCGTGTGATCTCGGCGCCCATCTCGGCCACGCGTTGGGCGATCTTTTCCCGCGAAATCAGGACTGTCAGTTCGCTCACGGCGGTACATCTTACACTTTCTTCTGTGCGCCTCTGCGCCCTCTGTGGTTAAGTCCCCAACCACGTTGCGCTCTTTCGTTCCGCTCACTAGAATGACAGTTCGCGCAAATCATGAATCTCAAGGGCATCAAACTCACCTGGCTCGGGCATGCAGCTTTTCGCCTGGAAACTCCGGGGGGCAAGATCATCCTGGTCGATCCCTGGATCATGACCAACCCGATGTGTCCGGAGAAAGAAAAGGACGTCAAACGAGTTGATATCATGCTTTGCACTCACGGCCATTTCGATCACATCGCCGACGCGGTCGAACTGGCGAAAAAGCTCAATCCGATCATCGTGGGCATTCCGGAGCTGTGCGGCTGGCTGGAAAAAAAAGGCGCCAGGAAGCTTGCTTCCATGAACAAGGGTGGCACGCAAGCCGTGGAGGATATCAAGGTGACCATGGTCCATGCCGATCATTCTTGCGGTATTCAGGATGGCGACCAGGTCGTTTATGGCGGGGAAGCATGCGGTTACGTAATCGAGTTCTCGAGTGGCCTGAAGATCTATCACGCCGGCGACACGAATGTGTTCGGCGACATGCACATCATCCACGAACTGTACTCGCCTGAAATTGCCATGTTGCCGATTGGCGACCACTACACCATGAGCCCGCGCGAAGCGGCTTACGCTTGCAAGCTGCTCAGGCCTCGCACGGTAATTCCCATGCATTTTGGAACCTTTCCCTTGCTGACGGGCAGGCCGAGCGACCTGCGCAAGCTGGTCGGGGATGTCGAAATTGCAGAATTGCAGCCCGGAGTCACGGTTTCATGACCAAGCACGATCCGCACTCCTTCTGGCGCCAGCATGGCATTACTGCCGGTGCCGTCGAAGACTATCTCTACTCGGTGCTTCCGCCGCGCGACGAAGTGCTCGCGGAAATGGAAGCCGAAGCCATCAAACGTGATGTGCCCATCGTCGGACCGGCGGTCGGCCGCGTGCTTTATCAGCTAGCCATCATCAGCGGCGCAAAAAGCGTTTTTGAAATGGGCTCTGCGATCGGCTATTCAACCATCTGGTGGGCGCGGGCTGTAGGTGAGAACGGAAGAGTTGTTTACACCGACGGCGACGCCAAGAATGCCGCCAAGGCCCTCAAGTATTTTCAGAAGGCCGGAGTGGCGGAGCGTATTTCCGTGCGCACCGGCGATGCACTGGAGCTGCTCTCTGAAGAAAAGCAGCATTTCGACATTATCTTCAACGACGTGGATAAGGAAGATTATCCGCGCGTCTTTCGACTCGGCCTGCCGCGTCTGCGCAAAGGTGGGCTGTTCATTACGGACAATGTTCTTTGGAGTGGAAAAGTCAGCGAGAAAAATCCCAAAGAAGCCCGCACCAAAGCCATTCTAGAATTTAACCGACTGCTTTACAGCTCGGCGGATTTGTTCACGACGATTCTGCCCATCCGGGATGGGATAGCTGTGGCGGTGAAGAAATAACGCACTTTCGTGGTTCTAACACCGTGTTCCTCTGTGCCCTCTGAGATGGAAAGTTTCGAACTGGGGCAGGTCCGCACTACCGCATCGACTCTTCCACTTCGGAAATCCAGTTGGGACGTTTGAGGACTTCGCGCGGCTTGGGCCCGTCAGCTGCCCCCACGATGCCGTCGCGTTCCATGAGGTCAATCAGGTGCGCGGCGCGGCCATAACCGATTCGCAGCCGCCGCTGCAGCAGGGAAGTGGAGGCCTTGCCGAACTCCACTACCAGCCGCACGGCATCTTCGTAGAGAGGGTCGTGCTCGGCTTCGCCTGTCTCGCCTTCCTCTCCTGCTGACGCGCCCTCGCGTTCTTCTCTAGGAGGATCAAGGAATTGCTGCTCGTACTCGGCGGTAGCCTGTGACTTCCAGAATTCGACCACGGCGGCGATTTCTTTTTCCGTGACAAATGGCGCGTGCAGGCGATGCACGCGGGCCGAGCCGGAAGGCAGATACAACATATCGCCACGGCCGAGCAAGGCTTCGGCGCCGTTGGCGTCGAGAATCGTACGGGAATCGACTTTCGTCGCCACCCGGAAAGAAATGCGGGCCGGGAAATTGGCTTTGATCAGGCCGGTAATCACGTCGACCGACGGCCTTTGTGTGGCCAGCACAAGATGAATTCCGACCGCCCGCGCCATCTGCGCCAGGCGCGTGACGGATTCTTCCACGTTGCCGGAGTCGAGCATCATCAAATCGGCCAATTCGTCGATGATGATCACGATGTAAGGCAGAGGCCGGTCTTCAGAGTCATCGCCGAACAAGCTCCCGGTTCCGTCGTCATCGAATAGCTTGTTGTATTGCTCGATATTGCGGACACCTTTTTCCGCCAGCAGCTTCAGCCGGCGCTCCATTTCGCGAACAGCATTTCGCAAAGCATTAGCCGCCAGCTTGGGCTCGGTAATGATTGGCGTGTAAAGGTGGGGCACGCCTTCGTAATTGCCCAATTCCAGCCGTTTGGGGTCGACCAGGACCAGCCGCACCTGATCGGGCGTGGCCTTGTACAGAATCGACATGATCATGGCATTGATGGCCACGCTCTTACCCGTGCCGGTTGATCCGGCAATGAGCAGGTGCGGCATGCCCGCGAGATCGGCCGTCACAATGCGGCCATTGATGTCTTTGCCGAGTGCGAGCGTGAGCTTGGAGCGAGTGCCGATGAACTCGGGCGATTCGATATTCTCACGCAGCCAGATTATCTCCCGCTCGCGGTTCGGCACCTGAATTCCGACCGTCGATTTGCCTGCCATGCGCTCGATCAGAATGCTCTCAGCTTTCAGCGCCAGGCAGAGATCGTCAGTAAGACCGGTAATGCGCGTGTACTTGATGCCGGCTTCCGGCTTGAATTCAAAAGTTGTGACTACGGGGCCGGGATTAATTTGCGTGACCTGCCCGTGAACATCGAACTCCGCGTATTTTTCCACCAGCACCTGGGCGAGGAGCTTGAGTTCATCGGCGTCGACCAATTGCTGCTCATCCGGACGTTGGAGCAAACTGCTAGGGGGGAGTTTGTAACTACCCGCAATGCGCGGCAAGGTGGTTTTGGGTTTGGCTTGTGTATTTGCGCGCTCACTCACTTCGGGCACGATGGGCATGGCTAAGGGTTCGGGCTGTGGTTCCGGTTTGAGCGGCGGCTGCGGTGGCGTCATTCGCTCGATCCCGGTCTGTGGCCGTTCCGAGACCTGCGAAGCTTCAATCGGAGGCGGCATGGTCCGCGCCGGCGCCGTCTGGGTTGTGACCGTGGGCCGGGCGGCTCGCCGCTTTTCCAGTTCCAGCTGCATTTTCTTCCGGGCGCGGGCTTGCTGCCAATCTTTCCATCGGTCCCAAAGAGCAATGGCGAAGGCAAATCGGGTCGGCGCCCAGACTTGCAGCGCGCTGAACGAAAACGCGGTCGAAAGATAGAGCGAGACAGCGAGGACCGTTGCACACACGATGTAGGCACCGGCAAGGTTGAAATAATGAATCAGGGCATCGCCAACGATTCTGCCTAACAAACCCTCCAGTGGGATCGCATCCTTCCAGCGCGCGTGGCCGGGCAACAGCGCGAGCAGGGCGGGAACAAAGATCAAAAGCCAAATTGCGCCCAAAGCCTTGGCCACCGGTGAAACGATTTTGCGCGAACGGAACCAGCGCATGCCCATGAGGGCCAGGAAAACCGGAAGCATGAACGCGCCGATTCCGAGAAACTGCAAAACCAGATCGGAAAGAAACGCTCCGACAATCCCAATCCAATTGCGGGCCGCGTGCGAAGCGGTCAGCACGGATGCGCTGTTGAGCGAGGGATCGAGCGGCGAATAGGAAGCCAACGCGAGGAAAAGGAGGAGCGCGGAGGCGCAGAGTAAAAACCCGACCAGCTCGTTGAGCCGCCGGTTATTCGTGGGAATAAAAATATGCGAAAGATTGATCATTGGACGCGCTGGGCGATCCGCACCGCGGTCCCACTACGCCAGAGCCTTACAATTATGACAAGAAAACGGCGAAAACCGATCGCGGCAGAGCACGCAGCCAGTATCCACTTAGGTTACCGCCTTAGCCGGCCAGTTTCGCCGCGAACACCAGCACCAGCGTCCCCACGATAAGACGGTAGATCGCGAAGGGAACAAATCCATGCTTGCGCACCCATGCCATGAACCAGGCCACAGACCCGTAAGCCACGATGAACGAAACAACGAAGCCAATCGCCAAAACCATCCATTGCTCAGGTGTGATCTGCGAAACTCCGATGGGGTTTTCACCCTTCCCGAGTACCGACTTGAAAAACGTATAGCCCGTGGCCACGATCATGGTTGGCATGGAGAGAAAGAACGAGAATTCCAGCGCCGAAGCACGTGACATGCCTGCCAGCTGGCCTGCAGCGATTGTGGACATGGAACGAGAGGTTCCGGGAAAGACGGCAGAAAAAATCTGGCAGAATCCGATCCAGATGGCCTGTCCCAGACTCATGTCTTCCATGTGCCAAGTGTGAATCAGGCTTCCCGGGCTCCCCGGGCCGGCGGCCTCAGACTTGGCGTTACGCGCATCCACCAGCCACATGACAACTCCGCCGATGAGCAGGGACCATCCGATGATGGATAGACTCTCCAGATGCTTGCCGATGGTCTTGGTCAACAGAAACGAGGGGATCGCAGTCACCACGAACGCGATCGCGGTCAAGCTCAGTGGGTGCGTCAGAATTGTACGGTCGCCACGCTCACCCCGCGGAAAGGTCGAAATGAACTTAGCGATGCGGGCGCGGAAATAAACCGGCAGGCAAAGAATCGCCCCCAGTTGGATGACGATGGTATACATCTTCCAGTAGCCGCTGGAAAGGCTCAGATGAAACAGAGCCTCGGTGATGCGCAGGTGCGCCGTGGAACTGACTGGCAGAAATTCTGTGAGTCCTTCGACTATACCCAACACCAGGGACAGGAGATAGTTGTTCAATGGGCCTCCGCAAGGGTGAGTGGTCGCAGTATGACGAAAATCCGCGGGAAGCGAGATGGCAGAGCTGGTTCGGCTCGATCAAATTCAAGTTACACCTTGGATGCCGCTTTTAAGTCCAGATTTCGAATCAGCCGAAGCAGAGAATTGGGGTGGATCTGCAGGGCCTTGGAAGCCTCTATATAGTTGCCATGAGCCTGCTCAAGTGCTTGGGCCACCAGTTGTCTTTTTGCGTCTTTTATGGCGCCGTGGTACTTGGCAATGACCGAAGCACTTTGACCACTTGTTTCCAGAATGGCTTCAGGCAAGTCATCGGGGATGATCGTATCGGTCGAGCCCAGCACCAGGGCGCGCTCAATAGCGTTCTCCAATTCGCGGACGTTGCCGGGCCAGTCATACTTGTCAGGCAGGCGCGGGCTTCCGCCGACAGCGATTTGGCTCGCACCTTGCACTTACGGCTGGTCTTGGCAACGAAATGATCGGCCAGCAATGAAATATCTTCGCGCCGGTCGCGCAACGCGGGCATGGTCACGGCGACCACGTTCAAACGATAGTACAGATCGTTGCGAAAACTGCCGGCCTTGACGGCTTCTGAGAGACTGCGGTTCGTCGCCGCAATGAGACGGACATCGAGTTTGATGGGGCGCGTGCCACCCACGCGCTCGAACTCCCGTTCTTGTAAGACCCGCAGCAACTTGGCCTGCAAGTCGGACGCAAGTTCGCTCACCTCGTCCAGAAACAGTGTGCCCCCTTCAGCCATTTCCACTTTGCCTTTCTTCTGCCCGCTGGCGCCGGTGAAAGCCCCCTTCTCGTGCCCGAATAGTTCACTTTCCAGCAGGCTGGGGGTGATGGCGGCACAGTTGATAGCTACAAATGGCCGTTGGACCCGAATGCTGTGGCGATGAATGGCGCGGGCCACAAGCTCTTTTCCCGTTCCACTTTCGCCCTGGATAAGCACTGTAGAGTCTGTAGGCGCAACCCGGCGAATGAACTCGAACACCTCGCGCATTCGCCGGCTGCCGCCGACCATGTTGTGCTCCAAAATGATCTCGGCACGCAGATGCTGATTTTCCTCGCGCATTTGCTCAAGGCGCCGGACCTTCTCGAAAGCCAGGCTGGCAATTCCTGCGACAGCGGTCATGACTTGGAGATGACTTTTGTCAAATCTCGACTGTGGATCGCTGCTATCGAGGTAGATAGCCCCGAGCGCCTTTTTTCCGGTCAACAAGGGAACACAAAGCACGGAACTCACCTGTAACTCAGAAAGCAGGTCCATACCTGCCGGGTCTTCCTTGCCAGTCATTTGGCTGACAACGATTCCGGCTCGTTCCTGCAACACGCGTTGAACTACCGCGGTGCTGACCCGAACTGGGTGGCCTGGGCCCAGTACGCGGTCCCAGGCAACCTCGGAACTGAATCCGTGCGCGCTGTCGCAGAGAAGCATAGCGCCGCGCTCGGCTGGAACGACGTCAAAGATGAAGCCCAGAAGCTGCCACTGCAAAGATTCCTGGTCGGGAATGCCGCCAATGTTGGTAGCGAGTTTCAACAACGCGTTGAGTTCGGTTACAGAGCGATCGGTGTGCCCGTCATTTGCCTGATCTGGCAACGAATCTATCGGCACTGCCGCCGACCGAGAGGGGTAGATTTTGGCGGTCTGGGCGAACTCCACGGGATTTCTATTGAGAAGTTCTTCGCCTTCTTCCTGCAGGAACAAAAACACCGAGTTGCCGACACAGATTTGATCTCCATCCCGTAGCTGCTGCTGCTGCTCGAGGGGCACACCGTTAAGAAGCGTCCCGTTCCGGCTTGCCAGGTCGCGAATAAAGACGTGTTTGTCCGCTCGGATCAAAAGGCAGTGTCGACGCGACAGCGCAGGATCTGCCACGCAAAACTGGTTCGACGGCTCGCGCCCAATCGAGGCTTCGCCAACCGGCAAGTAGAAAGTCGCCCCTGCCATCAGACCAGCCGTGCCCAATAGTTTGGAATTCATCACGGTACTCTGTCGCCGCTCTGTTAAGTTTAGGCCGCTTTGCCGGCATCGTCGTCAGAAATTAACGCAGTCGCTGCTGCCCGCCAACCGTTGGGTTAATTGAGGAAGATTGGCAGAGCAGATCCCGGTCGCTGGAAGTTCGGCCCTTCGAACCGGAACTTCTATTTGATCAGTAAGTTGCGTTCGCCACGGTGAGATCAATCCAGCCTGGATGGCACTTGGCATACCAGATGCATTAACCATTTGCGGCAACGGTTTCCAAACCGTTGCGAAGAGTTCGAGACGGGGCACAGCGAAACTCAAGCGGCAAGGCTTTGGCAAGTCAGGCCGATCCTGCACGGTTTCACCGTCTCGACACTAGGAGGTTTTATGAAAAAGCAACGGTTTGTTCTACTCGGCCTGGGCCTGCTGCTGGCGGCCACTTCTGCCTTCTCCCAGACCGTCGTGTCGAAGGCAAAGATTCCCTTCGACTTTATTGTTGCGGGAAAAACCCTTCCTGCGGGCGAGTACGCAATCCAGAAGCTTGAACTGGCCGAATCGACCCTGGCGATTCGCAGTTCGGATCTGCGGACACAAATGATGGCGCAGTCGAACCGGTGCGAAGCGTTAAACGCTCCTTCTGAGGGCAAGTTGGTCTTTCACAAGTATGGTGAGCAGTACTTTCTCGCCCAAATCTGGTCAGCTGGAAATCCATCCGGCCGCGAACTCCCCAAGAGTCAGCGGGAAGTTGAAGTGGCGCAGGACTACACGGTCCAAAATGTGATTATTGTGGCAGATTTGCGATGAGTGCACCGCTTACAAAACCTGCCCGGCTCGGAGGGCGCACACCCGTGTGCCCTCTTTCCTCGTCCGTCTAAAAGGCAACCGCGGAACATGGGCTATTGTTGGACATTGCCGTAGGTGGGTATATTTTGCGAGACGAGATAGCGCAATCGTTCGGCGCGAGCGCCCCAGTCGCTTTCCGGAAATTGCTCGGCAACTTTTTGCGCCAGCCCTAATGCCTTTGTTCGTGATTCATCAGACTTCTTCGCTTGCTCTTCCGTCTTGTAAATTTCAATCAGTGCGGCGTAGCGCGAGGCGGCATCGTACAAGGCCTCAGGCACTGCCGGTGATTGCGGATGCTCAGCCGCGTACTTCTCGTACATCTCCGCTTCCTTCACCGGACATTTCGACTCGCCCTGCCAGTCGCCGCAGAGTTTGTTATCGATTAGGTGGAAGGCCGCCAAATCGGCCCACTTGGTGCCTGGATACTTCTTGATGACTTCCTTCATGTATTGCTCATTGATGCTTTGCCGCAGATAAGCTTCGCGTTCACGTGCGGAGGGCCGTGTGGATATATCCGCTTTCTCGATCTGCCAGCGAATGTCCGCTGAGCGGTACATGGCCCGGGCGGCGAGCGCGGAAGTGGGGAAGAATTCTGCCACCCGGTAGTAGAGCCTCATGGCGTCCTGTGCGGCATCGGGTCTGCCACGGCGTTGGCTGGCCTGGTCCTCGGAGTCGACCGCCTCTCCGTAAAGAATTTTGTCGCCGTTCGGGGTGGAGGGAAATACCACGCCTTTTGCCAGCACCCATCCGGTGACCGTGCGCTCTTCCGTGATGCCGGCTTCCACGTGCAGCCAGTTGTTACTGGTTTCGAGGAGCACGACTTCGCGCCCTCGGTCAATATCAGCCAGCTTGGTGGAGGAAGAGTCGGGCGAGAGGTAGAGCGAAGCCACTCGCACCAGTGTGCCGCGCTCCGCGGCGAATGCCGGCGAAGCCAGCAGAAGCACTACGCCAAATAACGCAAGCTTCGATCTCATGACCGGAGTTCCGCCAGAACGCTGGGATCGATATTGCCGCCGCTGACCACAGCGACATTTATTTTAGTCCGCGGAAGCTGTGCCTCGTGAAAGAGAAATGCGGCCACTGCCACGGCGCCACTCGGTTCAGCCGTAGTCTTGGGATTGCCAGCCAGTCGTCGCATCGCCTCGCGAATCTCCTCCTCGGTCACAGTCACGATCTCGTCCACATACCGCCGCATGTGCTCGAAGTTAGCTTTCCCAATGCTTTGCGTGCGCAGGCCATCGGCCATGGTGCGCGTGACCTGGTCAGCCTCGAACTGCACAATTTTGCCTGCCTTAAGACTAGCTTGTGCATCGGCCGCGAGCTCTGGCTCTGCGCCGATCACGTTCACTGCGGGCTTGCTAAGCTTGATCGCAGTGGCAATGCCACTGATCATGCCGCCGCCGCCTACCGGAACGATCACGGTCTCAACGTCTGGCAAGTCTTCGAGAATCTCCAGGCCCATTGTGCCTTGCCCGGCGATGATTTTTTCGTCGTCATAAGGAGGCACGATGGCATAACCATGCTTCGCAGCAAGTTCTTCTGCCTTGATCTGCCGTTCCAGACTGGCTGGGCCTACAAATACGATTTCCGCACCCAGCGCTGCGGTTGCCTCGCGCTTGATGGCGGGAGCGTTGTTTGGCATCACGATGACGGCCTTTACTCCCAGGGTGCGTGCGGCATAGGCCACGCCTTGCGCGTGATTCCCGCTGGAATAAGAGATCACTCCATGGGCGCGTTCTGCATCGCTGAGCGAAGCGATCTTGTTGTACGCCCCGCGCAACTTAAATGCGCCAATGGGCTGAAGGTTTTCGGGCTTGAGGTAAAGCTTCCGGGAATCGGACGCTGATCCGCCCTTCGCGCTTTTCGAAGGGTGGAAGATATGAATCTGCGATTCAATCAGGGGTGTGCGCACGGCAATTCCCTTAAGCCGTGCCTGCGCTTCGCGAATATCGGCGAGAGTGACCAGCGGTTAGATCTCCAAGATCACCGGCATAATCAGCGGGCGCTTCTGGGTTTGCTTTGAGATATACCGCTTCAGGTCCGCGCGAATTTTCTCTTTGATCACGCCGTAATCGGCCTTTTCTTCGTCGCTCGACCCGCCGAGCGTGTCCATCACGATCTGGCGAGCGCCATCCATGAGGCCGTCTTCGCCGACGGAAAAACCGCGCGTTACGATTTCCGGCGACGTCTCAACCCGTCCACTGAGCTTGTTAATCGCGATGATGGGCAAGACGATCCCGTCTTCACTGAGGTGCCGGCGGTCTTTGATAACGAGGTCTTCGACCACATCGGTGCGGTTGCCGGAATCGATACACACACGGCCCACAGTCACTCGGCCAGCCTTGCGTGCGCCAAGTTCATCGAATTCGAGAATGTCGCCGCTCTCAATCAGCATCACGTTGCCGACCGAACCATGCATCGAGGCCGCCAGTTCTGCGTGCAGCTTGAGCTGCCGATACTCGCCGTGAATCGGAATGAAATATTTTGGTTTGACCAGATTGATGATCAGCTTCAATTCTTCCTGGCTGGCGTGGCCGCTCACGTGCACCGGGGGTGAAGATCCGTCCTCGTAAATCACATGGGCCTCGCGGCGGAACAGGTGATCGATCATGCGGTAAATCGTTTTTTCGTTTCCCGGGATGATGCGCGAAGAAAGCACGACCGTATCGCCCTTCTCGATCTTGGCGTGCTTGTGATTGTCGACCGCGGCCCGCGAAAGCGCCGACATGGGCTCGCCCTGCGTGCCGCTAATGAGCACACAGACTTTTTCCGGAGCAAAGTTCTTCATCTCGCCAGGATGAATGAGCAAGCCTTCCGGAATTTCGACATAGCCCAGATCTTCAGCAATCTCAGCTGAACTGTTCATGGACCGGCCAATGAAAGCCACTTTGCGCCCATGCTCCCATGCCAGTTCAACCGCCAGCTTGATGCGATGAATCGAAGAAGAGAAACAGGAAATGAATAGCCGCCGTTCGGTGCGGGCGAACACTTCATCGAACTTGCGCCGTACGGCACGCTCGCTCGGCGTGTAGCCCCGGCGCTCGACGTTGGTGGAATCTTGAAGCAAGGCCAGTACGCCTTCCTTGCCGTACTCGGCAAAGCTGTGCAGATCGAACAGCCGGTTGTCGGTAGGAGTGGGATCGACTTTGAAGTCCCCCGTGTGCAAGACCACGCCCAGCGGCGTATGAATCGCCAGAGCCACGCAATCGACGAGACTGTGGGTGACCTGGATCGGATGAACCGTGAACGGCCCGACCTTGAATCGTTCTCCCGGGCGAATTTCACGCAGGTCGGCGTTGTCGAGCAGGCCATGCTCTTCCAGCTTGTCTTCGACGTAGGCGAGCGTAAATTCGGTGCCCCACACCGGCACGTTCAGCTCGCTCAATACCCACGGCAGTGCGCCAATATGATCTTCATGTCCGTGCGTTAGAACGATCGCACGCACGTGTTGGCGATTTTCGGTGAGATACGAAATGTCGGGGACGACAATATCCACGCCGAGCAACTCGGCCTCAGGAAACATCAGTCCGGCGTCGACGACGATGATGTCATCTCCCCAGCGCAGGGCCATGCAGTTCATGCCGAACTCGCCCAGCCCCCCCAGGGGCACAATATGGAGCTTTCCACTTGGCATATTGAACACTCGATGCTAGCACAGGAGATGGGAACACCAGTTACCGGCAACTTCTCTGAGCCTTTTCAATCTGCTTTGTCTACGGTAAGGTGGGAGCAGATGGTCCAACAGGTGCGCCAATCGTGGTTGCGCGGGAGCTTCGAGGCGGTACTGCGCCGCAGCTTTTTGCACGCTTACGAGACCGTGAGAGTCGATCCCGATCGCTTTCTGCTGCAAATCCGCGCGGCTTATGGATTACCCATCTCCAGCTACCAAGGCATGTATTCGCTCGACATGGGGGTTTTGGATGATCTCGCCACCCGGGTGATTCGCGGTGGAATGAAAATGGCGGCCGCGGAGGGAGCGGGGCTGGGTTTAGGGGGAGTTGTAACCTTGCTTCCAGACCTCAGCATTCTTGCCGCCATCACGCTGCGGACGATTCAAAAACTCAGCCTGATTTACGGATTTCAATTCAACACCGACGAAGAAACGGCGGAACTATGGATCGCGGCCGCCAGCGCCGCCGGGGTCGACATCAGCCGCGAACTGCTGGAAAAAGAGGTCGTCAATCGCTTTGTTCCCCGTGTGATTCAGCGAATTGCCGTACAGGCGAGCGGGGAAGTGGTCGAGAAGTGGGCGGGGCGGCTGATTCCGATCGCCAGCTCGCTGATCGGATGCGGCCTGAACTATTATTTTGTGCGCGCCTGGGGCGAGCGCGCGCGGGAGCATTTTCGCCGCCGCCATCTGGAAGTTCGCAGCCGGATGAATGCTGCTGAGTTTGCAGCGGTTCCGGGTTCCATCAGGCTCACATCCTGAATATTTCGGCAAAATTCTGTACAACGTTTCAAATTCAGAATTGAACGAATACTCATGCCAGAGTTCACTTGCTCGGCTGTTCTTTTTGATCTCGACGGAGTTCTGGTGGATTCCACCGGATCGGTCGCTCGCCAATGGCAGAAGTGGGCCGCGAGAAAGGGCATCGATCCCGAAAAGGTGATGAAAATCGCGCACGGCGTGCGCGCATTAGAAATCGTGAAGGCGGTTGCGCCGCATCTCGATGCGGAAGCCGAAGTGCGCGAAATTGAAGAACTCGAAGTAAACGACCAGGATGGTGTTGCCGTGATGCCCGGCGCGTCCGATCTTGTGGGGTCTGTGCCTGATAACCGATGGGCGGTCGTGACCTCCGGTCGGCGTCACCTGGCCGAAGGACGCCTGCAATGGGCGATGCTGCCGTTGCCACGCATCATGGTTCCCGCCGACGAAGTTTCCAGAGGGAAGCCCGATCCAGAGCCTTATTTAAAGGCGGCAGAACTGCTGGGCGTCGCTCCCAGAGAGTGCCTGGTGATTGAGGATGCTCCAGCGGGCATTCGCGCGGCGCGGGCAGCGGGCATGAAAGTGATCGGGCTGACCAGCACGTATCCGGCTTCGGAACTAAAGGACGCTGACGTCGTGGTTGAAGCGCTGCGACAAATCAAGGTGAGCCAAATGGACGGCAAGCTGCGGGTCAAGGTCTAGAAACCAGGGGCCAGGAACCAGTTCTTGTTACCGCAGCCAGTCCTCCAATTCGGTTCCCTGGTCTGTTTTTTCATCCCGGTATTTCACGATGACCGGAGCGTAGAGAGACAAACTCCATTCCGCACCCTTACCCCTCTCGACTGCGCGCGAACCGGGCACAACGACGGCATCTTCCGGAACTTCCAATGGCCCCTCCTCAGACGCGCGATAAACCTCGCCGTGCGCAAGATCGTAAAGGGGAGTCGAGCGAGTAAGAATCGTGCCCGCGCCCAGCACGGCGCGGGCGCGAACCAGCGTTCCCTCGTATATGCCGCAGTTGCCCCCGACGAGCACGTCATCTTCGATCACAACTGGTCTGGCGCTGACGGGTTCGAGCACGCCTCCAAGCTGGGCGCCGGCGCTTAGGTGCACGCGTTTTCCGACCTGGGCGCACGAGCCGACCAGCGCGTGAGAATCGACCATGGTGCCTTCGTCCACGTAAGCGCCGACATTAATGAACATAGGCGGCATGCAGATGACCGACGGCGCAACATAGGCACCTTCGCGCACGGACGACCCGCCCGGGACCACGCGTACGCGATCTTCCGGGGCAAAGCGGCGGGCAGGGAAGGTGTCCTTGTCGACGAAGGAAAGGCCTGAGCCTATGCCGGTCTCGGTAAGTTCACCCAGGCGGAAACCAAGCAAAATCCCTTGCTTCACCCAGGCGTTCACCATCCACTGGCCATTGAGTTTTTCCGCGGCGCGGATTTTGCCTTGCGTAAGTTGATCGCGAAATTCGAGAAAAATCTTGAGCGCTTCGGGGTTGCGCTCAACCTGACCTAACGATGCCAGTCGTTCAATCGTCGATTGCAGGGATGACATGAAGAGGAAAGTATAAAGGAAGGCAGAAGGAAGAAGGCAGGAGTGAAAAGTCAGATTGCAAACTCCCGACGTCTGCGTTCCAAGTTCCCTCTGCCTTCAAATGCACTTGCATTCGCTGCGAATCAGGACGCCGGTCATCTGCTGGGCTGTAGCCCGCGCGTCCGATAAAGTCGTGTACGGTCCGTGCCAGCGGGCGTGGTTGGCATCGTGCCCGGCGGGCCGGCCTTTGCCGTGGTTGCACTGGCCGCAGTTGGAGCGATGCAGCACAATTTTATGCGGCCCGGCGAGCCAGCTTTCGTAAATGTAGAAATCATTGGCCTCCGCGGATGCGCCGGCGGGCCTGGCGATCAGACCAACCTCGATCGCGATCTTCTGCAACTTAGAGCGGGTGTCGCGCCGCAT
>Ga0335073_10002662_pt1 | contig 24525 bp, 24 predicted proteins | sample Lox_Sample_22_FD_207093 | JGI IMG/M metagenome (GOLD analysis project Ga0335073, IMG submission 207093) | Soil microbial communities from Loxahatchee National Wildlife Refuge, Florida, United States - Lox_Sample_2.2 | ecosystem: Environmental > Terrestrial > Soil > Wetlands | place: USA... | reverse complement strand
CGCAAGGAGGCAAGCGCTCAAGGTATGACTCATGATTGGGGTGAAGTCGTAACAAGGTAGCCGTAGGAGAACCTGCGGCTGGATCACCTCCTTTCTAAGAGAAAAGGGAGCACGATTCGCCTTCGGGCGAGTACGACTCTCCATCCCGGTCCTCACGACCGGGCGTTTGGTTTTCTACATTCGGGTTCTGGCTTGCTTCACTCGTTGTCATAAAGAAGTCGTAAGAGCAATTACAAACGCAAAGCCCCGGTTCGATTTCGATCGAACCGGGGCTTTTTTATTTCGGCTTCGCAATCCCCTTCCTGAGACCCCACCCACTGCACCGATCGCAGAGGCGAGATCCTGCGCGAGCCTCGTTCTACGAATATGGAACGAAGATGTTGTCGGGCATGGAGAGTTCCACGCCCTTCAGCTCGGTTCGCACGCGGAAGCGGCGCAGGTCGCCCTTGGAGTTCTTCGCCGGCGCCGTGGTGAACGAGAGCCAGTATTGATTTTTCAGCACGACGTTCAGCTGATCAAGAAATGGGGCCAGCGAAACTGGCGTCTGGAAGCCCTGGAAGAAGGCTTCTCCGCCCGTTGCATCGGTGATTTCGCCCAAGTTGCCCTGGGCGAGGCCGATGCGGAAGAGGTTGCGGGAGAAGCCCCCCACGCCGGTGCAGAAGATCGAGTGAATCATCACGCCGTCTCTCTGCGCGGCTCGCGCGGTGGAGTCCACGTCGGGGCTGTGAGGATAATCACCGCGGAAGCGGTCGATGCCGTCGGCGAGGAGAAGAATTTCACGGCGCGAGCCAGGCGTCACCGGCCAGCGCTTCATGAAATCCATCAATGAGAGATAGATGCTCGAATAAGCACCGAAATAGCCGAGGGGAATACGCACCGATTTCGCCACAGCGTCGTGATTGGTGCTGAACTGCGAGGCGACCTGCACGGTGCCGTTCCTGGCGTAAAAGACGCCGACGGCGGTGGTGGGTGGCTGAGAATTGATGAATGCGCGGATGTCGTTGAGTTGAATGCCGAAGCTGGTCTCAAGAGCGTCGTCGAGTACAATCGCGAGCTGGAGTCGCGCCTTATCGCCTTGGGCGGGATACCAGTCGGTCACAGTTTCCTTTGTCTTCCCTGTATAGACGGAGATGTCATCCTTGGAAACGGCAGGCGCGGGCGTGTATTTCGGCCCCAGCACCGTAACGACCGTGGTGACGGGAACCGAGGCGCCGCCGGCCTGCGCGCCGAGCGGCAGGGGCGCTGCAAGAAGGCCCAACACAACCAGAACGACAACTGCGAATTGGGGTCGAAGAACTCTCTGCATGGGGTGCCTCCTCAAGCGTTGTCGCGGGCCGAAGCGGTGCGCTCCGGACGCGTTGCTGGAATGGCAGTTCGAGCTCTCCAACTCTATTGACGGCTTACCGCACTGTCAAGCTGGTCGGAGCCAGAACGCCGGAATTGACCTGGCAGACGGCGTCGGCGCCCTGGCAACTGCAGCGCCCGAGGCGCGTTTGCCGCGAGGGCGTCTTCTTCGCGTCTCGTTTCATTCGATGCAAATTTCGCGCATTTCGGTGCGCGCTATTTGATGCGGTGCTAAGTGGCGAACGTGGGATTACAATGGAAGGATATGGAACCGGCGCCGAAGTCGCCCGTAACGCTGGCCGCGCGGAAAGCGGTGGATCTCCGCTTCGTCGAGCTAACGGACAAGATGCGGCGGATTCGCCCAGGCGACGACCAAGAACTTCTGCGGCGCGCCTACGATTTCGCGGCGAAGCAGCATCACCAGCAGACGCGGCTTTCCGGCGAACCCTACCTCTCGCATCCCGTCGAAGTGGCCCACATCCTGGCGGACATGAAGCTCGATACGACCTCGCTGTGCGCCGCGCTGCTCCACGACGTGGTGGAAGACACGAAAATTCCAATCGAGACCATTGCGGACGAGTTCGGGCACGACGTTGCCACGCTGGTGGAAGGCGCGACGAAGATCAGCCGCCTGGATCTGCAGGCGCCGGAAGCGCGGCAGGCGGAAAACGTCCGCAAAATGCTGCTGGCGATGGTCAACGACGTTCGCGTGATTCTGGTGAAGCTGGCGGACCGGCTGCACAACATGCGGACGCTGGAATATCTGGATACGGAACGGCAGAAGCGGATCGCGCGCGAGACTCTGGATATTTATGCGCCGGTCGCAAACCGGCTTGGAATGGGATTGATTCGCGGCGAGCTGGAGGATCTGGCGTTCGAGTATCTCGAGCCCGAAGCATTCCTGGAATTACGAAAAAAAATCGCGTCGAAGCAGAAATTCCACGACCGCTTTCTCGAAGACGTGACGGAACAGATTCGCGCAAAGATGGTGGAAAGCGGGATTCCCGCCGAAGTGCAGGCGCGCATCAAGCGGCTCTATTCGCTGCACCTGAAGATTCAGAAACAGCAACGTACGCTCGATCAGGTGTTCGATTTTCTTGCGGTGCGCGTGATCACCGACACCGTGAAAAATTGTTATGGCGCACTAGGCGTGATTCACCAGATGTGGCGACCCGTGCCCGGCCGCTTCAAAGACTACATCGCGATGCCCCGCCCGAACCTCTACCAGTCGCTGCACACCAGCGTGATCCACGCCGGACAGCCTTTTGAAGTGCAAATCCGAACTCAAGAGATGCACCGCATCGCCGAGCAAGGCGTCGCCGCGCACTGGAAATACAAGAACGGCCGGGAGTTCGCATCTTCCGCGGCCGATGACCAGCGGATCGTGTGGATGCGGCAATTGATCGAGTGGGTGCAGGAGATGCAGGAGCCGAGCGAGTTTCTCTCGACGCTGCGCGTGGACCTGTATCCGGAAGAGGTTTACACGTTCACGCCGAAGGGACGCGTGGTGGTGCTGCCGCGCGGCGCAACGCCCGTTGATTTCGCCTACGCGATTCACACGGAAGTGGGCCATCAGTGCGTAGGCGCGAAAGTGAACGGGTCGATCGTGCCGCTGCGGCACGCCGTAGCGAACGGCGACGTGGTGGAAATCCTGACGCAAAAGGGACACGAACCCTCGCGCGACTGGCTGAACTTTGTACGCACTTCGCGCGCGCGCAGCAAAATCCGACAATGGATCAACCTGCATGAGCGGAGTCACGCGATCGACGTGGGCCGCCGGCTGATCGAAAAAGAGGCGCGGCACGCGAGCATCAACCTGAAGAAGATTTCAGACCAGGAATGGCAGCGCGTCGCCTTCGATTACGGCTGCTCGCGTACCGAGGACCTGTTCGCCGAGTTGGGCTACGGCAAATGGTCGGCGCGGCAGGCGCTGGCCAAGGCAAGCGGCGAAACGCTGGCGGAAACGCCGGAGGATACGCAGCCGAAGCTGGTCTCGTCGGTCAAGAAGATGTTCGGCATGGGCGATCAGGCGATCGTCGTGAAGGGCCACGACGATCTGATGGTTTACCGCGCGAAATGCTGCAATCCCATTCCGGGCGATGAAATCGTCGGGTACGTAACGCGCGGGCGCGGCATTGCCGTACACGGGTCCAATTGCCCCAACGTGCAGAACCTTCTCTACGAATCCGAGCGGCGGATGCCGGTGGCGTGGGCCAGCGTTACCGAGACGACGTTCCCGGTGCGATTGCGCATATTCACCGAGGACCGTCCCGGAATGCTGGCGGACATCACCGGCGTGATCAGCGAGACGGGCGCGAACATTCGCACGTTTGAAAGCGGCGGGCAGGACATGCGCGCGAGGATCGAAGTGGCGCTCGACGTTCACGACCGCAAGCAGCTCGAGAAGATTCTCGCCGGCGTGAAGCGGATTCCGGGCGTGTTCGATATTGAGCGCGTCTACAACGTCTGATTCCCTGCCCCACTGGGCGATTTTTCCTCCCGCTGCCGCAACGCTAAGCACCTTTTCCTGTTCCGCGGGCGTGTTGCTCGAAAGGCCAAGCAACGCGCGATGAATCGGAGCGGAACTGGGCGCAGGCGCATAAAATGAGCAAATGGCGGCATATGTCAGCGCGTCTCCCTCTCGATGCGCCGGCGCGGGGCGCATCGGGCGCGCGCGGAATTTGCGCCGATCGCTCACGCCCTTCGTTCTCGCCGCGGCATTCGCAGCCGCGGGCTGCCATTCGATCCCTCCCCTGAACACGGCGCCGCTGGACCAGGCGGGAATGTCTTATGACGCGATCAAGGAGTTGGAAGCGGCGAAGATCACGCAGGATGAGATCGCGCAGATTGCCGAAGTGCGGCAGGCAGGAATGAGCGACGACGACTGCGTGCAACTCCTGAAACTGTATCACGCGAAAAAAGCGGAGTTTGATGCGGGCGACGCAGTCGCAGGACTCCTGCAAGTGGGGATGACGGAGCAGGACGTGATGCAACTCGCGCAGTGGAATCAACTGGGGCTGGGCGTGGGAGAATTGCAGGCCATCAAACTCGCAGGCCTATCAGAAGAGATCGTGATGGACGTGGCGCAGGCGCACGAGGAAGGAAAGCCGGTGCTGTCCGGCGCATCGCTGGGGCGGATGAAAAATGCGGAGATGCGCGCGAGCACGCTGCTCGAACTGGTGAAGCACAACGTGCCCGATTCGCAGGCGAGCGCGATTATCGCGGCGCACAAACACGGCGTGAGCGACACAGAGATTCTGCGCCATTTCGCGGGTTCGGGATAAGCGCGAGGTGTGCGCGGCATTCGCTACACAGTCAAATTCCGATTTTGACCGCGCTCGGATGACTCGATAGAATTCACCTGCCTTGAAATCCAAACTTCACGCGTCTGTTCTCGCGGCGGCGCTGGTTGGCCTGCTTCTCGTTTTCTCTACGGCGTGTTCGGTGCCGCTGGCGCCGGGCTACACCGTGGTGCAGCAGCAGCGCGAAATTCAGTTCGTGCCGGGAGATTCTCCGCAGCTTCACATCCAGGCCGATTTTGTTCTGCAAAACACAGGGAGCACGCCACTTACTTTTGTGGACGTGAAGCTTCCGCCGGAAGAAGAGTATGGGCGGAGCGGCGCGCACGCGGAAATCGACGGGCGCGACGTGGCACTCGAGCCGTTGCCGGAGGAATACCGTTTCGATTCCCCAAACTCGGTGCGCATTCCGCTCGATCCACCGTGGAATCAGGGCAAGAAGCTGCGCCTGCGAATTGATTACACGCTCAGCCATCCCAACGATCCCGGATGGCATATCACGCTCGGCGCGAATGAATTCCACCTGGGATCGCGCGGATGGTCGCCAGCGCTGCAGCCGCCGCAGCATTTTCTTTCGCCCTATCCCAAGCGCCCGCAAAAGATGAGTTACATGGTGCGTGTACCCGTGGGATTTCTGGTATCGGCGCGGGGCGAATTGAAGGGACGAAAAGAGAGCCAGGGAGAATGGATTTACACGTTCGCGCTCGACAAGGCGGATCTGCCGCCATTCGTCGTCGCGGGGAAATATGAGGTGTCGCCGCCCGGCGCGGATGCCACGGGGGGGCGTTTCTGGTCGAGCGCGCCGCTCCAGGGCGATGTGGCAGCAGCGCAAAAAGATTTGCAGCAGTCGTGGGACACGATGAAGACGGAATTTGGACCGTCGGATCGGGGGGCGGCCGCGCCGCTGATCGTGGAATCGGCGGAACTGCACGAGGGCGATAACGTCGAAGACGGCGTAGCTTCGGGATTTCCCGGCGGAGCGCTCGTGTCTCCCGCGCTGCTGGCGGAAGGCGTGGACAGCCGGAAATTTCTGGACGAAGTGTCGCTTTCGCTCGCACACGACTGGTTCGGCGACGAAATCTATCCGCCGCCGTTTGCGGCGATTTCGATGGGCCAAGGCCTGCCGGAATACGCCACGATCGTGATGACGCAAGCGCGCGAGGGAGAAGCGGGGCGGCGCCGGAGGATCGCCGAGTACCTGGCGCGGTACGACGCGGCGTGCAAGCGCGGCACCGAAGAGCCTCTTGGCGTCGTGAGGCCGAGCGATCCGGCGGCGACGAAAGAAATTGCGCGGGCCAAAGCGCCGCTCTTCTACGCAACACTTGAGGACGAGTACGGCGAAACGCAGGTGCGCGCGGGACTGCGGCAGATGGTGACACTGCTGCGCGGGCAGGAGGCGGGAATCAACGTGCTGCGTTCGTCGCTCGAGCAATCGACAGGGAAAGATTTGGCGGAGATATTTCGCGTGTGGCTCTATCAGAAAGGGATCCCCGCCGATTTTCGGGCGCGGTATGCGGCGGAGGCGGCGCGACCGTGATGCGAATTTCAGCTGCAAAATGGAACGGAGGCAGCAAATGAAAGGCATCGTTTCAACCGACAAAGGACCGAAGGCGATTGGGCCGTATTCGCAGGCGGTGCGCGCCAACGGATTTTTGTTTACCGCGGGGCAAGTGGCGCTCGATCCGGCAACGGGCGTGGTGGTTGGCGGCGACATTGCCGCGCAGACCGAGCGCGTGCTGGAAAATTTGAAGGCGATTGTCGAGGCAGCGGGATCGAGGCTCGATCAGGCGGTGAAGGCGACCGTGTATTTGAAGGATATGAACGATTTTCCGGCGATGAACGAAGTGTATGGGAAATATTTCGCGCACAATCCTCCGGCGCGCTCGACGGTGGAGGTGGCGCGCCTGCCGAAGGATGTCCGAGTGGAAATCGATTTGATTCTACTGGTGTAGAGTCCGCGTCACCGGCTAGCAGGCGCCATGCTTTTTGAGTATGCTGAAGAAGCCGGTCGCTTGCGACTTATTAGCCGGCGTAATCATGCGGCGCGAGATTTTCCCCTTCCTGCCAACGTGCCGAACCGCCGGCGTGCGAATGTCTCGAGCGCCGGATTCCATTGAGCGGGGACCGACAAAACTATGCCAAATACTTCCTACGATCTAATTGTTATCGGCAGCGGTCCCGCCGGGCAGAAGGGAGCGATCTGCGCCGCGAAATCGCGCAAGAAAGTGGCGGTGATCGACCGCACGGTGATGATCGGCGGCGTCTGCGTCCACACCGGAACGATTCCCAGCAAAAGCGTACGCGAGGCGATTTTTCAACTGACAGGGACGGCGGTGAAGTCGTTCTACGGAACGGAATACCGCGGGCGAAACGATATTTCCATGCAGGATCTGGCGACGCGAGCGCAGGCGGTGATCGGGCGTGAGACTGAAGTGATTCGCGGGCAACTGAAGCGGAACCGCGTGGATGTGTTTCAAGGCGTCGCGAAATTCGCAGGTCCGCACACGATCGAAGTGCAGGGCGACGGCGCGCCAACGATGCTGCAAGGCGAAAATGTGCTGATCGCCTGCGGCACGCGACCGGCGCACGATGCGAGCATTCCGTTCGACGGAAAGCGAATCCTGGATACGGACGATTTGCGCGGACTCGAAGGCATTCCGCGCGAAATCATCGTGGTGGGCGCGGGCGTGGTTGGTCTTGAATATGCGTCGTTTTTCGCCGCGCTTGGCACGGAGGTGACGCTGATCGACCAGCGGCCGCTGATTTTGGATTTTGTGGACCGCGAAATCGTGGAAGCACTCGCCTACCACTTGCGGCAGATGGGAATGACTTTTCGGCTGGGCGAAAAAGTGACGCACGTAGGAGTGGACGACGGGCGCGACGTGGTGTTCGCGGAAATGGAGAGCGGGAAGAAAGTGTATGCCGACGCGTTGCTCTACGCCGTCGGGCGGCAGGCGAACGGCGACCTGCTCAACCTGGAAGCGGCGGGATTGAAGGCGGACGCCCGCGGCAGAATTCCGGTGAACGACCGGTTCCGCACCGAAGTACCGCACATTTACGCGACAGGAGACGTGATCGGCTTTCCGGCGCTGGCGAGCACGTCGATGGAGCAGGGGCGGCTGGCGAGCTGCGACATGTTCGGGCTGCCGTTCCAGCATTTGCCGCAACTGTTTCCCTACGGCATTTATACGATTCCGGAAATTTCGATGGTGGGGCAGACCGAGGAACAGTTGACGTCGAAGAGGATTCCGTACGAAGTGGGCATCGCGAAATATGCGGAGCTGGCGAAGAGCATGATGCTGGGCGACGAAAGCGGCATGCTCAAGCTGCTGTTCGACCGCAACACGAAAAAGCTGCTGGGAGTGCACGCCATCGGGCAGCGTTCGACCGAGATCATTCACATTGGGCAATCCGTGCTCTTCTACGACGGGAGCATCGAATATTTTCGCGACACGGTGTTCAACTATCCCACGCTGGCGGAAGCTTATAAGGTGGCCGCGCTCGACGGGCTGAACAAGCTGTAACTTGCCAGGCTGGCGAGCGCGGCTCGCGGACGGGCGCGCAAGCGAGGCGGCGCGATGGGCCGCGCTGCTGCATCTTTCGCAAATTGGGAGCGGCGGATTGCAACGCGGGCTAGGAACTCCGCAGGACGAATGGTAAAATTATTTGGTCTTTCCTTCCCAGTTGGGCCTGTAGCTCAGGTGGCTAGAGCGCACCCCTGATAAGGGTGAGGTCGGTAGTTCAAGTCTACCCAGGCCCACCAGCCTTCGCCCGCTTCACAGGCTACGGCTCGGCGAACCAGCTGGAATTCGATATTGACCCGCCAAAACCGGACCCTGCGCTGTGCCCGCGAGCTACGGCTCGACGAGCAAGCCATCAAGCTGCCTGGCGCAACACGGCGTAGACCCGCAGAACGCGAAGGCTGTCGCGCTGAAGCTACCGTACCCGGTCGATGGAGCTGATATGTGCTGCGCATGCATTCATGTTTAGAGCATGTCAAGGATGACTCAGGTCCGCAATGTTCCCGACAATCTGCATCGCACGCCAAAAGCTCAGGCAGCTATGGCCGGCATGTCTCTTTCGGGCTATCTGCTCGCAGAGATTCGCCGCCTTGCGGAGCGGCCTACCATGGTGGAGTTGCGAGAACGGCTGCGCCTCCGCTCTCGCATTGCAGGCGCGGTGTCGGCGGCAGAAGCCGTCCGGCGGGCGGGACGCTCGGTGATCGTTCTGGATGCGTCTGCCGCAATCGAGTGTCTTCTTCAAACCCCAGCCGGGCTTAAGGTCGATAAGCGCATTTCCTCTCCTTCGGAGTCCCACCACACTCCTCACCTGCTCGACGTTGAAGTGGCTCAGGTATTGTGGCGCTATGTTCGAGACAAGACGATTACTTCACAGCGGGGGGGCAAGAAGCCCTCGATGATCTCGGCGGCCTTTGGCTGAATCGCTATCCGCATAACTTCCTGCTTCCGCGCGTCTGGGAACTCCGCACAACGCTGACGGACTATGATTCGGTCTATGTAGCACTTGCCGAGCTGCTCGATGCTCCTCTCCTCACCTGCGACAGAAAAATCGCTTCCGCGCCAGGCCATTACACCAATGTAGAGATCGTATAATGTCCTGTCCGGATGCTGCGACCATCTCCCCATCCAAGCGCTACATCTTCATCATTCGAATCAGCAGGCCAGCCATGCCGCCGCCGATGAGCGGACCGATCACGGGAATCGGGGCATACGCCCAGTCGGATTTGCCTTTGCCTGTGATGGGCAGCAGAGCGTGGGCGATTCGTGGAGCCAAATCGCGCGCCGGATTGATGGCGTATCCCGTGGTCCCGCCCAGCGAGAGACCGATACCCCACACCAGGCTGGCGACAAGATACGCGCCAAGCCCGGGCGGCAATCCTGCCGCTGACGCGACCCCCTTCGAGAATATTGCCGCGACCACGAACACGAGGACGAGCGTTCCGATAATTTCGCTGATCAAGTTTGCAGCTCGATTGCGAATCGCCGGGGACGTACAGAAGACGGCGAGCTTCAACGCGGGCTCCGGCGTCTCCTTCCAATGCGGGAGAAAGTGCAGCCAGACCAGTACGGCACCGGCAAACGCTCCCAGCATCTGCGCGGTGACATAAGGCACGACCTTGGAGTAGTTCCCGCTCACCACCGCGAACCCGAGGGTCACCGCCGGATTGATGTGCGCGTCGTTGCTCCCGCAAGCCACCGCCGTAAAGATTCCGGCCATGACGGCAAAGCACCACCCTGCCGTGATAACCATCCAGCCAGCACCGTGCGCCTTGGAGCGCGCCAGGAGGACGTTCGCAACAACACCGTCTCCGAAGAGAATCAGAACCAACGTTCCCATGAATTCGCCGACAAAGGGTGAATGCATTCGATGTCCTTTCGGGTGTGGCACAGCGATGCGAAGCGACGTATACAGCAGTCCGGCGCGAGTGGCAATGCTTCCGATTCAGAATTTGCGCCACAACGTCCGAAAGGCGCAGCGCATGTGCTATCAGGAGGCGCCTTTGCCGAAGGTGAAGCGGACGCCGGTGCTGAGGACGATGTTGCTGCCCTTGATGCCTGGCGGGGGAAAGCTGGTATAGAGATCGCTGAACGTGAATTGCCAATTGAGCCAGTTATTGATCTTCGTGGTGTTCCCCGCGTTGAGATTGAAGCGGTACTCGCCGGTCTGGGAGAGATTCGGGAAGAAATCGAACTCCTCGGTGAACATCATCTTAGGGCCGAGCTGCTTGGAGAATGATTCGCCGATCATCGCCTCGGCGCTTTTCTGCGTGAGCGGAGTCGAATAGTACGCCTGGTCGTAGGAACCGCCGCCATAGACATCGAATTGCGTCGCGGCAGTCTTGATGACGTGGTCGCCGAAACCGCCGCCGAGCGTATTGCGCAGATCGAGCTGCTGAAATTCGTCATGCTGGAAATCGGTGAAGCCGTAGACGAAAAACCGGTCGGTAATGTTGAGATCCATGCGGATCCCGCCGTTGATGGAATTGGCGGTGGTCAGCGTGGGGCCGGTGACGTTGCTGTTGGAGAAAACGGAATTGTAGTAGACGGAGATTTTGTCGCGGGTGGTGGTGCGGACGGCGCGTGCCCCAATGACGAAGCTGAGGCTGTCGACGTTGCCGCTTGCCAAGCTGAACGCCGTGTCCAGATACCCGCCCCAGAAATCGGTGAGCTTGGGATTGCGCAGCCGGTCGATCTGCGCCTCGAAGGCGAGCTGCTCGTCCTGATTGCGAATGATGCCGACGTCGCTCACATCGGTGGAGACAACGCCAGCATCTTTCGTGGTGACGACGTATTTGCCGCCGGAGGTAGCCACCGTGCCGGCGATCGTCTGGCCGTCTTTGAGATTCAGGTAGAGCGGCTGGGAGGATTCGATTGAGGTGATCGCATCCCACTGAACATTCACGTCGCCTGCGAGATCGGACTTGATGAGCAGGACCTTGCCGTCGGACTTCACAATTTTTCCGGTGAGGCGATCGCCGTTCTTCAGCGTGACTTGGTCGGCGGAGGCGCTCGCGGCGGCAAACGCCAGCGCGAGGAACATATAGAGGAAGGAAGGTTTCATTTCGGCTCCTAAATTTTGCGTTCAGAAAATGGATTTTCCACGACGCTTTTTGTCAAGCGCAATCGTGAAACCCGCAACGTTCGCTGGGAGATGAGAGCCCGCCGGGCAGGGTGAAAGGCGGATGCGATTCGGGCGCCCCATGATATTCCAGAATGATTTCCGGGAGAACCACGAGGCGCAAAAATCGTCGAAAAAGAAGCGGGGAGTCAACGGCCCTTTTCGACCGGGTAGCCGCGCGCGACCCAATCGGTGGCGAAATCGTCTGGCAGCACGAGAACGCGGAGATGGGTGAATCCCATGTCGCGAAGCGTGGCGAAACCGGGACGGATATTGGGGCAATGGACCATGGGGCAGCAGCCGCAGTAAACGACGATGTTTGCAGCGTGGGGAATGCTCTGCGCCCATTTTTTCAGGTCGTCAAGGCCCTCGGAATTGGAGGCCGAGCCGTGAAAGACGGCGCCGGGAACGTGCGCGCCTTCAAAAAGCGGACGAAAACCAACACAGACGACGATTGGACGGTGCGAACCGCCGGCGAGTTCGCGCACGAGCTCCTGCGGCTGAATGGTCTGCGCGGGAGTCCATAGATCGGCGGGCGTCTGGGCCGGGCGGGATTGCGCGGCGGAATTTTGCGCGCGAACGGAGGAAAAAACCGCGACGTCCGAGAGCGCGAGAGCTAATGCGAGCGAGAGGACACCCAAACAACGGACCGGAAGCTTTGAGGACTTCCCCTGCGGCAACATAGCCCTTTGCCTTTCCGCGAGTGATTATAGCATTCGGGTCAAATGAGGGCGTGAGCACGCCCCTGCGCCTCGTATAGGGCGCAAGGGCGTGGACACAGAGGAAAATCAGAAGCGATACGAAGAGGTTACTTGCCGGCAGATTGCGCGAAGGTAAAAGTTTCCTCTTCCGCGACGAGGAAGACTGGCGGGCCGCCGGAAGAGATCGAGACGGCGTTCGCGATGACTTCCTTGCCGCCCGCAGAAGCAGCGCAGGCTTCGAGATCCGCCATGGAACGGAAGTGAACCTCGGCAATGCGATAGAACGGAGGCGCGCCCTGCGGTGAAGCGAGAACTTTTGTCGCGACTATTTTTGTCTTGCCGGCGAGCTTGGCGACGGCCATGGGAACGTGTTCGTTGTTGTAGACCTTCTCAAACGCCTCGACATCTTTGGGAGGCGGGTACATCACGATGAGTTTTGCGGTTGCCATGAGGTTCTCCTAGTCGTCGAAGAATGACGCAAGATATCAGATTCGGAGCCGGGGCAGAAAGATACGGGCCGGAGTCCTTTGCGGGAGGCGGCCTAGAACGGGCTACATCCCAAAGGAAGTACGCCTCGTGGGAGAAAACAGATTGGTTTGGAGTGGTTGAGGCGAGGGGCGAGATTACAGCGATGTGTGCGTCGAGAGATCAGGCGGCGCGGGTGAAATCGCCTTCGCCGGCGGGGACGGGCGGAGAAGGCGCAGAGGATTCTCCGGCGGAAGCGGACTGGGCGAAAAGCTCGGGGCGGGCGCGGAGCCGGGCGACCAAGTAGAGAGAGGCAAAGGTGACAACGGCGAGGGCGACCTGTCCCCAACCGTAGATGCGGTCGGCGGCATCCATCATGGCGATGCCGACGAAACAGAACAGGAAGTGCGTGCAGAAAACCTGAAGCGAGGACTGGCCGAGAAGCGCCAAGGGGCGGACGGCAAGCGGCTTGATACGCTGGCGGAAGCGCACGAGCAGAACGGCGATGGCGGCAAAATCGAACAGGCGCGCGGTACCGAGATTCCACTTGTCGAACAGGGGCGCGAAGCGGCCAAGATCGAGGCCGAAGATTTGGACATAGCGAAGCGCCAGGAAAACGCCCGCCAGAGCGGCGGCGGGCAGCCAGGCGCGCCGCGCCCATTTTTCATGATGCAAATTCCCATTGGCCCAACGCACGCCGCACCGCATTCCAAGAACCCAAACCAGCTGCCAGGCCCAGAGGTTGAAGGCTCCCATTTCATTGAGCGGGATGCGCACGCCGAAGTGTTGCGCAAGGAACGCGTAGGTAACTTGACGGAGACCCAACTGCGCGGCGAGCCAAAGAGCGAAGCTGCCGGCGAGGAAGAAGCGCCAGCCGATGCGGGCGGCGGCGATGATGATCCAGGGCGAGAGGAAGAGAAAGATGATGTAGAGAGGAATGATGTCGAGAAGCGGCGGGCGATAGACGAGGAGCAAGGCGTTGAGGAAGGCGTGGGCGGGACCGGCGGCAAAATAGTAGTCGAGGAGATTGATGAGGCCCTTGCTGTGCGTGCCGACCGCGTAGCGGGCCACGCCGAGAAAAACGAAGACGATAAGAAGAACGTGATAGCCGTAGAGGCGAAGGGTGCGCAAGAGAAGTTTGGCGCTCATTTTGCCGGGGCCGGCGCGGCGGAGGTAACGGTCGTAAATCTGGCCGGTGAAAAGCGCGGAGAGAAAGATGAAACCTTCGGACGCGGAAATATACCCGAAGGGCTGGTTGACCCAGGGAGTGATGGCCGTGGGAAGGTGGACGAGAGTCATCCAGGCGAGCATGAAGCCGCGAACAGCATCCAGTTCGATTTCGCGTTTCATACGGCAAACATCTCCGACGGCTCAAGTCTAGGACGCGGACACGCCGGCCCGCGGTTGCACCCAATCCACAAATGGAAGCGCATGCGCGTAGCCACAGTTTAAGTTTAGCAATTTCATGGCGTGTCTGCCCGATCGTGCGGAAAAGTGTACAGGGTGTCAGTAATATTCACATATCGGGGGAATCCTGCACGGCGACGCCGGCGCGCGCGAGGTGGCGACGCACTCCGCAAAATCGCGTGGCAAGCTGGCGCTGCTTGCAATGATTTCGCGCGGGAAAGTCACAACGACTGCACTGCATATTGTCAGAATTCGAGGGCTGCGATGAGTTTCAGGAGACGGAGGAGCGTGGCGCGCTCGCGGGGCGAAAGTTTTCTGCGAAGGGCTTCATCGGCGGCGCGGCGTTCGCGGATGAGAGACGCACGATAACGCCTGCCCTTCGGCGTGAGGCGCAGAAGATGCGCGCGGCCGAAAGAGGCCTTTTTCTCCGATACGAGCCCTTCGCGAACCAGGGTCTTGACGACGCGGTGCACGACGGTGCGGTCGAAATTGAGAAGCACGGCGATCTGATTCTGATTGAGGACGGCGCCGCCGCGGAATGTGGAGAGAATGAAGCCGCGAGTTTCCGAGCAATGCGTCTTCTGCTCGAGACGCTTGCTGACGGACGAATAGGCGGCGGCGAGATGAATGAGGATCGAGTCCTTCATGATTTCTTCGGGGATGAGCCTGCCGTCAATGGCGATCACAGGAGCGTCACCGTGGATTCGAGCGGGCGGCGCCACTGCGGGTGGTCGACGTGCTGCGTGGATTTTTTGCCGAGGGCGATGACCATGATGATTTCGTGATGGCGGCGCGAAAGACCGAGGAATTTGGAAAGGCGCAAGGAATCGAATCCCTCCATCGGGCAAGTGTTGAAGCCGAGCGATTCGGCGGCGATCATAAGGTTCTGGCAAGCGAGCGAGGCGCTTTTGGTGGCCCACTTGAAAAGACCCTGACGCGTGTAGGGAGCGACGCCGACGATTTTCCAGATGTGCAGCGTGCGAAGAATGGCCCACTTCACGCCCCCGAGAACGTTGAACCATCCCTGAATGAAAAACCACTTTACGAGGCGCGCCTTCGTTTCCGATTCAGCGATTTTCTCCGGGCTGAAACCGGCGGTGCGCATCCATGCGATGTGATCCCACGCCGTGGCGTTCCAAGAACCGATGTCGGCGACGCAGACGATTAACGCGGAGGCCGTGGCGGCGGGAGACTGCCCATAACAGAGCTTCGCGGCGGCGTCGCGCTTTTCCGGCGACTCCACCCAGTAGAAACGGTAGGGCTGGATATTGAAGCTCGACGGAGCAAGGCAAGCGGCGGCGAGAACCTGGCGGCGGACGGATTCCGGAACCGGGACGGGGTCAAAGACCTTGATGGCCCTTCTTTGCTTGATGGCTTCGAGCGCGTGGTACATGACAACCTCCATGTTGCTATTACAACATAATAGTGTTGCCATTGCAACATAGAATTCCAGAGTGGCGTGTTCGAAGGAAATGCGCTAATTCGAGAGGCGAGCCAAGGCGATGCCCCATACGCGCCCGGCGGCGGGCTCCTGGATGAAGGCGATGAGGCGCATGTCGCGCGCGTGGGCAGGGTTGAGGCGGACGCTGACGTTACCGGAGAAACCGGAGGAGCGGTCGATGATTCCCGCACGGACAAGGGTGCGCAGCACGGCTACGTGCGTGAGCGTCCGGCCGCCGTTTTCCCCGCTCGTAACACTCGATCGGTCCGTGTCATCAGCAGCGGCGATCCATACCGCAGCGGATTTTGTATCGATGGACGGCGGCATCGGGCCGGTCTCGACGTGCAGAGCGATGGAGTTAGGCGACTCCCAGCGAACGGAGGAAAGAGTGACGCTGGCCTTTTGGGCTTTCGTAGCATCTTCGATGGCCGAAACAGCGCCGGATTCATCGCTGCCCACAAGCTGGAAGCGGCCGTCGACGACCATTTGCGGCGTGTAGACGCTCGGAAGGCGGAAGCGCTCGGCATAGGCGGCCTGGCGCTCGCTGAATTCGCGCGAGGAGTAGGGATCGCTCCAGCCGATGTCGTTCCAGTAGTCAACGTGCTCGCTCAAGACAACGACGCTGGCGCCATCGACCGGGAGCGAGCGGTCGAGCTTTTCGAGAAGCGCGTCGGCAGGCGGACAATCGGAGCAGCCCTCGGAGGTGAAGAGTTCGACGAGGACGGGCGTGCGCGAGGCGTCTGCTGGTGAAACGATTGCCGTAGCGCGAGCGGAGCGAGAAGGACTGAAGGAAAGGATCGCCAAGAGAGCGGCCGCCATGACAGAACCGACGACGAGCTTGCCACGCATTGGCGCCTCCACTCACAAAATGAGTACGCACCTGGATTGCGGATGGATTGATGCGGAAAGTCGCGACACTTGGCGCGACACCAGACTATCTCTTCGGACGCGCCCGTGGCGGGTCCGAAGGGTAAATAAAAACGGCGGGGCTCTCAGCCCCGCCGCGGAAATACGAAGAGAAATTAGGAAGCGCCAAAAATCAAGACGTGGGAGCGGCGCCTCCGCCTTCCATTTTCTTCTGCTTGATGGCCTTGACCTTCTCGACCAGATCATCAGCCGTTTGTAGATCGGCGTTGCGGGCATCAACAGTGGTCTCCATGTCAGCCTTCTGACGATAGAGGAGGTTGAGATAAGCCATGGCATCGTCATAATCCGGGCGCAACTCGATAGCCTTTTTCAAGTTGTCTATGCCTTCGTCGACGATTGAGCCATATTTCTGCTGGAAGTCGGTTGTGAGCGCCGGGGGAAGCGGGTCGGCGTCCTTGATGGGTTTCCTGGCGTCCTTGTTATAGTCGGCGCGCATTTCCTTGTTGCCGCGGAAGGCGAGGGTCCAGTCGATCACGCCAAGCCAGTAGTAGGGCGCTGGGTCATCTGGCTTCAGTTGAATGTGCTTCTCGTGGTAGGCCTTGGATTCCTCGAGCTTCTTCTCGTCGAACGGCGTGCCGCCCATATTGAAATAGAGCGAGCCGAGACCGTCGATAGCGGAAAGGTTGTTGGGGTCGACCGTGAGGACATCCTGATACTCCTGGATGGCCTGATTGCCCATGTCGATATTTTCCGCAGAAGGAGCGCCGGGGATGTACTGGCTGGCGTAAGCGGTGGCCAAGTACAGGCGGGCGTTCATGAGGGAGGGATCAAGCTCCTTGGCCTGCTTGAAATCCTCGATGGCCTGGTCGAATTGGGCGCTGCGGAAGGCCTGAACGCCTTTATTGAGCTTGTCGCGGGCGCGGAGCTTGTTGCAACCGCCGGCGGCGACGGCGGCGGCGAGAACGGCACAAAGAAAAAGACGCGTGTGAGGATTACGCTGCATCCCTGCCTCTCCTTGACGCTGGATGCGCCGGCCGGCGATCAGACGCGCGGCCGGCGAATGAAAGCGAACGCAAAAACGGGTTACTGACCGGCTTCGATCTTGGCGGTGATGAGGCCGACGTGCTCGATGCCCGATTCGCGCATGATGTCAATGGCGCGGGCGACCTCGGCGAACTCGACATTGTCATCGCCCTTGACGAAGGCGACCTTCTCGGCTCGGTCCTTAAAGATATTTTCGAGCGTGGGGCCGAGCTGATCCCAGGAAGACGGGTCCTGGTTGATGAGGACCTTGTCGCCATTGGTGACCTGGACGACGATGGTTTTGTTCAGGAGGTCCGGATTCTCCTTCTGATTCGGGGGCGTGGGCTGCGGTATGAGTGCGTCCAAGCCCTTCGGTGTGGTCGGAGTGATGACCATGAAGATGATGATCAAAACCAGAAGAACGTCGATGAGCGGAACGATATTCGGCTCCGACATGCTTCCTTTTCCACTGCCAACTGCCATTCCCATGGGGGACTCCTTTTGCTTCCTACAGCTCCCCCAGGGGAGAAAGCCCCTGAGGGACGATGAATTCCAAAACGACCGCCCGAGTCCCTCAGGCCGAAACGCCGAAGCCTGAGAGACGCGACGCCAAGAAGCTAGTCTGAACCGCCGGGAGGAGGAGGAGCCTGCTCCGCAGCGGGAGGAACCTTCTTATTCGTCTCGATCTTCTGAGTGAGAAGACCGATGTTATCAACACCCGCCGAACGAATCTCGTCAACGGCCTTGACGACGTCGCCGTATTTGGCGCGCGCGTCGGAGCGGACGTAGACGGTCTTATCGAGCCGGTTGGAGATGAGGTCCTTGACCTGGTCGGTGATTTCGTTGAGGGCGATCTTCTTGCTGCCGAGATAGAGGGTGCCGTCGTGCGTAACCGCGAGGATGACGGCATCGTCCTTATCGGCATTCTGCATATCTTCTGCGGTCTCCGCCTTGGCCATATCCACCGATACGCCCTTGGTGAGCATTGGCGTGATCACCATAAAGATGATTAGCAACACCAGCATGATGTCCGCCATGGGAATCACGTTGGGGGCGGACATCACCGGCGGTGCTTTCGGTTTATAAGCCATGGCTTACTTCTTTCCGCCGCGACGGGTGATGAAGTAGTTGATCAGCTCCATCGAGGAGTTATCCATCTCGACGTCGAAGGCTTCGACACGGTTGGTGAAATAGTTGAAAGTCCACACCGCAGGCACGGCGACGAGCAAGCCGAGCGCGGTGGTGACCAGGGCCTCAGCAATGCCGCCGGCGACCGCCGACAGACCGGTGGCCTTGGAAGCGGAAATGCCCTTGAAGGCGTTGATGATGCCCATCACGGTGCCGAACAGCCCGACGAACGGAGCCGTGGAACCGATGGTGGCGAGCCCGGAAAGGCCGCGCTTCATTTCGGCGTGGACGATGGCGACGGAGCGCTCGAGGCCGCGCTTGGCGGCTTCGATGACTTCCTCGTCGCTCACCTGCGATGAAGCAGCCTGGAATTCAGAGAGGCCGGTGGCTACGACCTTGGCGATGTGGCTCTTCTTGTTGCGCTCGGCGATGGAGATCGCTTCATCGAGCTTGTTGTCCTTGAGCGCGCCGGCAACTTGCTGCACGAAGATGCGCGACTGCTTCCGGGCGGCGCTGTACATCAAGGCGCGGTCAATCATGATGCCGACTGACCACGCGGACATGATGAACAAAAGAATGACGACGAGCTTGGCCGGGACACCCATGTTGTGCCACATGGTGACCAAATCCCAACCCACTTCGGGCTGCTGAAAAAGTAAACTTACCAACACAGTCGAAAGCATAGAGTTTGCTCCTCCTCGGTACTTTTCAAATAACTCGGCAGCGGAAATCTGCCGGCTGTAAAACTTGCCACCAACCGGCTCGAATCCCGCAAGCGGGCCCCGGGCCGTGAACTGCTAACCGCCCATGGTGAAGACGACCGAAATCGTGGTGTCGACCTCGACCGGCTCGCCATTCAAAAGCGTGGGACGATACCGCCACTCGCGGACGGCGTCCATTGCGGCCCTCATAAGCAGAGGGGGCCCTGAAATATATTGAAGCTCCTCGATCGAACCGTCCTTGGCGATGATCGCGTGCAGGACGACGGTGCCCTGAATGTGCGCCGTGCGGGCGATCGGAGGATAAATCGGCATGACCTGGCGGACTAGAGACGCCGCCTGGACGTTGCCGCCGACCTTGATGCGGCTGACGCTGGGCTTGGGCGGAGGCGGCAGGTTGGAACCCGGAGCGCCGCCAATGATGCCGCCGAGAACTCCACCACCGGAGCCGCCAGCGATGCCGCCCACGACGCCGCCTTCGACGCCGCTAACGTCCGGAGGAGTCTCTTCTTCCTTGATGATATTGACCTTCTTCGGGATGACGGTCGGGGCCATGAGCTTGTTCTGCTGAATCAGATGGACGACCGGCTTCACGTGAACGACCGCGGCCGGCGGAGGTGGCGGCGGCGGGGGAGGAGGCGGAGCGACGAGGAATGTCGTCAGCATGGCTTTGGGCAGAGCCTCCGTGTAGATGAGCGGAATCAAGATGAGGATGCCCAGAATGACCGCCTGAATCGCCGTGGAGACGAACACGGTCCAGCGAGTGTTCGTCTTTCTGACGTTCGCGCCGGATATAACCATATCTTCGAACATTGATTACCTCCTTGCGGCTGCCGGCACGCGCTTATCGGCTGCGGATCCGACGCGTACAGCAGCACCCTGGCCCCGATAATTGTTCCAAAGGACGACGATGGGGGCAGCAATCCCGAAACTTGAGTACGTTCCTACCACAACTCCCACCACCATGGCAAAAGAGAAGGCCCGGAGAACCTCTCCGCCCATGAGATAAAGTACCAGGACCGTGAGAAACGTCAGGCCACTGGTGAGAATGGTCCGCGAAAGCGTCTGGTTGATGGCCTTGTTGACGACGTCGGGAAACGCTTCGCGGCGCATCAAGCGAAGGTCTTCCCGCACGCGGTCGAAAATCACGATCGTGTCGTTCATCGAGTAGCCGACCAAAGTCAGCAATGCCGCAATCACCGTGAGAGAAATCTCGTAATGGAATAGCGAGAAGAATCCCAGGGTGATGAGCACATCGTGAAAAACCGCAATGACCGCCGCCGCCCCGTAGACCCACTCGAATCGGAAGGCAATATATATCAACATGCCCCCGAGAGCATAGAGCGTTGCAAACAAAGCCTGCCGCCGCAACTGGGCGCCTACCTTGGGTCCGACGATCTCAACATTGCGTATGGTGAAATTGCCGAGCGAGAGGCCGGAATTGAGCGAAGCGATCACGTTGGGAGTGGCGCCGTCGACATTTTTCAGCTCGTCAAAATTCGTCACGATGCCTCCGTGATCGGAGTCACGCGCGGAGATGAGCCGCTGCGCCAACTGGTTGTATCGCTCGCCGGCAGTCGCACCGAGGTTCAACGGATCCTTTTGCGTCAGATAGGAGGCGAGGTCAGCCACCGAAATCGAATTGAAATCCGGGCGGCCGGATGTATCGGTGCTGAACATTTTATGAAGCACGTTGAGAATCGCTTCCTTGCCGACGTCGAGAGCCTGATCGCCCTGGCCCTTCTGCTCAAGACCAATCACCACGTCGTTGCGCGAATCCGGATTGGAGATATCGCTGATGCTTTGAATGGTGCTATTGGCCAGACCGGCTGCTTGCAGGCCTTTGCGAATCTGGTCAACCGGCGGCGTATTGGCAAAGCGAACGTAGACCAGCGTGCCGCCCCGGAAATCGATTCCGTAGAAAAGGCCGTGATGAAGGAAAATCGAGGTCCATCCCACCGCCAGGAGAATCAGGGAAAGCGTAACAAAATACTTGGCTTTGCCCATCCAGTTGATATTGACGTCGCGAAATATCTCCATTCCGAGTCCAATCCGTCCTAGTTTGACACCGCTGGTTCCCGATTTGTTCCCGGGAGCGGTTAAGTCGCTTCAGCCTATCGATGCGGCCGACAATTTGCGGCCACGGGACATTTCGACTGCAGCCACCGGCTAAATGCTCAGCGCTTCCTCGCGCTTGATGTACGTCAAGTGATAGTCAAAGATGGCGCGAGAAACGTAAATCGAAGTAAACAGATTCGCGAGCAAACCAATCGTCAAAGTGATGGCAAAGCCGCGCACCGGACCTGTGCCAAATAGAAACAGGAAGACGGCCGAGACAACCGTCGTAACGTGCGTGTCGACGATAGTGCGAAAGGCGTTCGCGAAACCGAGCTCGACCGAAGAGGTGTTGGATTTCCCCGCGCGTAATTCTTCGCGAATACGCTCAAAGACAAGCACGTTGGAATCGACGCCCATGCCTATCGTCAAGATGACGCCCGCAATGCCAGGAAGAGTGAGAACCGCTCCTGCAAACGCCATGAAGGCGACGAGAATCACCAGGTTGAGAGCCAGCGCCACAACTGCATTGACACCGCTCAGCCGGTAATAGAACACGAGAAACACCATGACGACGATCAGGCTGCCCACGGAGGCGCGAACGCCTTCGCGAATCGAATCGGCGCCGAGCGACGGGCCAACCGTGCGCTCCTCGAGATACTTGATGGAAGCTGGCAGCGCTCCGGAACGAAGGACGAGAGCAAGATCTTCGGCCGATTCCTGCGAGAAGTTCCCCTCAATGACGCCCGAGTCCTCGATGCGGCTGTTGATGGTCGGCGCCGTATAGACCTTCCCATCGAGGACGATCGCCATCCGGCGGCCCGTGTTGGTTTCCGTGAAGGGACCAAAGCGCGCCGCGGCGGCAGTCGAAAGGTGAAAATCGACTTCATACTGGCCGGGATAGCGCGAGCTGGGGCCGGGCGTGGCGCCCTTGAGGTCCAAGCCGGTGACGACGGGCGAACGGCTGACGATGTAATAGACCTGGGATTGAGACTGGTCGGGAGTGGTGGTGTCGGCGCGGCCGGGAAGGATTTCAGCGCCGACCGGAAGGACGCCGTTGTGGGCGGCGAGAGCGGCAGCTTCGGAGGGATACGTCTGGTCGTCCAGTACCAATGTGAGAGCGAGCTGCCCGCCCGCCTGGATGACGGCCTTGGCGCGGGACGGATCGCCCTCGCCGGGAAGCTGCACGAGGATTTCATTATCTTCACGGCCGGTGAAGGCGATGGTCGGCTCGGTGAGGCCGAGGGCGTTGATGCGGCGCGTGATGGTTTCAAGAGACTGCTGCATCGTTTGCGTCTTGATATCGGCGATGACGGAAGGCTTCATCGAGAGCAGGTAGCCGTTCTGCTCGCCGGCGGCGGGAGCGAGGCTCCAGTCGGTGAATTGGGTGCTGACCAAGTCGCGAAACGCGCCGGAGGTGGAAGGATCGACGTTGCGCACCAGAATTTGAGTATCGCTGAGGCGGCGAATCTCTCCGACAAGAATGTTTTTGTCGTGAATCTGGCGGGTGAGGTCGTCTATCGCCTGATCGCAGCGGAGACCGACGGCTTCTTCGACCTGAACCTGAAGGACCAGGTGGCTGCCGCCTTTGAGGTCGAGGCCGAGCTTGATGCGGCCGGCGAGATTGTCTCTTACCTGAGCGAACGAGGTGGGAAAGGAGGGGAGGCCGATAATGCCGTAAATACAGAGAAGAACGACAACGGTTATAAAAATGAACTTCCATCTGAGCTGGGGATTCATGAGGACTAGCTAGCTCTCCTTGGGTGGTTCGGCCTGGAGACCCGCGATGGCGGTGCGCGAGACCTTGATTTTGACCTGGTCGGCGATGCGGAGCTGAATTGCTTCGGGTTCGACGCCGACGATCGTGCCGTAAATGCCGCCGTTGGTGATGACTTTGTCTCCGTTCTTCAGCGCGGCGTGCATCTGGCTGATTTTCTTCTGGCGGCGCTGCGCGGGAAGAATCATCAGGACATAAAAAATCGGAATGATGAGGAGAATCGGGAGCAGTACTCCCAGCCCACCGGGCTGCGACTGACCAAAAGCGAGCACAGCGATCTCCGCCGGATTGTGCAGTCCGAATATCACGATCATTGCGCCTTTCCCGCCAGGGCGGGCACACCTGCCGAGGCCGGCAGGGTCTGGAAAAACCCGGCGAAGATACCGCCCCGCTCTGAACCGCGCCCAACACCTGCCTGGGTGTCGTTACGAGAGGCGAGCCTGAAGGTCAGAGCGGAATCTTTCGAGCTTTCCAAAACGGATAGCCTCTCGGATTTCCCGCATGATGTCAAGGTAAAAGAAGAGATTGTGGTGGGTGTTCAGGATAGAGGCGAGCGACTCGCCGGAGACATAAAGATGGCGTAAATAGGCGCGCGAGTAGCGGCGGCAAACGGCGCAGGCGCAGGATTCATCGAGTGGCCGCGGGTCATTTGCGTACTGCGCGTTGCGAATCAAAATACGTCCTTGCGAAGTGAACAAGCAGCCGTGGCGCGCGCTGCGCGTGGGCAGAACGCAATCCATCATGTCGATGCCGAGCGCAACATAGTCGGGAATCTGCTCGGGTTTGCCGACGCCCATCAAATAGCGGGGCTTGTTTGCGGGCAGGCAGGAAAGAGCAGCTTGCGCCATGCGGCAGGTGACGTCATGCGGCTCGCCAACCGCCAATCCGCCAATGGCATAGCCGGGAAAATCGAGCTCGACGAGCGCGGCGGCGTTTTCCTGGCGAAGCGCGGCGTGCGTTCCGCCCTGCACTATGCCAAAAGGCGCCTGGAGCGAGGGATCGCCGTGGCTGGCGAAGTAATCTTTGGACCGCCGCGCCCAGGCGAGAGTGCGGACGGCAGCATCGCGCGCGCGGGATTCTTCCGAAGGCGCTTCGATGCATTCGTCGAGGACCATAATTATGTCCGCGCCCAGCGCGATTTCGATTTCCATCGCTTTTTCGGGAGACAGAAAATGCTCCGAGCCGTCGAAATGCGAGCGGAACAGCACGCCTTCCTTTGTGATTTTGCGGAGATCTCCGAGACTGAACACTTGATACCCGCCGGAATCGGTGAGGATGGGGCGAGACCAGGACATGAATTTGTGGAGGCCGCCGAGGCGGCGGATCACTTCGTGACCGGGCCGCAAGTATAGATGATAGGTGTTGGCGAGGATGATCTGCGCGTCGAGAGTTTCCAGGTCCTGCTGCGTTTGGCTTTTCACCGTCGCGGCGGTGCCAACGGGCATGAAGGCGGGCGTTTCGACAACGCCGTGAGGCGTGGTCAAGCGGCCGAGACGCGCGCCTGTGGGGTCGGTGGCGAGAACTTCGAACTGGAAAGCCATCCGAACGAGTGTATCAGGAGAAAAGTGAGGTCAAACCCACCTTTACGAGCACGAAGAAAATCCAGACTACGACGACCATCGTCAGCGCTTTTCCAAACGTGAGTTTCTTCGGATTCGTC
>Ga0335073_10002661_pt1 | contig 24531 bp, 23 predicted proteins | sample Lox_Sample_22_FD_207093 | JGI IMG/M metagenome (GOLD analysis project Ga0335073, IMG submission 207093) | Soil microbial communities from Loxahatchee National Wildlife Refuge, Florida, United States - Lox_Sample_2.2 | ecosystem: Environmental > Terrestrial > Soil > Wetlands | place: USA... | reverse complement strand
CCAGTACTTGATCACGCTTGGTTTCGCCTGTTGCCTTTGTTGGTCCAGGCTTTCGGGTCGAAGTTGCCTTTGAGCGCGGCTTGGCAGCGGGCTTAGATTTTAGCGATCTGTTGGTCTTGACCATCGCAGTCTCCTCTTCAGTGGCGCGGCGGCACAATTGCCGCCTGCACCACCGCGACCCCGCGGAGGCCAATCGGCGCTGGCGGGGCAGGAGGAGTGGAATTGACGTGGCCATAATACATGCTCGATCCACGAGCATGTTCCAGTCCGCGGTAGCTGCTCTGGGACGCCCATGCAGCCGTGAGGTGTGCGGAGACGTTAAAACGAGGCCGCCGTCGCGCTACGGCGATTTGCGCTGAAGCAGCATCTGAAAAATGAGGTAGGCCTCCTGCATCTCGACGGCATAGAGCTCGCACCATTTCGCTCTTCCAATTCGGCTGCGTAGCGCCAGCGTGTCATGTTCCTGGGCCTCGACTTCTTCTTCAGCAGGAGGGTTTTTCATGAGCAGAATGATAAGTGCAGCAGACCACTCGCGCGGTACCTCAGGGCACGTTTCGTTGTGTCGCGACATGGCGGTGATCTCAGCTAATTTCTGCATACCCAATCTATCTAGTTCGGCCGCTGTCGGCGGTGCGAACATTTGGGCAGCCGGCGCTGTTGTTTGCTGTCCAGAAGCCGTGCCGACATTCGCGACGCTGACTCCGATTAAGGCAATTAGGCTAGCGATCATGATCGAGTGTGCGTTCATAGGTGACTCCGTGCGACGGCCACACACATGCTCGGTCGTTGTCGGAAGTCGAGCGCAATAAGAGGCGATCATCAAAAATTATTTGGTAGGTGCGCTGTCACATGAATGTGCGCGGCGTTTAAACGCCTTTGAGCAGCGCGTTTAAACAATATCTCGAACATAATCTTGTTGATCGTCGAATGAGCGTTTAAACGCAGCACTCACGTTTCTTGATGGCGCTATTTCTGACGTTGAAGTCGTTTAAACAGCGCCGAACAGAAAAAATCAGAGCTTCTCTCAAACGAACTGTTGATAAGCCGCCAATTATCCGAGGTGTTTCGTGTGTGGTTACTATTGGAGTCGAATATGGGAGCTGCTGAAGTGCGGCCATGGGGGCCGCCCCATATTGGAAAGATCTAATGACCACGCCTGCAGTTGAATTGCCCGACGCTGCCTCTGATCGCCGCCTGGCAATCACGAATCGCCCAATTAACGAACTCAAGCCCGACCCGAAGAACCCCCGCAGCCATAGCCAAGGCCAAGTCCGGCAAATCGCGAAAAGCATCAAAACCTTCGGCTTCAATGTGCCGGTTTTGGTCGACGCGGCTGACAACATCGTCGCCGGCCACGGCCGCCTTCTTGCCTGCCGGCAGCTCGGTTGGACGACGGTGCCGACCGTTTCGCTGGCGCATCTTACGCCTCTACAGGCCAAGGCTTTCCTCATCGCGGACAATCGGCTGACCGAGAATTCCGAATGGAATGACAGGCTCTTAGCCGAGCAGCTCAAAGAGTTGTCTCTGCTTAATCTGGATTTCGAGCTTGACGTGACCGGTTTCGAATTGGCCGAAATCGACCTTCGCATCCAATCCCTTACCGAAGACTGCGGCGAGGAAGATGACCCATTGGATCAGGTCCCCGCGGCCGCCGGGCTGGCCGTCACGCAGCGGGGCGACGTCTGGCTGCTCGGGCGGCATCGGCTCTACTGCGGGAGTGCCATCGAGGCATCGGCATACGAGAGCTTGCTCGAGGGCAAGAAGGCGGCGCTGGTCTTCACCGACCCGCCCTACAACGTGCCGGTACAAGGCCACGTGTCCGGTAACGGCGCTATTCAGCACCGCGAATTCGCTATGGCCTCGGGTGAGATGACTGAGGTCCAGTTCACCGGTTTCCTGGAGCAGTGCTGCACGTTACTCGCAGCTCACAGCCTGCCGGGGTCCATACATTATGTATGCATGGACTGGCGGCACGTCGGCGAACTGCTGGCGGCCGGAAAGGGGACCTATTCCGATCTGCTCAACATCTGCGTTTGGGTGAAGCACAACGGTGGCATGGGCTCCTTGTACAGGAGCCAGCACGAGCTGGTGTTCGTTTTCAAGAACGGCAACGTCGGCCACTGCAACAACGTGCAGCTGGGGAAGTTCAGCCGTAACCGCACCAATGTTTGGCAATACCGCGGTGTCAACGATTTCGGCAGGTCGACTGAGGAGGGCAATCTCCTCGCTATGCACCCCACGGTCAAGCCGGTCGCGCTGATCGCAGATGCGATCCTGGACTGTTCGCGCCGCGGCGACATTGTCCTCGATGCCTTCCTCGGCAGCGGCACAACGTTGATCGCGTGCGAACGCACTGGGCGAAGCTGCCACGGCATCGAGCTTGATCCAATCTACGTCGATACAGCTATTCGCCGCTGGCAAAGGTACAGCGGCGACGTGGCGGTAAACACCGCCACCGAGCAGACCTTCGACGCGTGCGAGGAGACCCGGCGCAATGTCTAAGAGAAACTATGCCGTCGGTCGTGGGAAGCCGCCCGTGCATACCCGCTTTAAGAAGGGGCAATCAGGCAACCCCAAGGGTCGGCGGAAAGGCAAGGTCACAGTCGCTGACGTCGACGCGGTCCTCGATCAAGTCCTCAACTCGCTTATTGATGTGAATGAGAATGGTAGGCCACGAAAGATGAGCAAGCTGAGCGCGCTACTTACTCAGACTGTCAATAAGGGTCTCAAAGGTCACCATGCGTCGACGAGTTTGATTATGTCGCAATTGGCTCGTCGGATGGCCCAGGCGGGGCCAGATGCTTCGGCTGCAGGAAAGACCAATGAAGAGGCTAAGAGCGCACTCTTAGCTTACTTCAAAGAAATGAGGGCCAACTTGCCGACCAACAAGAACACGCTGAGCACATCAAATAGAGATACTTCGGACGGCTCGCCAAATCCAAAAAATGAGGGCGACGAGTCGGAGTGAAGTAGTCGGGCCTCTTCTTCGAATCTTTCATGGCAACACGTCCAGACGCTAATCGTCGGGGCGCACAACAACGGTCAGTTATGCAACAACAATCAATCGCGGAAATCATCGCAGCATCGCCCGAACTGCAAGCGCAGTTCCTAGCACGCTTCGGCACAGCAGAATACCTTGAGCTGTTGGACTTTCTTTGGGAGTTCTGGGGGCGTCCGTCTCAATTCGCGCCGGAGGGGAATTGGTCAACCTGGCTCATTCTTGCTGGCCGCGGCTTCGGCAAGACCCGCTCTGGAGCCGAATGGGTTCGTGCCAATATGTGCGGCAAGACTCCGCTTGAGCGGGGGCGTTGGCGACACATCGCTTTGATTGCCGAAACCGCCGCCGACGCCCGGGATGTCATGGTGGGGGATGGCAAGGCGGCTTCGGATCCGAAGGCCGCCTCCGGCCTCCTCCAGGTCCATTCAAAAGACTTTCGGCCAGTCTATGAACCGTCGAAACGGCGCCTGACCTGGCCGAATGGAGCGGTGGCCTCCATTTATAACGGCACCGAGCCAGACCAGCTGCGCGGACCGCAGCACGATGCGGCTTGGTGCGACGAGTTGGCGAAGTGGCAATACGCGAGGGACGCCTGGGATCAGTTGCAGCTCGGCCTACGAACTGGCCCCAACCCGCAGGTTTGCATTACGACGACGCCGCGTCCGACTAGCCTCTTGAAGGAGATTATGAACGACCCAGGCACGGTCATGACCGGCGGTTCGACCTTCGATAACCGCAGCAATCTGTCGCCAAAGTTCTTGTCAGTTGTTACATGCAAATACGAGGGCTCGCGGCTAGGCCGCCAGGAGCTCCATGCGGAAGTGCTGGAGGATCTGGAGGGTGCGCTGTGGAAGCGCGGCTTCATCGATGCACTTCGCGTCAAGTTGTCGGACGTTCCACCGATCGAACGTATCGTCGTCGCGATCGATCCCAACGCTTCGTCGCAGGAGGATTCGAATGAGTGCGGCATCATTTGCGCCGGCCTCGGTATCGACGGCCATGGCTACGTGCTTGACGATGCATCCGCAGTGATGGCACCCGCCGAATGGGCCGCTAAGGCAATAAACCTCTATCGCATGCGCCAAGCCGACCGCATCATTGCCGAAACTAACAATGGCGGCGAAATGGTCGAAAACACGATCCGTATGATTGACTCAAATGTACCGTTTGGCAGCGTTTGGGCCTCGCGCGGCAAGGTCACGCGCGCAGAACCAATCAGCGCTCTTTACGAGCAGGGTCGCGTGCATCACGTCGGTCCGTTTCCAACGCTCGAAGATCAAATGTGTGCGTTCACGGTCGACTTCAACCGACGCGAGATGGGCTATTCGCCCGATCGCGTGGATGCCCTGGTCTGGGCTTTGACCGAATTGATGATTGAGGGGGGAGGACGGCGCCTGTTTGTGGCCTGAGCGCGACGTATGTCCGTTCGCAGAATGACAGATTATGGAATGGCGCCCCACGCCATCGGCAACTCGTTAGGAAAATATCATTCTTATTCCGGCGCGCGGTGGCACGTGCCCGACTTATTATAAAATCTGAATTTCTTAAGCAGTCAGCGCGACCGCCATCGCTGGTTACCTGAGTACGAAAAAATCGTTTCACAAGAAGTTGGTTGACCGCTTGAAACGCTGCCGCCGACCTGCAAACTACGAATCCGGGGTCAGAAGTCCGAATCTCTTCGGATGCGCGTTTTTTTCAATTATTCACGCCTTTGGCGAGCAGCCCTAGTTAAGATGCAGGTGGAATTCGTCGACCAGAGGGGCGGCTTGCTTTACCGTGTCGTCGATAACGTCCTGCATCTCTTGCGGAGTGGATGACATTGGAACGGAACCGGATGCGGCGAGGAGGGCCCGATAGTCGTCCGATTTGAGAATCGGCGTAATCTTGGTGTTGAGTAGATTGATGACAGGCTGCGGCGTGCCGGAACCCGCGCAAATTCCGAGCCAGGCAAAAGTCACGATCGGGATGCCGCTTTCCGTCAAGGTCGGCACGTCGGGCGCGGAGGCGAGACGCTCCTTGCCTGTCACCGCCAGTACTTTGATCTGCTTGCCCTCATAAAGCGGCATCACAGCGAAGGGCGGTCCGACAAACAGATCGAGTCGGCCTGATGCAACTTCATGCAGCGCATCTGCCGCGCCTTTGTACGGGATACCCGTCATGCTCATGCCGGTGACTTTTTCCAGACGCTTCGCCACTAGGTTCTGGCTGGAGCCGATCCCGAGGTGACCGTAATTCAACTTGCCGGGATTGGCTTTGCCGTACTGCACAAGTTCGGCGAATGTCTTCGCTGGATTATTGTTCGAGACTGCGATGGCGTAGTCGTAACGCGCGATGAGCGACACCGGCGCGATATCGGAAACGTTGTAATGCGCATTTTTGTACAGAAGCGTGTTGACCGGATCGAAATAAGTGCAGGCCAAGAGCGTGTAACCGTCACGCGGCTGGTTCAGCATGTCATAGGTCGCGAGCATCGATCCGGCGCCTGGCTTGTTCTCGACGACCACCGGCGTGCCAAGCTCGCTGCCGAGTTTGTCGGCGAGGAAACGAATGGGAATGTCGGTCGGACCACCCGCGGTGAAGCCGACGATAATACGGATCGGCCGCGCCGGGTAGTCGTGCGCCGCGGCGTCTGCGGTGGGAAAAGGCGATAAGGCTGCCACGATAACGACGAGCATTGAGGCTTTGATCGCGAGCGTTCCTCGTATAATGCGAGACATCTCTATCTTGTCCTGGTGCTAGCTTGGTTATTGCGCGCTCATGGCGTGCGGCGGGTTCGTCATGGCAGAAAATCGTTGATGTCGACGGCATCGAAATTCGGTGGCAGCGCCATATCGAAGCGAGCGCGTTCCTGGGGCAGCGTTACGGCCGGCTTGGTCGCATCGATCATCCACTTTGTGCCGACGCGCTGGAACGCCTCCACGCCGGGAATGACCGGCGACGCATTATCGAGACCCCACACTTTGACGTTGGGGATGAAGATGACGTCACGGTCGGCCCGCACGCGGGTCGCGAGCGACCACATGATCTGACGCAAATCCGAAGCGTCGATGTCGTCATCGACGGCGATCGCCATTTTCGGCTGCTGATAAGGCCCGGCGAGCGCCGCCATCAGCGCGGTCTTGGCCTGCCCTTCCACTTTCGGCCGTAGCTTGATGACAAGCGTCATTAAGCCCGACACCGTTAATAGGCGAACGTCGATGAGATCGAGGCCACCGTCGACGACGCGCAGATGTTCCATCGTCGCAAGTTCTATCCCGAGCCCGGTGGTAGATTGCGTGTCAGTCGGCGGGAAGCCGCAATGCAGCGCGTAATAAATCGCGTCGCGCCGCCGCGTGATCGCCTTGAGACGAAATACGTGGGCTTGGCCGGGATCGGGATAAGTACCGGTGACTTCGCCGAAGGGGCCCTCGGGCTCGAGATGGTTACCCGGCAGCAATTCGCCCTCGAGGACGATCTCCGCTTCGGCCGGCACATCGATATCCACCGTTTCGCATTTGACGGTGCGAATGCTCTGGCCGAGGAGACCGCCAGCGAGTCCCAGTTCGTCGATTCCGGGACTAGTCGTATAGCCCGCCGACAGCCAAATTGCCGGATGGACGCCAATGACAATCGCTACCGGCGTCGGCAAGCCGCGAGCGGAATATTTGTCATAGACGGCGCGGGCGTGACGCGGGAGCATCACAAAGCCGGTCGTGTCGCGGCCGTTGATCTGCTGCCGGTGCAGCGAGAGATTGCCGATGCCGGTATCGGGATCTTTGACAAAGGTGATGCCGGAAGGGATGTAACGCGCGCTGTCGCGTGCAGAGACTTGCATCGCCGGCAGATCGAGCAAGCTTGCTTCATCGCCGAGCAGTTTCACGTCCTTGACTGGAGCCCTGCCCGCATATGGTGTCGCTGGTATCGGCTTACGAAACCGCTGCCCGATGTCCTGCAGAAAAGTCGCTTCATCGAGCTCTAGTCCGATGGCCCATTTACGGCGATCCGCAACGATTTGACTGCACGCCGTCCAGCCCGGATGACCTTCTATATTGGTGAACAGGCTCGCTTTACCGAGCTCAGCATAGGTTTTCCATTCGACGGCCGACATGTTGCGCGTTGGATGCACCGGCTTTTCAAAGCGAATGAGTTCACTGCGGGCTTCGAGCGCGGCAAGGAAGGTGCGATAGGATTGGTCGAGGTTGTCCCCTTGCCTCGGCGCGCAGTGGGTGCTGGCTTGGCTCATGTCACATCACTCATGTCATGCATCTTTGGTGTGAAGTAGAGGCTTCACGACTTCTCTGGTCTGGCCGCCGCCGGAATTTAAGGAGCGTATTCAGGCCGTTTCGGCGTGAACACATCGAGGTTGATCACCGGTTCGTCGCCGATGACTTCACCCCAATGCGTGACATTCGACGGGATGACGACCAGACCGCCTGGGCCGATGTCGTGAACCTGGTCGCCGATGTGAAACCGCAACGTGCCGGAAACGATATAGGCGATCTGTTCGTGCGGATGGCTGTGGGGCTTCGGCTCATGCCCCGGCATCAGGCGGTGCAAGGCGACAGTAGCGGCGCTTCCGGAAAACGCCTTTTGCTCGACGCCCTTGCGGATCTCCTTCCATTCCATCGCGCTCCAATCGATTTTGTGGATGTCCATGTTGGTTTTCTCCATTGCCATTTTGCAGAGCCAAGTTATTTCGCGGAACCAAGCAGGCCGGTCGGCCGGAAGAACAGGAACAGCAGAAGCATAGATAGTGCGGCAATGTTCTTGAACGCCGAGCCGAGATACACGATGGCAAGCGCCTGGATCACGCCGAGAAAGATGCCGCCGGCGAGCGCGCCAAGCGGCCGGCCGAAGCCGCCGACGATCGCCGCGATAAAGCCGCTAATGGCGAAGGGAACGCCGAGATTGAAGGCAGTATATTGCGTCGGCGTGATCAGTACGCCGGCGAAAGCGCCGAGCGCGGCGCTGAGCCCGAAGGCCAACGCCAGCATGCGCGACACCGGGATGCCTTGCAGCGCCGCCGCGTCGCGATCGATCGCGCAGGCCCGCATCGCCTTGCCGGTCTTGGTCGAAGAGAAAAACAGCGCCAAGAGCGCGATGACCAGTACCGAGCCGCCGACAATCCAGAGGAACTGATAGCTGATGGCGAGAATGCCGACGTGCAATGGCGGCCGGTCGGTGAACATCGGCAGGCTTTGGGGTTGATCGCCGGCGGCGATCAAGGTCAGGCGTTCGATGACGATTTGCGCCGCGAGCGTGGCGAGGATCATGACGAAGGTCGCCGATTGGCGGTCCCATAAGGGGCGCACGACAATGCGTTCAAGGACGACACCGAGCCCGGCGCAAATGATAATGGCGAGAATTCCGGCAAGCGGAAGGGGAATACCGTAGCTCTTCAGCGCCGCGCTCGCCACCATTCCACCGAGCATTACGAAGGCGCCTTGCGCGAAATTCACGATGCCGCTGGCGTTGTAGATGACACAGAAGCCGATGCCGATCAGGCCGTATACGCAGCCTATCGCGACGCCGCTTGCGATCGATTGCACGACGAGGTCAAGCAAGTGCGGCCTCCGCTTGTCCGAGATAGGCGGCGATGACGTCGGGGTTCTGGCGGACCTCGGCCGGCGTTCCGCTGGCGATCACTCGGCCGAAATCCAACACCGCGATGCGATCGGCCACATTCATGACCAGACTCATGTCGTGCTCGATGAGGAGAACCGCGGTCTGGGAGGCGGCGATCCGCCGGAGCAGATTGGCGAGGCGCCGCGTCTCCTCGCGATTGAGGCCGGCGGCCGGCTCATCGAGCAACAGCAATTTGGGCTCAGCTGCGAGCGCGCGCGCGATTTCGAGGAGGCGCTTTTGTCCATAGGGCAGGGCGGAGGCGAGGATGTCGGCGCTTTCAGCTAGTCCAGTCTGTTGCAGCAGGGCGCGTGCGGCCGATTCTACTGCGGCTTCCTGCCGTACCGCGAGATTCGGTATCAGCGCGGTGAGAAGGCCGCCGCGGGTGTGAAGATGGCGTCCGACCTTGACGTTCTCCAGCACCGTCAGGTCATCGAATAATTGGACGAGCTGAAATGTCCGAACCAGCCCGCGTTTGGCGATGCGCTCCGGCGTGACGCCTGTAATGTTCTCGTCTTCGAAAAAGACGTTGCCGAGGGTCGGCGTATTGAAGCCCGAGATGATATTGAACAGGGTGGTCTTGCCGGCGCCGTTCGGGCCGATGATCGCGGTGATGCCGCACCGAGAAACCTCGAGCGAAACGTTTTCGAGCGCGACGAGGCCGCCGAACCGGCGCGTGACATTATCGAGCCGCAGGATGCTCATAGAGGTTTCCTGCGCGGAAGCGACGACAGGAGTTTTGGCAGCGACGCGATGCCGCCGGGCGCGTAAATCAGGATCAGGATCAGAACCGCGCCATAGGCGAGGTCCTGATATTCGTTGAATGTGCGAAATGTCTCCGGCAGCAGCGTCACGATCAACGCGCCGAGCGCCGGGCCGGCAAAGGTGCCGATGCCGCCGATATAAAGCATGGTGAAGGCGAGCACGACCATATGGAGCCCGAATACTTCCGGGCTGACGAAGCCGACGGCATGTACGAACAAGGACCCGGCCAGCCCCGCATAAAACGCCGAGATCACGAATGCCGAGAGCTTGTAATGCGCGACGTCAATGCCGAGCGCACGCGCGGCGTTCTCACTGCCGGCGATGGCGACGAAGGCGCGCCCGAGCCGGGAGCGGCGAATGCCGACCGCAGCAAGTACGCCAAGTGCGGCGATGATGATGAGCAGAACCAGAACGCCGCGATCGGACGTCACGGTGAAGCGTCCAATGCCGAGCGGCGGAATGCCGGAAATGCCCATATAGCCCTGCGTCACCGGTTCCCATTCGACCGCGACGTCGTAGGCGATCAGGCCGATGGCGAGCGTCGCCATGGCAAGGTAGTGGCCGCGCAGGCGCAAGGTCGGGTAGCCGATGATCAGGGCGCAGGCGAGGGCGCCGGCGAGGCCGAGCGCGGCCGCAGGAAGCGGCTCCCACCCATAGGTCGCCGTCAATACCGCCGACGCGTAGCCGCTCACCGCGGCAAAAGCACTGTGACCGAAGGAGACCTGGCCGGCATAACCCATGAAGACGTTCAAGCCGGTGACGAAGATCGTGTAGATCGCTGCGATCTGCATCACGGTCATCAGATAGCCGCCGCGGATCAACGCGCAAATAACGAGGGCTGCGGCGACGCTCCACACCGCGAGCAGTGCGGGATCGCCGCAGCGCCCGGCCCAGATCGAACCGCGCTTAGCCCAGATAGAAATGAGCGAGTTCATCATGCGACTTGACGGTGCGAGGATCGATTTCGGCGGCAATGCTGCCGACGGACATGAGGTAAGCGCGGCGCGCCAGTTTGAGCGCCAAGGGCGCCTTTTGCTCGACGAGCACGATCGGAAGGCCGTTGCGGTTGAGCTCGCCGAGCTTTTCCAAAATTTCCTCGACGACCCGGGGCGCGAGCCCGAGCGACGGCTCGTCGAGCAAGAGGATCTTCGGCTCCGCCATCAAGGCCCGGCCGATCGCCAGCATCTGCTGCTCGCCGCCGGACAATGAGCCGGAAGCTTGCGACAAACGTTCTTTCAGGCGCGGAAACAGCGCCAGCACGCGATCATGCCGCCGCGCGAATTCCGCGCGATTGCCCTTCAAGAGATAGGCGCCGAGTTCGAGATTTTCCGCGACCGTCATCGGTCCGAAAATGCCGCGTCCCTCGGGGACCAGGACGAGCCCGCAGGCTGCAGCCGCCACCGGGTTCCGCCGCGGCACGTCGGCGCCGCGAAAGCGGACGCGCCCTTGGGTCGGAACAAGGCCCAACAGCGCGCGCATCAATGTCGACTTGCCGGCGCCGTTAGGGCCGAGCACGGCGACGAGCTCGCCGTCATCGACATGCATGTCGACGAGTCGTAGGGCCTCGACGTGGCCATACCACGCCGAAAGCCTTTCGACTTCGAGCATAGGCGCCATCGTCAACCGTCACTTCACCACTTTGACTTGGCCGTCGATGATCGTCGCCAGCAACAGCGGATTTTCTGTGATGCCCTGATGATTGGTGGCAGAGAAGTGATAGATCCCCGTCGTGCCTTGGAATCCGTCGATGCTTTCCAGTGCATCGCGCACTTTCGGACCATCGGCCGATTTCGCCTTTGCGGTCGCAGCTGAAATCAACGTCACGGCATCCCAACCGCGGCCGGCCCAGTTCGGATCGCGATCGCCGTATTTCGCGCGCCACGGTTCGAGGAATTTTGCAATTTCCGTGTTCAGCGCGCCGGCGGGAAGCACGTCATAGACCTGCGCCGGAGAGGCCACGAAGAAGAACTTGTCGCCGAGTACCTCTGCCACCGGTCGGAATACGGCGATGTCCTCAAGGCTCGTCAACATGATCATGTCGAGGCCGAGCTGCTTGATATTCTTCGCGGCGGTCAGTGTCGTGCCGCCCAGCCCGATCTTGATGATCGCGCGAGCGCCGGCGGCATACATTTTCTGAATCTGCACGCTCAGATCGGCGTCGTCGGTCTTGTATTGCTCGTTACCGACGATTTCGAGGCCATAGTTGGCCGCTTCCTTCTCTGCCGCCGCGCTTTGCGCATTGGCGTAAGGCGAGGGGTCGTGCAGGACGCCGATCTTCTTGATCGTGGTCTTGTTCTTGAGATATTCGAGCCGCGTCTCGACTTCGAAACGTGGCGGCGGAATGGTGGTGAACGCCCAAGCCACTTGGTCTGGCTGCTGCGGCAGGATGGAGCACAGCACCATGGGCGTTTCGGCCTTCATCACCAGCGGCGCCGCGGCGAAATTGCCCGCCGACACGCAGCCGCTCGCGAACACGTTGACGTTGTCGGAGCTGATCATCTTGCGATAGGCAGTCACCGCTTCCTGCGGTTCGGACCGATTGTCCTCGACGATGACCTGAACCTTGCGGCCTAAAATGCCGCCTTTGGCATTGAGTGCATCGACCGCGACCTCGACGCCGTCGCGCCAGGCGCGATCGACGGTCGCCGCGTAGCCGGTGAGTCCGGCGGACATGCCGATCTTATAGACGTCCTCGGCCTGCGCTGTACCGGCGGCGAGCAGAGAAAGCCCGAGCGCTGCGATAGAGCAATTGGCGATGGCCCGAAAAGCGTAGTGAGACAGTTGAGACTTTAACATTACCCCTCCCTCTACTCTTGATGTTTCGACCGCGTTTAAACGCAGTCTGCGTGCTGGTTCGTCGGCTAGTCGAAGATGAATTCCCGCATATTGGGGATCTTCAGCTCCTCATAGGCGGTCGAGTTCAATTTCAGCGAGATGGCCTTGGTGCAGGTGCGCAGAAGCTGAAGCTGTTCCGGATCCACAGGATCGTGGACATGCTGCGTCGTGCCGACGACGGCAATGGCGCCGACCAGCTTATTGCCGAAGTCAAGGATTGGAGCCGCGACGGCGGAAATGCCGAGCACGGTTTCATCCATGGCGACGTCGAAGAGTTGCTCGCGGATGCGCGTCAGTCTTTGCCGCAATTGCGCCGGATCGACAATGGTGCGCGGGGTGAGCGGTTGCAGCTTGCGGGCGAGAATGCGCTGCTGCAGTTCGGGCGGAGAGAAAGCAAGCGTGACCCGGCCTTGTGCCGACGAATAGGACGGCAGCCGGTAGCCAAGCCGCACCGAGATGGTCACGAGGTTGGGGCTGTCGAACACGGCATTGGCGATAGCATCGCCACTCGCCGGCAGGCTCAAGACCACGGTTTGGCGGGTGAGATCGCGGAGCCGCATCATGTAGGGCTCCGCCAGCCGCCGCAGATCGAGCTGATCGGCCGCCGCCTGGCCGATATGCGCAAGCTTCGGCGCCAGCCGATAGCATTCGGTCTGCGCGTCCTGATCGACAAAGCCGAGAAATTTCAGCGTTGACAGATGCCGGTGAATTTTCGCTTTCGGCTCGCCGAGCGAGTGGGCGAGCGTGGTCAGCCGCACCGGCTGGGCGGCAGCGGCCAAAGCCTCGATGACCTGTGCGGCGGTGACCACGGATTGAATGACGCCCGAGCCGTGGACCCGTTCGTCGTCATCCATCGCTTCAAGCAAATCCGACATCTTACAAGCGTTTCCGACGGCCTCAGGAAGTTGTCTCGCTATGAGAGACATATTTCTTATTTGCGGAACACCTATCTATAAATATGTGCCACGTCAATGCGCATTGGTATTTGATCAAAGGCCGCCTCTTGTATAGAAGAGATACTCAGTATCGTAATAAGATACATTGTGTCGTAAAAAGGAAGCCCACGGAATGTCGCGCTACGCGCTCGCCGTCGATATTGGCGGCACCTTCACCGACGTCGTTTTGCGCAGCGCATCGGGCCAAACCGTCGTCGACAAGACCCTCACCACGCCGGAAAGCCTCGACATCGGCTTTTTTCGCGCTGTTGACGCGGTTCTGACGAAGGCGGGAGTGGCATCCACCGCGGTGACCGATGTCATCGTCCACGCCACCACCGTCGTGACGAATGCGGTCATCGAACGCAAAGGGCCGAAAACGGCGCTCCTGGTCACCGACGGCTTCCGCGACATTTTGACCATCCGCGACGAGCATCGGTACGAGATGTTCGATCCGCAGATCGAATTTCCCGAGCCGCTGATTCCGCGCAAACTGACATTCGGCATCATCGAACGGATCTTGGCGACGGGCGAGGTGCTCACGCCGCTCGATGAGCGGAACGCCGTCACCGCCGTCGGCGAGCTCAAGCGCCAAGGCGTGGTCTCGGTCGCTGTCTCCTTCCTCAACGCCTATATCAATCCTGCGAACGAGCGGGCGATGCGCGACCTCATCGTCAAACATGCGCCCGGCATGTATGTGTCGATCTCGTCCGACGTCGCCCCACAAATCCGCGAATATCCGCGGACGTCGACGGTGGCGATGAATGCCTATACAGCGCCGATCAGCGAGCCTTATCTCGAAGCCCTGCGCGCTGGATTAAGAGAGCGCGGCTTCGCCAATGATCCGCTCATCATGCTGAGCAATGGCGGTGTCATCGGCATCGACGTTGCGAGCCAGTTTCCGGTGCGCATGGTCGAATCCGGTCCGGCGGCAGGCGCGCTTGCTGCGGCTTATTTCGCCGACGTACTTGGGCTCGACCGGCTGTTGTCCTTCGATATGGGCGGCACGACCGCCAAAGCCTGCATCATCGAGGATCGCCAGCCGCTCGTGGTCGGCGATTTCGAGGTCGACCGCATCTACCGTTTCAAATCCGGCAGCGGCTTACCGATCCTGATCCCGTCTGTCGACATGATCGAAATCGGTGCCGGTGGCGGCAGCATCGCCTCGGTCAGCGATCTTGGGCTTTTGAAGGTCGGTCCGCAAAGCGCGGGCTCGACGCCTGGGCCCGTCGCATACGGGCGCGGCGGCGAGAAGCCGACCGTAACCGACGCCGACCTCGTCCTCGGCTATCTCAGCGCTGATAATTTTCTCGGCGGCGATATGAAACTCGACCGCGCCGGTGCCGAAAAGCAGCTCGGCAAGCTCGCAGAGGCGCTCGGCACGACGACCCTTGAGGCCGCTGCAGGAATCTACCGCGTCGTTGGTGAATCGATGACGGCTGCAGCGCGCGCGCATGCCGTCGATCGTGGCATCGATTATCGCGGCCTGCCGCTATTCGCCTTCGGCGGCGCCGGCCCTGTTCACGCTTGCTACGTGGCCGATTTGCTGGACAGTCCGGTCGTTATTTACCCGCCGCTGGCGAGTGTGCTCTCCGCATTCGGCACGCTGGTCACGCCGCCGCGGCTCGACCTCTCGCGCGGTGCGCTGGGGCGGCTGTCCGCGCTCGATTGGCGGCGCGCCGACGACATTCTCACTCAGCTCGTGGACGATGCGCGCAAGGGGCTCGCCAGCGCCGGCTGCGCGCCAAGCGACATCACCTACCGCTTTGGTACCGATATGCGTTATTTCGGCCAGCAGAACGAAGTGACAGCATGGTTCGAAAGTGATCCGCGGCGCAAGCACGATCCGGCGTGGCTGCGCGAAGTGTTCGAGCAGGGCTACGAACGGCTCTATAGTCTGCGCCTGCCGGACGTCGATATCGAGATCGTCAGCTGGCGCATTGTCGCGACCGGCTCCGCGGCGTCGCGCGACAGCGTGCCGGCGCTTGCCGCCGCTCCGGGAAAACCGCGCGGCAAACGCAAGGCACGCTTCGGCGGCAAGGATGTCGACACGCCGGTCTATGGGCGTGTCGATCTTGCCTGCAGCCAAATCGTGTCTGGTCCTGCGATTATCGAAGAACGCGAGACCACGATCATTATACTTCCCGGCTGGCAGGCCAAAGTCGACCGCACCGGATGCATCATGGCGTCCAAGGAGCAATAAACATGGACGGTATCGAGCTCGAAATCGTCTGGAGTAACCTAATCAGTATCGTCAGTGAGCAGGCCAAGGCGCTGCGGCGCATCGCGTTCAGCCCGATCGTCCGCGAAGCCGGTGACCTCGCCAATGCGCTGTTCGACCGGCGCGGCCGCATGGTGGCGCAGGCCGTGACCGGCACGCCCGGCCACATCAATTCACTGGCGGCGGCGGGCAAGCACTTCGTCGAGGCCTTTCCAACGCAGACGCTCCATCCCGGCGACGTCCTGATCACCAACGATCCGTGGCTCTCGGCCGGCCATTTCTTCGACATCACCGTGATGCTGCCAGCGTTTCACAAGAACCGGCTCATCGGCTTCTTCGGCTCGACCATCCATCACACCGATATCGGCGGCTACGGCGTCGGCGCCGGCGCGCGCGATGTGCATGAAGAAGGTCTGTGGATCCCGATGCTCAAGCTTTACGAGGCCGGCGAACCGAGCAAAGTCTTGCACGAAATGATCCGGCGTAACGTCCGGACGCCCGATCACGTCTTCGGCGATCTCGCGGCTCAAGTGTCGAGTGGCCGGCTGGCCTGCAAGCGGCTGTCTGCCTTGCTCGATCGGCAGGGTTACGATGACATTGACGAAATCTCGGAAGAGGTGATCTCGCGCTCCGAACAATCGACCCGGCAGTCGATCCGCAAACTCAAGCCCGGCACTTTTCACGGCGAAAGCCAATTCGACGTGCCGGGCGGCGACGTTATTACGCTTAAGACCGCGGTGACGATCGACGCCAAGGAGGGAGAAATCAACATCGATTTTGCCGGGAGCTCGGGGCAAAGCCCCTACGGCATCAACGTAGTCATGAACTACACCCATGCGTACAGCACCTTTGCCATTCGCTCCTGCCTTGATCCCGAACTGCCGAACAATTTCGGCAGTCTCGCTCCGATCAAGGTGACCGCGCCGGAAGGCTGTATCGTCAATTGCAAATATCCCGCGCCCGTCAACGCCCGTCACGTCGTCGGCATGTATGTGCCGATGCCGATTCTTAAAGCGCTTTATCACGTCATCCCGGACCGCGTACTGGCCGAGGGATCCGGCGCGGTCTGGACGATCCAAATTCAAGGCAAGAACACCGACGACTCACCGTTCACGAGTTCGATGTTCAACTATTCGGGCGGCATGGGGGCGCGGCGTACTAAGGATGGACCTTCGGCGACCTGCTATCCGACTGGCGTCGCAGCCGTGCCGGTCGAAGTACTGGAGGCGTCCATGCCGATCGTGTTCAACAAGAAGGAGCTTCGCATCGGTTCTGGCGGTGCCGGCGCATCCCGGGGCGGGGACGGACAAACGATCGGTTGGCGCATGCGCACCACCAGCACATGGCTTCTCAATGCAGTCGCGAGCCGCACCACTCTTGCACCAGAAGGACTCGGTGGTGGCGCGCCAGGCGCGTCTGGCCAATTTCTGGTGAACGGCAAAACCGTCACCGAAGCGCGCAAGATGGTCATGCAGCCCAATGACGAAGTGACGCTCGAAACGCCGGGAGGCGGCGGCTATGGCCGGCCGCGTAACCCGATCCGATCGAGCGCCACGGGTGATTAGGACGACCACAATCTCGGCCGGATTACGAATCTGGTCTGGAGGCAGCAGTTTGAATCTCTTGAGGCGCGCTCAAGCGCACCGCGAGTGAAATTGTGCCGGCGCTTCCCGACAATTGGGTCAATGTAGAGTTTGGACGAAAGACGCCAGACCTCGATGAGCAAGTCTATCCGCAGCAGAATGGAGATCCCCTTCTGATGCTCTGGCACGAATTGCCGGAAGACGACGATGAAGAAGACGACGGCGAAGATTGGACCGCCAAACAACGGCTCCAATATCGTCAATCGGTCTGGTGATAGATGAAACGCGCCATCGCCGACGCTCTCGACCAGAAAAGAATCGAGATGGCGCGTCCCTACGCCAAGGGCGCTGACCTCACCAAAAAAGATGACCGGTGTGACGAGGAAGTTCGCTCGTGAAGTGAACAGGCGCTGAATAACAGTGTTTAACGTGTCCAGCAAAGTGTCTAGCCTTGGCGCCGTGTCGAAGAGCGGCGCGAAGAAGCCAAACACTGTGAGGCCGGTTAGTGGTGGGCGCACAGACTCGAGGCGCGCTGCTTCATAGAATGCTCTTTGCATATGATGGTTCGGAGCAGGTGCTGGGTCCGTTCAGATTGGCCGTGGCGATCGCGAAACAAAATTTTTCAGAGCTTCACATAGCGTCGGTTGGAGAAGTTGAAGTCGTTCCACAAACTATAGCACATGTGCGCGAACAAAGAGCGTTGGCGATCAATCGCCTGCGAAGGCTCGCGATCTACGCTCGCGCGGATTTAGGTAGCGGCGATTTCGAACATCACAGTCAGCCTCTAACCGGAGATCCGGTGAGGCAGATCATTCGGCTCGCTGCCGAACTGAAGGCGGGGCTAATAGTGATCGGGACGAAGGGGCATTCGTCAATCTATGAGCGTTTGATTGGAAGCCGAACAAGCCGCATTGTAAGCCTTGCGCCTTGTCCGGTTCTGGTGGCCAGGACCAACAATAAGCGTCGGCCAGCGAGTATTGGGTTCAGATTTCCTTTCGGCCGGGATGGTCGTCGGATTCGAAGCGTCGCCTGAATCGGGAGCCGAATTAGACGCCCCGGCGCTGCGTCCAGCTCTGGAAACCGCGCTGATAAGCGACTTCACGGCAAGGGTGCTTCACTCCCGTTTACAGCTCCTTCTTGGTCACAGGAGGATCGAGAGCACCGTTCGGTATCTCGGTATTGAAGTGGATGATGCGCTCGCTATCGCAGAACAGGTCGATGTCTGAGATTAGGGGCGGAGCGGACCAGCTCTGCCCCTCCTATGAGGACAGAGATTGACCCAATGCGGTCGTGCGCGACCATCAGGCCCTGCGACATCAGCGAGCTTTTAATTCCGCTGCTGCTGCACCTCCAATCGCACCAATGAATTCGCGCCGCGGGATTTCGATTGCCATGCAGGGTCAGCCCCGTGCTACGCAGGGCGGCATGCTATGCCGTAGCAGCAGCACGAACAATGCCGTCGCACTGCGAAAATCGAGAACGGCCGATGTCGCAGTTGGTCAATCAGGACCGATACAATTCGTGCTCAAGCGTCTTTATTACCGTAAGCCCCTGAAAGCCGACATGGTTTCCCGGCCTCGGGGCCAGGGCGCACGGTGGTCATCCTCGGTAACAGAGGAGTATGACCATGCCAAACCATGAACCTTTCGGGCCGGACGACAGACGCACGCCTTGGAACAAAGGCAAACTGATCGGAGCATTTCAGTCGCGATTATCGTTGCTATTCAGACCTTAGGAGCAACCCTCAATACGACTTTCACCAGCGTGTCGACAGCACTGAAATAACCCGCGTCTACCCATCTCTGCTGTTCTGCTCTCCTAGCCCCGGCTCGCCGCTGGCGGTCTTTTGCAATATTGGCCGCGCGGCAAGCGGATGCCGCCGCGTACTGTTGCATTTTTGGCGCCCCTTGCCGACGACGACTAGAGCTTCTTATTTGATAAAACGATGGCACGAAACATCGTGCGCGCGCCGAGGTTTTTTGGAACCAACACACTGGTGCCCGGCTCCTCAGTCTCCGGCTGTGACAGAACGAGGGAGGCCATTTCAATGCAAGAATACGATCTCTACATCAACGCACAAAAGCCAGGCGTCGGGCTTTATGTACGGAAAGGCGCGCGGCTCATCGATATGGCCGATCCAAACGAATGGGTCTTTGATGGTACTGTGGCACAAGACCAAGTCCCGTCGACCATAGTGAAGATGATCGACGCGAACGGCCACGCCATTCGGAACATGGACTGATTTCAAACAAGCAAGGACCGCCTTCGAGCAACCGCTCGCGACCGCAGATCAGAGCCGCATTGGACGACGATACATTAGTTCAAGCGCGGCGAGCGCAATTAGGATGTAACCACCGTCGTAGTCGGCATCTTCGTCACTAGAGAGATCCAACTCTCTCCAAACACCATCCAAATTGCCAGCCTCATGCTCTTTTATGACTCTTTGTGCGAGGTCCCTTATCGGCTGAAATTGCCTAAGATCGAAATGTAAGCCTTCGCCGTCCATGTAGAGACCGTGCTCGCGCATAAACGCCGCCATCGGCATTGATGTTTCACTGATGTAAAAAAGCAAATCGTCAGCATCTAGCGGCCGATCCTCGGCCTGGGGCACAATACCGATCTGATCAATCAGCTCGCGCGCTGACGACCGCAGGTCACTGGAGAGCCTATCGGAGGACACGACTGCCATTTCGACTCTCCTCGGCAACACGAGCAATCACTCTTTATCGAATCCGAGTCGAACGACCATCCGGGCCACCGGATTCAAAAGTCAGGTATACTTGACGACGGCTATCCCTAGCCTCTCGACGACTAGTTCTATTTCACCCTACGACCGTGAAAGAATCCTGCGTTCGTGGTGTTTTGTTTTATGTTCGCCGTTTCACCCTGTTCGGCAATATTCTTCGCTCTCTTTTCGGGTGATATATCCTTTTTGACTACGGGACTTCCACCCACTCCCTTCCGAGTACGATTAGCAGGAGGGATTGGTGGCAGCTCACTGTGACGCGACATAGCGGCATCTCCGTTTGAAAAAACGTCTATCGAAGTTGGCAACGAGCCACGAACGACAGATAGGCCAGAGTTAAGGATGAGCAACAACCAGCAGTTTTCGATCCAATTGCTTGACTGCAGGGCACCGCGGCAGAGACTCTTAGTTGTTGCGGCATTGGAGATACCCATTTACCCACCCAAGGGCGAACGAGCAAGCGCGGTAGGGATTTGCGTTTTCTTGCGCCGCACTGATGCTACCCGCCTCGGTGGTCTGTCTTTTCAGAGGGATGTGCGGCCACGTTTGAAGTGTCGGAACTCTGCTGGGTAGTTTGCGTGAAGAAAATGGAAGGCATCGCCAGCACGGCCGAAGCTGTCAGTGCGGTTATCAACTAGATCGCATCGAACTCTCCTCACGCTACGAACCGCAAATTAACCGCAAAGAGGTAGCTAGGTTCCATGGAAGCCGCTATAGACCTGACGAAGCAGATGAACGCGCGGAAAGCGGCCGGCGGCCCACGGGTTAGATCGACATCGCTAACTGCGTCCCATGTTCTTCACGTTGCCGACGGCTTTGCCGACTTGCCAGATCTTCAGGGTGTCGTCGGGGCATGGCCTTAAGAGGGACAGCAACTCGTCCTCCGTCGCAGCTTTCTCGCCCAGCCATGCCGGCCAGTCGCGCTCGAGCGCACTGACACAACATCAGTCGTAGAATGCGGGGATCAGTTTTAGAGCGTCAGTTTCCGCCTTGTCGTGATTGATAAAAAACTTCGCTTTGTACGTTGCGATCATCCGCCTAATCCTCTCCATGGAAGCGATCGAGGCGGCCTTATCCGTATTCAAGGACGGCACCGTGTCCTTTTCAAAATTCTCTTCCAGATGAACCACGTCACCAGACAGAATGATGAAGCCTGAATTCTTCAAATGCACCATCAATGATTGACTACCGGGAGTATGTCCTGGTGTGGAAACCAAGGTGACGCTGCCATCGCCAAATACATCTGTATCACCATCGAGCAGTCTAAGATGTTTTGGAGTGCCCATAAGCTTGCGCGCGAGAGCCTTCAGTTGATTGACGTTGTCGTTTGGGCCATCGGGAGAGCTGATCCATTCATACTCGGCCCGCTGTATCAACACTGTTGAATCCGCGAACAAGCGAACATTGCCAATGTGGTCGCCGTGAGTATGAGACAGCGCAACATAGGTGATGTCGGTTGCCTTAAGGCCGATCTCAGCAAGTTGATCAGTAAGTGTCTTATCCAAATGGTAGACGATCAATTTAGGGAGGGTTGACCAGCCTTTGGGATCGTTCAACGCCGATTCAGGAACTCCCGTATCCCACAGTAACCATTGGTTTCCCCGCTGTATCAGCCAGCAAGTTGACGAGAACTGGATGCTCCGCCCGATATTTTCGCCAGGGGTCCAAACCGACTCGTCGTTCGCGAGGGAGTGACCGCCGTCCAGCCGATAAAGCTTATCGGCGAAGCCAGCCGCGGTCGCATCCGGCAGCCTCGAGCCAGCAGTAGCAGTCAGCCTACTATCTAGCGACATATCTGAGCCTCCGGCAGAAACCTAAATGCTCGTCAAGATTTGCATTCATTCGTCGCTCGGCTCAAATGCAAAGACACCGCGCGCTGCGGTGGGAGCTTATCGAGCGTGACCGGCAGATTAGAGCGGGGATTTGTGACCTTCGAAATGGGTTCGCCCATCAATTTTCGTTGCAATAAGTTTGAGCGACGAATGGCCGCTATGGGACGACATCCTGTGTCCGCACTTTCGACAGGCCGTATTCATTGGTTGACGAATTGATAGAAGCGGACAGGCGCCCTGGAACAATGCTCTGGCAAAATAGTTCCAGATACGCAGCGTGACGGGCAGCGTTGATAGGAAGGTCTTTATAGGAGTCTTACGAAACTCCTACGCACTCCCGCCCTTACGGTCACGTTGATGACAGCTGCAGTTCCATCGCGAGACCCCTTGGGCGGGCCAACCAGGAGGAGGAAATGGATAATTTGCCAATAGACCATCAGGATAGCGACGAAGGCATCCTCAACTATCAGATCTCCGATGAGGCTATCGAGAGAGCCGCAGCCGCGCCGAGCCAGGGAGTGGGATCTTTTACCATCGCGTACTGTACCCAGCACGAGTGCCCTATAGGCGATTAGGCATCGGATCAATTCGCTTTGATCGGTCATTCTGCTTCGAGCCCGTTTTTGTTAGAAAAGCACCACCCTCGGCGCCAAAGCTTCCTCGTTACCGAGCTAGTCCCAAAGGGTGGTGGGACTGAATTCGACGGCGGCTCGTGCGCGCGCCGGATGCCCTTGAACCTGTCCAGGTGAGTAGCGGGACGCTCGGCTTTGCGATCAGGACTGTAGAAATAGACCGCAGCCGGCGGGTCGGGTCCGTTCCAGGGCCGGTCATCGCGCGCGTACACCCATAATCGACCAGTCTTGGTGTGGCCGCGACCGGGATCGAGCACTGGGATCGGCGTATCGTCGGCGAACAGCTTCCGCGAAGCGAAGACGTGCTCGGCGAGCTTTGCCTGGAGCGGCTCCAGCCACCAGCAGGCGCCGCCGACCCAGTTCGCCAAGGTCGAACGGTCCAGTTCAACGCCTTGCCGGGCGAAGATCTGGCTTTGCCGGTAAAGCGGAAGATGATCGCAGTACTTGGACACGAGAACATGGGCGAGAAGCGCTGGGGTCGCGAGACCCTTGGCGATCGGCCGCTCCGGAGCAGGAGCCTGATGGATGGTCCCGCAGGCTCGGCACCCATAACGTGGTCGGCAGATACGGACGACCCTAAGCCGCGCCGGCACATGGTCGAGCATCTCGCTGACCGTCTCGCCGATCAGGTGGAGCGCGCCGCCGCAGCAGGGGCACACCTCATACACGACCTCGAGCCGTCGATCTTCTCGCTCCAGATGCGTCGGTAGGCTCGGCCGCTCTCCTTGTGCCTGTGTCGTCTCGACCTCGGCAGGCGAAACCGGAAGCTTGGCTTCGGTCCGCGCAAGGTCGACGTTGAGGTCCTCGAAAGCCAATTGTAACTGATCGGCATCAAGCTGCTCGGCCCGCCGGCCGAACTGGTTGCGCTGCAGCTTCTTGATGATGAGATTGAGACGCTCGATCTCGGCTTTGGCCTCGCGGAGGCTGGCGCGCTCTGCGGCGAGCGAGCGCACCAGGTTGTGCAGGGTCTCCACATCATCCGGCAGAGCGGCGAGATCGATGTCCATGACCACGCAGAGTAGCTGACTCGCAGCATTCTCTGCGCTTTGTCTTTTACACCGAGTCAATCGGCCGCAGCGTCAGCCAGCGATAGCCGGCCGCCAGCGCTGCTCCGGCGCGCGCCAATCCACGCCGTCAATCAGCAGCGATAGCTGCGCCGAAGTCAGCGACAGCGTCTCACCCGGCTCAATACTCGGGGGCCACAGAAAGACGCCGTGCTCGAGCCGTTTGGTGAAAAGGCAGAATCCGGTGCCGTCCCAATAGATGATCTTGATCAGGTTGGCCCTGGTGCAGCCCCGGAACACGAACAGGTGGCCGGTGAACGGGTCCTGATGCAGAACGCCCTGCACCAGCATGGCGAGACCGTCGATGCCCTTGCGCATGTCGATGAAGCCCAAGGCCAGGTGCACCTTCACATTCGGAGGGAGCAGCGTCGTCATGACACGACCTCCGCAATGGCAGGCGCCGGGCAGAGTACGTCACCATCTGCAATCCGCACAGTGACAAACGTTGGCTTCACCACCGCTGCCAGCTCTTGCTTCCATCGCCGCAGAACGCGGCGATCGATGCCGTAGCGGCGCGCCATCTCTGCGACGCCCGCGCCGGATTGCAGTGCCTCCTCGACGATCCAGCGTTTATCCGCTTCGCTGAAGCGTCGCCGATGACCCTCGCGCGGCCGCGCAACGATCGGCCTTTCCTGCGACGAGGAGGGAGAAGTCCTAGGACTAAGAGGGTGACTTAGGCTAGGACTTAAGGGAGGACTTAGCCCTCGACGACGGTAGAGCAACTTGCGTTCAGGCGGCTGCGGCTCGGCTTTGAACTTGGCACGCCAGTTGCCGAACGCCTTCAGCGGGATGTCTTCTGCTTCGCAATATTGCCGTTGATTCAAGTCGCTGCGCTTCCAAGCCTCATGATGGGCCCGCCAGAAAGCCTCGCCCTGCCGCGTCCACGCTCCGTTCCCGTTCGCCATCTCGCTCTCCTCATCTGCAAATCGAGAGCGAGAACAGATCGTGTGCGCGAGAGGCCAAAGAAGTGTGCGAGAAATGGACGTTTACCTGCTACCCTGTTCTTAAGATCAGATTCGCTGCTAGTCTGTTGGAAATTCCCTGTTCTACGAAGTAGGGAATTTCGTCGTTTCGCGCCCTATTTCTTAGGTTTCTAGACGCATGGCTCGCTCACCACAGCTCCGATTTCGTGATTTCCCTGTATTTTTCCCTGTTAGCAGGGAATTTTGCGCGGAGACTGGTTCGACACACACTGCGGCCTCAGCCAACCAGTGCCGTCTCTACGGACCGTTTCCCCGTTGCCGGAAAAATGCCCGACACGTCCGCTGCTTAGGCGAACACCCACGGGTCTCTGTGGTCGAAAAATTGCGCACATAACC
>Ga0335073_10002660_pt1 | contig 24532 bp, 18 predicted proteins | sample Lox_Sample_22_FD_207093 | JGI IMG/M metagenome (GOLD analysis project Ga0335073, IMG submission 207093) | Soil microbial communities from Loxahatchee National Wildlife Refuge, Florida, United States - Lox_Sample_2.2 | ecosystem: Environmental > Terrestrial > Soil > Wetlands | place: USA... | reverse complement strand
GGGCAAGGGCGCCATCTTGTGCTCCGCCCACTTCGGCTCCTACGACAGCGGCTTCTCGGTGCTGCACGCCAGCGGCTTCCCGGTCACCAGCATCGGGCGCTGGCAGTACAAGTACACGGCCAGCCTCACCTCCGCCGAGCGGCGGTTCTGGGACCGGGTCTACCGGCCGGTGCGCCGCCAGCGGGCGCGGCCGAACATCGAGCCGTGGCCGGGCCGGTTCGACGTCGCGAGGCTGGCCGCTACCGCGCTGCGCGCCAATGAGGTGGTCACGATCTGTATCGACGCCCCGCCGCTGGACAGCGACCAGGCCCGCGCCGTCGAGGTTCCGTTTCTCGGGCGCCGGGCCCGGCTCCTGCCCGGGGTCGTGACCCTGGCCCAGGTCTCCGGCGCGCCGGTGCTCATGGGTTTCATTTACCGGTCGGCCGACTATTCGCACCAGGTGCTGGAGATCTCCGCGCCGGTGCCGGTGGAGGGCGACACGACGGCGGCATTCCAGCGCTGCGCCGCCGAGGTGAACGCCGCCATCCGGAAGAGCCCGGCCCAGTGGAACTACTGGCCGAGCCCGGTCGATCTGGCCAACCTCGGGCTGATCTCGCCCGAGCGGGCCCCCGCTCCCGGCCCGCGCCAGCCCGCTTCGGCCGGTCGCACATAAGCCGTAGCTGTGCCGCGGCGCACCGGTATACGTTGATGGCGTGTCTTCGGCCAACCCGCTGCTGTTCACGCTGCTCGACGCGATGGACGGGGTCGGTTCCGACGCGGACGTGACGTTCATGCTGACCACCAACCGGGCCGACATCCTGGAGCACGCCCTCGCCGACCGGCCGGGCCGGGTGGACCTCGCGATCGAGATTCCCCGGCCGGACGCGGTATCACGAGAACGGCTCCTGCGGCTCTACACCGGCGACGTGGCGCTCGACGGCGGCGTGTCCGCGGTGGTCGCGGCGACCGAAGGCGCGACGGCTTCGTTCATCAAGGAACTGGTCCGGCGCGCGGTCCTGGCCGCGCTGCGCGCAGGGGGGCGGCCGCTGGTGCTCAGCCAGGCGCACTTCGATGAGGTGCTGGCCGAGATGAACGCCGAGCACCAGTCGCTCACCCGGTCCCTGCTCGGCGGCGACGCCGGGGGGCGGGGACCCGCGCCCGCTGGGCACCGTCCGGCGGAACCGCAGGTAGCAGCCCTGGCGCTGCGGCCTGCTACCGCCCGATGAACAGGTACTCCGCGGCCGCTCGGCGCCGCGCGGCCCGGTGCGTGCCGAAGGAATAGGTGTGGTCGGTCAGCCGGACCTCGACGTCGTCTTTCACCTCGCGCAGTAAGGCCTCGATGGTGGCGGCGTCGGGGACGGCGTTGGAGGAGTACGACAGCACGATGGCCGAGTCCTGGAACTGCGTGAGTACGCGCCGCAGCGCCCCGGTCACCGTGTCCTTATAGGAGAAAGGTGTGTAGCGCTTGACCAGCTTCCTGGTGCGGGTGTTTTCCATGATCGCCTGCCCGCGCCAGTAGACCGACAGCCCTTCCAGGAAGTGGTAGCGCTTGATGTAGCAGTTGTCGTCCCTGGGCGGGGCGTACGGCGGGTCGAGGTAGACAACGTCGCAGGGGCCCGGGGCCAGCGCGAACACGTCACCGGACAAGGCCGCGCAAGCCTGGCCGCTGTCGAACACGACCCGGTTGTACTCGGCGGCGCGCTCGCGGAAGTGATCACGCAGCGGCAGCCGCAGATCGCGCCGCCCGTCGTCGTAGCGCAGATCGGTGAACGTGAAAACGCCGCGTGGCTGCCTGCGGGCCGACGCGAGAACCAGGGCCGCGATCGCGATGTCCCGCTTGTGCCCGCTCATGCGGTCGATATGGGACCAGGCCGAGTCGAGGAACTGGCGGTCCGGGCCGGTGAAGTACAGGCCATCGAACGTGCGCTGGATGAAATCGCGGTCGTCGGCCGGCGGCCCGCAGACTGTGTCGATCTCCTCAGCGGACAGAAGCTGGTCCTGGTTCACCACCGTCGCCCGGGCGATGATGGCCGGAAAGGTGAGGAAGTCGTTGGCCGTGACCTGGTACCCGAGCGTCTTGAGCAGGTAGGACACGACCCCGCTGCCGCAGAAGGCATCGACCGCGGTGCGGCCGCCCAGTTCGGTGAACACCTCGGCCAGTTGCGGCACGAGGCGGTACTTCGACCCCATATATCGCAGCCGGGGAAACGCGCCGACCCGGCCGATCACGCCCGGCGGTCCCCCGGGCCCGGACTGCGCCTGTCCGGCCGCTAAAGCAGTCACAGCCGTCATCCTCGCGCGCCAGCGCGGCAAACCCCACCGGGCACGCCGCTGGATGGGTACTTGACCGCCCGCGCGAGGCCATGAGTGACTGGCCGTAGTCCCAGATGCGTGGCTATGGCGGGAAACCTGCCTGGCCGCCCGGGACGGGGAAAGCTGGCACCCCGGCCGGCCGCTTGGAGGAGTTTCCCGTGATCGAAGCCGAACGCCTTGCCCTGCGCCGCCGGTATGCGCAGGAGCGGGACAAGCGGGTCCGGCCGGACGGCAACGATCAGTACTTGGAGTTCACCGGCCAGTTCCGGCCTCTGCTCGATGACCCCTACATCCCGCGGGCCCAGCGCCAGCCCCGGCGTGACCACGTGAGGTTCGCGTTCGTCGGCGGCGGCTTCGCCGGGCTGGTGACCGGGGCCCGGCTCAAGGAGGCCGGCCTCGAGGACGTGCGGATCGTGGAAAAAGGCGGCGGCTTCGGCGGCACCTGGTACTGGAACCGCTACCCCGGCGCGCAGTGCGACACCTCCGCGATGGTCTACATGCCGCTGCTCGAGGAGACGGGGCACATGCCCTCGGAGCGGTACGCGCACGCCCCGGAGATCCGCGCGCACTGCGACCGGATCGCCCGGCAGTACGGCCTTTACGACCACGCCCTCTTCCACACCGAGGTCACCGACCTGGAGTGGGACGCCTCCGCCGGCCGATGGATCGTGCGGACCAACCGGGGGGACGAGTTCACCGCCCAGTTCGTGGGCATCGGGACGGGACCGCTGCACGTCGCGAAGCTGCCGGGGATCCCCGGCATCGAGACCTTCGAGGGCCACGCTTTCCACACCAGCCGCTGGGACTACGCCTACACCGGAGGCGATCCTGAGGGCGCGCCGATGGATCGCCTGGCCGGCCGGAGGGTCGCCATCGTCGGCACCGGCGCGACCTCCATCCAGTGCATCCCGCATCTGGCCCGGGCCTGCGGGGAGCTGTTCGTCTTCCAGCGGACGCCGTCGTCGGTGGACGTGCGTGACAACCGGCCCATCGACCCCGAGTGGTTCGCCGGGGTCGCCACGCCCGGCTGGCAGGATCGCTGGCTGGAGAACTTCGTGGCCAACATGGCCGCGGTTGAGTTCCCCGACGAGGACCTGGTCAACGACGGATGGACCGACCTGGCCAAGCGGATCCGCGGCCGTATCACCGCGCCGCGCTCGGGCCCGGCCGGACTGCAGGAACTGCTGGACGAGTTCGAGATCGCCGACTTCGAGAAGATGAGCGAGATTCGCGCCCGGGTGGACACGATCGTCGGCGATCAGCCGACCGCGCAGCGGCTCAAGGCCTGGTACCGCCAGCTGTGCAAGCGGCCCTGCTTCCACGACGAGTACCTCAGCGCCTATAACCGGCCCTCGGTCCACCTGGTCGACACCGACGGCCAGGGGGTCGAGCGGATCACCCCGGCCGGGCTGGTCGTGGCCGGGACCGAGTACCCCGTGGACTGCATCATCTACGCGTCCGGCTTCGAGGTCGGCACCGAGGCGACTAGGCGGTACGGGTTCGACATGACCGGCCGCGAAGGCGCGAAGCTTTCGGACTGCTGGTCGGACGGGATGCGCAGCATGCACGGCGTCCACGTCCACGGGTTCCCCAACGCCTTCCACGTCCAGTTGTGGCAGGGCGCCAACGTGGTGGCCAACGTGCCGCACAACCTGACCGACTCGGCCAAGACGGTCGCGGCTGTCGTCTCCCACATGGTCGACAGCGGCCTCGGCGTGGTCGAGGTCACCAGGCAGGCCGAGGACGCCTGGATGGAGCTGCTCAGACCCAACCCGGTCATGACCTCGTTCCTGGCCGACTGCACCCCGGGCTACTACAACAACGAGGGCCACTTCGACGGCCGGCAGTTCCCGCTGGGCGGCGGGTACCACCAGGGCGCCACCGCGTACTTCCGCTATATCGATGAATGGCGCAAATCGGGCGACTTCGCGGGCCTGGAGTTCAGCGGCTAGAACACGATCAGCGGCTTGACGACGTCATCGAGCTTCTGGTCTGACACCTCGAAGGCCCGTTCCATGTTGTCGAAGGTGAACGTGTGGGTGGTCATGAGGGTGGGGTCGACCCGCCTGGCTTCCAGCACGCGCAGCAGCCGCTGCATGCGCAGCCGGCCGCCCGGGCACAAGCCGGTGGCGATCGTCTTGTCGGCCATGCCGACTCCCCACTCGGCCCGGGGAATGCGCACGAAGTCTCCCTCGCCGTAGTACCCGGTGTTGGAGACGGTCCCGCCTGGCTTGGTGATCTTGACAGCGGTCTGGAAGGTCTGGTCGGCGCCGTGTGCCTCGATCGCGGTGTCGACCCCCTCGCCGTCGGTCAGCTCGAGGATCCGCTCGACGACCTCTTCGCGGGTGAAATCGACGATCTCGTCGGCGCCATAGTTACGGGCGAGCTGCTGCCGGCTGGGGACCGATTCCACCCCGATGATCAGGCCCGCTCCGCGCAGCCTGGCCCCGGCGGTGGCCATCAGCCCGACCGGGCCCTGAGCGAGCACGGCAACTGTTCCGCCGATCGGGATGTTTCCGTTCTCCGCGCCCATGAATCCGGTGGAGAGCATGTCGGCGCAGTACACCGCCATGTCGTCGGGCACGCTGTCGGGAATCTTGGCCATGTTCGCGTCGGCCTCGTTCACGTGGAAGTACTCGGCAAACACCCCATCCTTGGAGTTGGAGAATTTCCAGCCGCCCAGCGCGGAGCCTGACTGCGACGAGTACCCGTCCTGAGCGGCCGGGTGGCCCCAGTCGGGCGTGATCGCGCCAACCAGGACGCGGGCGCCGGGCTGGAAGACCTTTACCTCGCTTCCCACGTCGTGCACGATCCCGACCGCCTCGTGACCGAGGGTCAGGTTCTCGCGTGGCCCGATGCTGCCGCTGACCGTGTGCGAGTCCGAGGTGCAGATGAGTGCCCTGGTGGTCTGGACGATCGCATCGTTCGGGCCCGGACGCGGTATGGGCTTGTCCATGAAACCGACGCGGCCGATTTCTCTCATCACGAAGGCTTTCATCGCGGCCACCCTCTCCCCCGTGAGCCGCCCAGCCGCAACGCAACGAGCCGCCGGGCCCTGGACCCGCCGACTGTTAGCTTGGTACCCGGCCCGCTGGCGGGCTAATCCGGGTTGACGGCCGCCCCGGGCGGCGCCGTGCCCCGCTACCCGCTGCGTGCCTCCAGGGCATTGAGGTCCCGCTCGGCGTAGAGCCGGTCGGGGACGCGGCACATCACAAGGACCCGCTGGCGGCACGGGGAATCTCCGATGCGCTGCTGGGTGCCCAACTGCTGGCCGATCACGTCCTGCGCGGCTGGGATAACGACCTTGACCAGGCCCTGCACCTCTACGCGGCGGAGCTGACCGGCACGCCGCAGCGGGCCGCATATCTCAATGACGAGCTGGCCGGGCTGGATCTCCCGGCTGAACAGGCCCGCCGTACCTGGCTGGCGCTGCAGGCAGCCGAACGTCAGATCTACTCGGCGACATCCAGTTCGGCGGCCAGTGTGGTCGCCTCGGAAGCGCCGACGCGCTGGTAGATCTTGAGCGCTTCGGCGAGGTTGGTGGCGGCGGTGGAGGTCTCCCCTGCGGCCGCCGCGCACCGGCCGATGCCTTCCAGGGCATGCGCCTCGTTCTGCGGGCTGTGCACCGCGCGGGCCAGGTCCAGGGCCCGCTGGTGGCGGGTCAGAGCATGCCGTGGCTCACCGGATGCCAGCTGCACCGCGCCCAGGTTGTTCAGCACCTCGGCTATGGCCTGGCGGTGGCCCAGTTTCTCCACCATGTCAAGGGCACGTGCCAGCGTGCTGCCCGCCGCCGAGAGGTCGCCGGTCATCCGCTCCACGACCCCCAGCTCGTTGAGGGCACTGGCCTCACCGAGCGGGTCGCCGAGGCGACGGCTGATGGTCAGTGCCTGGCGCTGGGCCTGGGCCGCGCCCAGCAGGTCGCCGGTCATCCGCTGCACGACGCCTAGCTCGTTGAGGGTGCTGGCCTCGCCGAGCTGGTGCCCCAAGCCCTGGTACAGGCCCAAGGCACGCTGCAGCGCCCGGGCCGCGCCGCCGAAGTCACCGGTGATCCGCCGCATGGTGCCCAGTTCGATGAGAGCGTTGGCCTGCCCGAGCGGGTGGCTCAGGCCGGTGTAGATAGCCAGGGCGCGCTCCAGCACTTCGACCGCCCCGGGAAGGTCACCGGTCAGCTGGCGCACGACTCCCAGCCGGTCGAGAGTCTGGGCCTCGCCCTGCCGGTCCCCCAGGCTGCGGCAAAGGTCCAGGGCCTGATCAAGCGCTCCGAACGCACCGGCGTCGTCACCGGTCGCCTGCAGCAGAAAGCCCAGATTCCTGAGGGCGTTGGCCTGGCCCAGACGATCACCGAGGCTGCGGCTGAGGTCCAGCGCCCGGTCCAGGGCCTGGAGCGCCCCTGGATAGTCACCGGTCAGCTGGCGCGAGGCTCCCACCTCGACCAGGACGTTGGCTTCCCCTTGCCGGCTGCCGAAGTCACGGTAAAGGTTGAGCGCCTGGTCACGGGCCTGGATCCCAGCCGGATAGTCACCAGCCAGATCCCGCGCCGTTCCGATTTCATACCAGGCTCCTGCCTCGCCAAGCCCGTCACCCAGGTCGCCCGCGGCCCGGGCCGCCGCGGCGTGCAGCTCCAAAGCCTCGGTCACGGGCCCGTCGGTGCGAAGGAGCGAGGAAACGCCCGCGGTCAGCGCCACCACGCTCGCGTGCTCAGCGTGCTGGGCAGCGTGGGCGATGCAGGCCAGCAGGTTTGCCCGTTCAGCACGCAGCCAGGCCAGGGCCTCGTCGCCGTCGGGCAGGACGGGTCCGGCGCCGGGCAGGACCGGTACGGCGCCGGGCCGCTCGCCTGGCGTGATGACGGCGGGTCGGGTGTTCCTGGCCAGGCGGGCGTCGGCGCGGGAAGCGACGTATTCGTAGTAGCCGAACAGCCGGCTGATCGCCGCCCCGTTCTCGCTCGGGTCGTCCGTATCGGCCAGGGCGCGGGCGTGCTGGCGAATCAGATCGTGGAAACGGTAGCGGCCGTGAGCCAGTTCGGTGAGGAGGTAGTGGTCGTAGAGCGCCTCGAGGTGCTGGCGGGCGGTGTCGTAATCGGCTCCGGACAAAGCGGCCGCGGCGTAGGCGTCGATGGAAGAACCCGGGTGCAGGCCCAGACGACGGAACATCTTCTGCTGCTGGGTGGTGAGGTCGCGGTACGACATGTCGAACGCCGCGGCGACGGACAGGTTCTCGGCACGCATCAGTTCCAGCCGGTCGCGGGCCACGGCCAGGTCGGCCGCGCGCTCGGCAACAGTCCAGGCCGGATGGTGGTGCAACTGCCGGGCCAGCAGCCCCACGGCCAGCGGCAAGCGGCTGCACATCTGGGTAATCGTGCGCACCGCGTCGTCGTCGGCATCCACGTTGGGCCGGTCGACTAGCTCGGCGAACAGCTGGCCCGCCTCGGCCGTGGACAGGGTGTCGAGGCTGATCGTATGGGTGTCCTCGAGCGCGCTCAGGCGCCTGCGGCTCGTGATCAGAACCAGGCTGTCCCCCATGCCGGGCAGCAGCGGCCGGACCTGGTCACTATCGACCGCATCGTCCAGCACCAGCAGCAGCCGCTTACCGACCAGCCAATGCCGCCACAGTCGCGCCCGCGCGCCCACGCCCGACGGGATCTGTCCGGCATCGACGCCGACGCTCTGCAGCAGGCTGGCTAAGGCGTCTGCGGCGGCCACCGGCCGCTGGCCGGGCGTATGCCCATGCAACGGCAACAGGACTTGCCCGTCGGGGTACCGTTTCGCCAGTTGATGAGCGGCGTGCACGGCGAGAGTGGTCTTGCCAACCCCGGCCATCCCGCCGATCGCGTAAATGCTGACCACGCCGCCTTTAGCCGCCGCCTCCTCGGTCAGCTGGGCAAGCTCGGGCTCCCGGCCGGTAAAGGAGGCGATATCGCGCGGCAGCGTCTGCGGCGGCGCGGTTGCGGTAATGGCCGGGAGACCATCGGTCATGGGACGCCCGCGGGCCACGGCTGCAAACCTGGCCTGGACCGGGTCTTCCAAGCGCAGTCCCCAAGCCAGCCGCGACAACGTGGTTTCCCGCGGAGACCTGGCTTTGCCGAGTTCCAGATCGCTGATTGTCCGCACCGCCACCCCCGACCGGGCGGCAAGCTCTTCCAGGGTCAGGCCGCTATCTAGGCGTAGCTGCCTCAGCAGCTCACCGAACGTCACCGAATACGGCTCGGCCACCAGCCGTTCCTCCCATCCAGACCAGGCCGAAGACCACGGCAATACTGCATGGTAACTGCATGCGGTCCGGCCCTACATTTGGCGGGTCTGGCCACCCGAGGGCTATTGGGAGTATCGGAGGCGGCCCAAACATGGCCGGGCAGCCGGAATGCCGGGCTGGCTGGGCAACGGCAGCGGTGTGGTGGTGCCCACGCTGTTGTAACAGGAACAGTAAGGGGCCCTTCACCCCGTGACCGCCGCCCGGGCGGGGAGCACTAGGTGCCGGGGGCGGCGCGGTGGGGACGGCGCCCCCGGCCCCTCCCCCGCCAGCACCCCGCCAGCCCTAGGTCAGAGCCTGACCGTCCAGGATCGCCTGCCGTACACCGCTCTCTCCGGCGCAGGTTCCGCCCGTCGCGGCTCAGGTACCGCCCGCCCGGACGGAGGTTCGTGGTCAAACGCCTCGTGGTGCTGAAGGAGGGTGCGGCGGTGGGCTGGATAGACAAGGTAGTAAAGCGAAGCCGCGATCGCGCCGCCGGCCAGGGGCGCCACGATGAACAGCCATACCTGGCTCAGCGGCGTGCCACCGATGACCAGCGCGGGCCCGAGACTGCGCGCCGGGTTCACCGACGCTCCGGTGATCGGGATGCCGACCAGGTTCGCCACGGTAAGCGCCAGGCCGATGGCTATGCCCGCGACCGTGGCATTACCGGTTTTGCTGGTCACCGCCAGGATGACCAAGACGAACATAGCGGTGATAACCACCTCGGTCAGGAATGCGCCACCCAAACCGATGCGAATGTCCGACAGCGCTCCCCAGTCGTTGGTGCCGAGCCCAGTTCTCGACCTGCTGTAGAGCGGCGAAGTGTTGAACAGCCCCCACAGCAGCAGCGCGCCGAGGATGCCGCCCACGAATTGGGCTGCCCAGTAGCCCACGGCATCCCGCAGCGGAAGGCGCCGGGCCATCAGGACGCCCATGGTCACCGCCGGGTTCACATGGCAGCCCGTCATCGGCCCGATCGCGTAGACGAGGCCCAGAAGCACCAGACCGAATGCCAGCGAGGTGGCTATGACCCCGGCGGCCAGGCTGCCGCCATCGAAGTGGAACCCGAACATGAGGGTCGCCACGCCAACCCCGAAGAACACCAGGAACCCGGTGCCGATCCCCTCGGCTACCAGCCTGCGCCAGATCGACTCAGCTTTGCGACTACCAACCATCGGAGCCCCCCGTGCCCTCATGGTTTCCCCGTCCGGCCCTTCCCCGTCAGGCCTTCCGGTATCTCCCAATGATAGAAGGCGGCACCCGGAGGACTGCGGCGGCCCGTGTCCAGGGGGCATCCTCATGGCGATGGCGATACCAACCCCCCGGCTGAGAGCGCTCCTATCGTGAGAATCGCCGCTGAGCAGTCATATCTTGGTCATACTCTGGCTCATGGGCTCATTACCGACCGACGAGGCAGTCCATGCCTCCGCCCGCCGCCTCCGCAGTGACCTGACCGCGACTGGCCTCGACCGGGCCATCGCCACCTATTTCTCAGAGCCTGAGTTCGCCGGCATGACCTTCAGCGATCTTGGCCGTAACCCGCCCGATGAGATCATCGCCGATGACCTGCTCGCCGTGTCGCTGCTGGACATCGTCTGGCGTCCGCAGGCAGTCCGCGTGCTGCTGGGCAGTAACCAGCGGCAGCTTTCGGGCTTGCTGGCCGCGATCCCGCAGGCCACCGACCTGTGGGACGCGAGCAGCGAGGACATACGGCCCATCGATGCGATGTGGGATGCCCTGACCGCCATCGATGGCGTCGGGGCAGCCAGCGCCACCAAGCTGCTGGCCCGCAAGCGCCCCCGGCTGTGCCCGATCAGCGACAGCGTGGTCAACAAGGCGGTCGACGTGCCCCACCGGACCTGGGATGTGCTGCGCTGCCTCATGCAAGATCCCGGCGCCCGCGCCGAGGTCGAGGCGCTCCGCCCGGCCGCGGCGACCGGGGCGGGCCTGCTTCGCATCCTCGACGTGGCCTTGTGGGTCTCTTACAGCCGGTCGGGTGCGGCCCAGTGGGTGCGGGAGAAGGCCGGGATGGCGGCCCATGACGCCGCGCCGTCGCCAGCCGCTCGCTCCTGAGCACGCCCTGGCGCCGGCCGGATCATCGATGCGGGTCGAGCAGGGCGATCGACCGTTCCGGGCTCTCGACGTGCGCGTTGTGGCCAAGGCCAGGAAGCGTGAGGGCGGGGACGTTCAGCCGGGCCAGTTGCTCGTCGGTGTTCATGGGGTCACGCTCGCCACGGGCCAGGGTCACCGGGGCCTGGGACCGCGCCAGCAATTGCGGCATGTCGGGCGCCCCGACCGCGAAGGCACCCGGATCCATGGCCACCCGCCAGCGCCCGTCCTGCTCACGCAGTCCGGCATCTACCGCAGGATCTTGAACGGGTAGCAGGCCGGCCAGACCGGACAGGCGCAGGTAACGGGCGGCTGCTTCGTCGCGCGAGGCGAACCAGGCCGCTGGCCGGCGGGCCAGGGCCTGGGCCCGATCCAGTTCCTCATCGGTCCAGGCGACCTTGATCCCAAGGCCGATGACCGCCTGCACCGGCACACCGAACCGGCTACTGGCCAGGGCCAGGCCGACGACGCCGCCCAGCGAATGTCCCAGCACCACGGCGCGGGCGCCGGGCTCGACAAGGCCGGCCACCGCGGCGGCCAGGCTGTCGAAGGTGTACCCAGTTAGCGGCGGCGAACCTCCATGACCAGGCAGGTCCGGCGCTAACCAGCGCCCCGCCCACCGCCGGGCCAGCAACGGCCACCACCCATCCCACACGTCACCGGTTGCGCCGAGACCGTGGATCAGCACCAGAACGGGCTCCCCCCGACCGCCCTCGTGAACCCGCAAACCGGCCTGCATGCCTGCAGTCTGCCACCGCGCAGCCGTCGGGCCGGACAGGCCGGGGTGCCCCACCGTCAGATCAGGCTGTGCGGCCGGTGGTCAGTGGCATAGCGACCCTGGCCGTTAGCGTCGACAGGCGCGGCTGTGGTATCGCCGCGCAGCCACGAGATCGTGGCCTGGACCCCCTCGCCGTATTGAGGTGGCGGGTAGGCGACGGGGTCGACCGGGCAGCCGCCTGGCCGGCCTTGCATGACGATGGGGTCGGCGGCCGCCTCTTCGTAGGTGAGGTCGTAGGTGGCGGGCAGGCTGACGGTACGCCCGCACAGCGGTGACGCGTCGTATTCGCCGAGAACCCAGGTGACGATGTCACGCACGCCGCGCAGCCAGGCGGCGTTCATCCAGGCGGGGGCCCAGCGCCAGGGGTGGCGCGCGTCGGACGGTGACATGGCGCCGGGCAGGTCGCAGGCCTTCAGCCCGAGCAACGCGCGGTCGCGAACCTGGCGGATTTCGTCGTCGGTGCGTGCGTAGTCTCCCCGGGCGCCGATGAACCGGCCGCGGTTGTCGTCGTCAACGGGGATCTTGTCGGTTCCGCCGGCCAGCCAGGCCAGAACACGGCGTGTTTCACGAAGCTGATCGCGGAAGTCGGCCGGTACTCCGAGCGGCGCCCTGGAGCCTTCGGGTTCGGCGTCAGCCTCGGCCAGTATCTCGTCCCGCGACGGCGGCTGGCCCGTGGCCAGCGACAGTGTGACCGGAGAGGGTCTCGTTCCGGTCAGCGCCCACTGCCACGCCAGGGCCGCGCGGCCGTCCGGGCCCGTTTCGCACAGGCTCTGCGCCAGCACGGCTTCGACGTGGTGGCGGGGCCTGACGATCGCGGGACTCAGCTCTTCCGGCACCTGCACTGTGGTCACAGACTCCACGATAAGCCTGGTCACCGACGTCATCAGCCCGGCTCCGCCGCAGCCGGCCCGCCCCGCCGCCTAGCTGACCCGTGACTCAGCGCAACGACAATGGGGTGCCGCGCCTCGTCTTCGGTGGCGCGGACGATCACGTGGCTCCGGTAGCCGAACCGGAGTTCGCGCCCGTGGCGGGCGGCGCGCGCCCGCATGTCGCTGACCACCGCCGCCACGCCCGGCATGGTGTCCGGCCACATCAGGTACACGTCGGCCGCCTGGGCGGCCACCTCCCGCGCCGCCTCGGACAGGCCACCGAAGTAGAACGGCGGGCAGCCGCCCGCGACCGGGCGCAGGCGCGGCGGATCGAGGGCAACGTCGACGAACTCGCCGTGGTGCTCGACCCGCTTGCCATCCAGCAGGTCACGCAGCACGTGCATGATTTCGAGCGTGCGCCGGTACCTCGGTGCCGAGTCCAGCGTCTGGCCGGGCAGGTCGGAGGAGATGATGTTGATCGTGAGCCGGCCGCCGAGCATCTGATCGACGGTGGCCAGCTGGCGGGCGAGCTGAGGCGCCCACATCTCGCCCATCCGCACCGCGACCAGCAGCCGCATCCGCCGCAGCAGCGGGGCGATCCCGGCCGCGAAGGCGACCGAGTCGATGCCCATGGCATAACCGGACGGCAGCAGCAGGTTGTCGTATCCCGCTTCCTCAGCCGCCAGGGCGATGCCCCGGCAGTGCTCCCAGCTGGACTGCAGCGCGCTGTCCGGCACGCCGAGAAACTCGTAATCGTCGTCGCAGAGTGCGGCGAACCAGGAGACCTCGCAGCTCATGCGGCCAGTATCCCCGGGCCCTTCAGCCCGTTGCGGTGCTTTCAAGATCCGCACAATCCTGGTCCTCGCTCATGTGCGAGGCCGCCTCGCGAAGAAGCGCCCTGAACCGGTGCGTGAACTCGCTTTCCACCAAGTCGACACGAGTGCGCCGCCGCGGACCGAGGCTCCCGCCTACCACTATGAAGAAATCGGAAAAGTCATCACGCGCGGCAGCGGGCAGTGCTTGCCTCAGCCAGGCGGCTTCGGCCGGCCCCTCACAGAACACGACAATGCTGCTGGGCTTACGGTCGGAGCGGCTTGTGAGGATCTGGTCAACCCGCTGGTGAGACAGGCCGAGAAGGGCGGCCGTCTCTCGAAGTGAATATCCCTGCTCAGCCAGTGCCCTGGCCGCTACCACCGACCGCTCATGCCAGAGATCCTGGGCCGCTTCGAGCCAGGCCCGGGCGTCTTTAGCCTGGCCCACAAGTTCTCCCGACTCGCCTGGAAGCTCATATTCGAAGTCAACCTCAAAGGTGTCCTCGTCGGCATCGAGGACCGTGGCGATCAAGTCCCGGCCCATAGATTCGATCTTGGCCAGGCTGCGAGCCTGGGTCAGGGCATTGAGCGGGGATGCGTCCGCGCCGTCGCTGGCGGCCATCACCCTCGCCAGCCACCACTCGTCCTCCTGCCAGATCCTTACCTGGTAAGTCGGCTTCACTGGCTCAGCCACCCCTTTCCCAGATACGGTTCGAAGGCCGCCTCGATTCCCCTGGATACCCTCGGCGACAGATCGCCCGGGTGCTGGGGAATCGTAGTCCAGGCCAGGATGCTGCCATCCCGGCTTTACAGCGCGATCATCCTGTGCGACCCCTTGCCCCGGCGCCGACCGCCCTTGCCAGGCACTTCGCCAATGGTCCAGCCCTTCCCGATCCGGCGCGCCGCTTTGCGCAGCAGTCGCTCGGCCTCGCTGGCGGTCACTGGCCCCTTAACCATGCGACCACGTCTATCGTACTAGACGTGCTTCTGTCTATCTAGATAGACGGAACCGCTTGTGTGCGTCGACCGACGCTTTGATCGAGGGGTCGGCCCCGTCGCCGGCCTTGCCGGTCCTCAGCCCCGGTAGGCCTCCAGCAGGCGCAGCCATACTTCGCTGATCGAGGGGAAGCATGGGACAGCGTGCCAGAGCCGGCCGATGGGGACCTGGCCGGCCACGGCGACCGTGGCGGAGTAGATCAGTTCCTCGACGCCGGGCCCGACGAAGGTCACCCCGAGCAGGTAGCCGTGGTCCTGATCGACGACCATGCGGGCCCGGCCGGTGTAGCCGTCGGCGTACAGGTTCGCCCCGATGACCTTCTGGCCGAGATCGACGTCGACCACGCGGACGCGGTGCCCGTCCTGCTCAGCCTGCTTGGCCGTCAGCCCGACCGCGGCGGCCGGCGGATCGCAGAAGAAGACCTGCGGCACCGCATGGTGGTCGGCGGTGACGGCATGAGCACCCCAGGGCGCGGTATCCAGCGCCTTCCCGGCAACCCGGGCGCCGATCGCGGCTCCGGCGATGCGCGCCTGATACTTGCCCTGGTGGGTGAGAAGGGCATGGTGGTTGACGTCGCCCAGCGCGTACAGCCAGCCGTCCCTGATGGCCCGCACCCGGCAGGTGTCGTCGATGTCCAGCCAGGACCCGGCGGGCAGACCGACCGTGTCCAGGCCGATGTCGTCAGTGTGCGGCCTCCGGCCGGTGGCGAACAGCACCTCGTCGGCTTCAACCTGGCCGCCGTCGCCGAGCGACAGGGTGACCGGCCCGGTGCCGCCCGGGCGGCGCACGCCGGTGACGGTGGTCCCGATCCGCACGTCTATCCCGGCGTCGGCGAACGCGCGGGCGATCATCTCACCTGCGAACGGCTCCATCCGGGGCAACAGCCCGTCGCCATGGGCCAGCAACGTGACCCACGCGCCCAGGCCCTTCCAGGCGCTGGCCATTTCGACCGCGACCCCGCCACCGCCGACGATGGCCAGCCGCCGGGGCACGACATGCCAGTCGGTAGCCTCCCGGTTGGTCCACGGCCGCGCGTCGGCCAGACCAGGCAGGTCAGGCAGCGCGGGGCCGCTGCCGGTGCAGATCGCGACCGCATGCCGGGCGGTCAGCACCACCGGCGCGCCGTCGGGGCGCTCGACAGCGACCCGGTGCGCACCGTCCAGCCGCCCGTGCCCGCGCACCAGCGTGGCGCCCATGCTCCGCACCCCGTCGGCCTGCCCGTCGTCATGCCAGTCGGTCACGTAGCTGTCGCGGCGCTTGAACACCGCCGACGCGTCGATCGGCCCGCTGATCGCCTGCCGCGCACCCTCGACCCGGTCGGCATCGGCGACCGCGACGACCGGCCGCAGCATCGCCTTGCTGGGGATGCACGCCCAGTAGGAGCATTCACCGCCGACCAGTTCCCGCTCCACCACCGCGACGCTGAGCCCGGCCGCACCGGTCCGGTCGGCTACGGTCTCCCCGATCGGGCCGGCGCCAAGGACCACGACGTCATAGACCTCTCCGGCTGCTGCGTTCATGCTGCTCCCCGTTCTGTGTCTGGACTGTTCTGCTGTGGATTCCACCCGTCTGGAGGGATTCCAGCTGGCTGCTTGCCTGCCAGAGGCCAGCACGAAGGCCGAAATTCGGTGCGATCGTGTCCGCTCGCGCGGCGGATAAACGTGCCACGACTGATGCCAGGCCGACCTGGGCACACTGCATGGGTGGCGGTCGACGACGGCTCGCCAGCGGCCGGTGGAGGCACTGTGATGAGATGGCTGTTCGAGCCCCGGCGCGGCGCCGGCCTGCGGTGGCCGGCCAGCTTGGTGGGCGTGGTCCTGGCCTCGGGCCTTGGGGCGCTGGCCCTGCTTCCGGCCGGCGCGCAAGCCGCGGTCAAGCCCGCCGTGCCGGTGGTCAGGCACCTCACCCTCAGGCCTATGCCGTACGGCACCGCCACCTTCAGCCGGGGCCGCGGCGGCCACCTGACCGTCCGGCTTGACCTGGCCGGTCTCACGCCCGGCTCCGCGCACGCGGTACAGCTCATGCGGCCGGCCGGCGCCGCGCCGGTCAGCTTCGGCATCCTCACCGCCAACCGGGTGGGTGAGGCCGACGCGACCCTGAGCAGCACCCACACCGGCGGCATCCCGGGCGGCAGCATCCTGGTCATCCGCAACGGCACCACCAGCGGCGGCGTCCCCGGTGAGCCCATCGCCGAGGCCGCGGCGCGCGTTCCCAGCTCAGCCCTGAAACTCACCGCGGTCGAGGTCAGCCCGACGGGCGTCGGCTACGGCACACCGCAAGGGACCGCCACCATCACCTACAACCCGCGCGCCCGGACGCTGACCGTCGTGGTGAACGCCAGCGGCCTGACCACGGGCGCGCACGCCGCACACATCCACACCGGCAGCTGCCAGAGCCAGGGCCCGGTCAAGTACATGCTGAGGGACTTCCTGGCCAACGCCCACGGAAAGATCGTGAACGAGAGCCGTACGGTGTCAGGCGTGCGGACCCCGATTCCGCCCAGCGGCTGGTACTTCAACCTTCATGAGGGAACCCACGCCAACATTCTCACCGGCAGCGGCGCGCCCACCATCTTCTTCCGGCCGCTGCTCTGCTCCCCCATCTCCTGACCCGTTGCCAGGTGGCTTAGCTACAGCCGGCTGCCAGGTTCGAGTCCCATCTCAGCTGTCTCCGCGCGATCGCGCTCCGCGTACTGGGCTCGCACGCTGACGCGGACGACGCCGTGCCGGGGGCGTGGCTGCCTAGCCCTGCGCCGACGTCGGCACGCCTGATTGCGGGCTGTCAGGGCGATGTGGGGGTGATGTGGGGGCTTTGTGACTGGGGGCGGAGGCAGGCGGATCACAGGATCGGTGCCATCGGCAACAACGCCGGGTAATGGCAAGGAGGAATTGTGATGAGACGCCTGCTCAAGTCGCGGCGGGGGCGCCGCCTGCGGCGGCCCGCTAGCGTCGCGGGTGTGGTCCTGGCCGCGGGACTCGGGGCGCTGGCCCTGCTCCCGGCCGGAGCTCAAGCCACGAGTACCACCGCCTCGGCCCCGAAGTTCGTGTTCCAAACCCTGGACAACCCAGCTGATCTAACGTTCAACCAGCTGCTCGGGATCAACACCAAGGGCGTCATCGCCGGGTACTTCGGCAGCGGCGTCAGCGGGCATCCGAACAAGGGTTACCTGCTAAAACCGCCGTATCTGTCCTCGGATTACGTCAACGAGAATTTCCCCGGATCGGCGCAGACCCAGGTGACCGCGCTGAACAACGACGGGGACACCGCCGGATTCTGGGTGAGCGACAACGGCACCAATCACGGGTTCGTGGAGTGGAACAGGGTGTTCGCCTCCTACAACGACCCGAACACCCCGGACGTGGCCGGGTCGGTGAACCAGCTGCTCGGCATCAACGACGCCGGCATCGCGGTCGGTTTCTACAACGACGCCAAGGGCAACTCGCACGCCTACAAGGTGAATCAGGCGACCGGCAAGTTCACCGCGATCACCATTCCCGACTCGGTGAGCACGGTGGCCACCGGGATCAACAACGCCGGTGACATCGTCGGGTTCAGCACCGACAGCGCCGGAGAAACTTCCAGCTTCCTGCTGGTCGGAAGCAGCCTGACCACCTACCAGTTCCCCAGCGGCAGCGACACTCAGGCGCTCGGGATCAACGACAGCGACCAGATCGTCGGGTCTTATCTTGACAGCAAGGGCGTGATGCACGGCTTCGAGCTGTCCAAGCCGCTCGGCCCGAAGTCGACCTGGCTGACGGTCGATGACCCGGACGGGATCGGATCCACCGTGGTCAACGGCATCAACGACGCAGGCGACCTGGTCGGGTTCTACACCGACTCGGCCGGCAACACCGACGGGATGCTCGCCACGCCCGCTGTGACGGTGGTCAAGCACCTCACCCTCGAGTCAATGCCGTACGGCACCGTCACCTTCGGCCACAGCGGCGGCGACCTGACCGTGACGCCGGTCATGGCAGGCCTCACGCCCGGTTCCGCGCACGCGGTGCAGCTCGTGCTGCCGGGCAGCTCGCCACCGGTCAGCTTCAGCCCCCTGAACGCCAACAGCGTGGGCCAGGCCAGCGCGACCCTGGACAGCAGCTACACCGGCGGCATACCCAACGGCAGCATCCTGGTCATCCGCAACGGCACCACCACCAGCGACGTTGCCAGTGAGCCCATCGCCGAGACCGCGGCTCTCAGCGGCGTTCCCAGCTCGGCCGTGACGCTAACCGCGGTCGAGGTCAGCTCGACGGGCGTCAGCTACGGCACTCCGCAGGGGACCGCCACGATCACCTACAACCCGGATGCACAGACGTTGACCGTCGTGGTGAACGCCAGCGGCCTGACTCCGGGCACGCATGCCGCGCACGTGCACATCGGCAGCTGCCAGAGCCAGGGCCCGGTGCAGTACATGCTGATGGACTTCGTGGCCAACTCCAGCGGAAAGATCGTGAACGAGTCCCGCACGGTGACCGGCGTGACGATCCCGGTACCGCCCAGCGGCTGGTACCTCAACCTGCATCAGGGAAACCACACCAACATTCTCACCAGCAGCGGCACGCCGACCATCTTGTTCCGGCCGCTGCTCTGCTCGGACATTTCCTGACCCACCGCCCGGCTGCCCTGCTCGCTGCCCGGTTCGCTGGCAGCGGGCGGGGCCGCCTGGCGCGACTCACCCGGAGTTTGTTGATGAATGAGATCATCCAGGCCAGAACGTCGCGCCTGGCCGTATCCGGCTCGCTTTCGCGGCCGGACCGGCGGCGCATTCTGCAGCTGCTGCTTGCCGCCGTGTGGCTGCTCGACGCGATCCTGCAATTCCAGCCGTACATGTTCAGCAGATCTTTCGTCACCCAGGTCATCGATCCAGGCACGGCGGGTAATCCAGCGGTCATCTCCCGCCCGATTATTTGGTCGGCCGGCGTAATGGCCCGCCACATCATGCTATATAACGCCGCCTTCGCGACAATACAGCTGGCGATCGCGGCCGGCATTTTCTGGCGCCGGACCGTCAAAGTGGCACTGGCGGCGTCGATCGCGTGGGCGGTATCGGTATGGTGGTTCGGCGAGGGCTTGGGCGGGATATTGACGAGTGCCAGCCCGCTGGCCGGGCTGCCCGGCGCCGTCATCCTCTACGCGCTGATAGCCCTGCTGGCCTGGCCGGTCAGCGGCGCTGCCCCGGGCCCGGCGTTCTCGGGCGGCGGTTCAGGGGGAGGCCCTTCCGTCGCCTTGTCCGGCCCGCTTGGCCGGGTCGTCCCGCGGCTGGCGTGGCTCGCGCTATGGGCCGCACTCGGCTGGTACCAGTTAGTGCCGGGCAACCGGGCACCGGATGCCGTGAGCCGGATGTTCGCCAGCGGGGCAGCAGGCCAGCCGGGGTGGGTGAGGTTTGCCGACAGCGGCCCGGCCAGCCTGACCGCACAGCACGGACTGGCCGCGTCGGTGGTGATCTGGGGATTGTGCCTGCTGACCGGCTTTTCTGTCTTTTCGGCCCAGCTGATCCGGGCTGGCCTGGTGCTGGCCTGCCTGCTCGGCTTGCTGATCTGGGCGGCCGAAGGCTTCGGCTTTCTGTTCTCCGGCCGAGCCACCGATCCCAATTCCGGGCCGCTGCTGATTCTGCTCGCCGCCTGCTTCTGGCCGGCACACGGGCCGGTCAGCCAGGTCAAACGCACGCGGTCTGGGTGATGTGGGGGTGACGTGGGGGACATGTCACTGGGCGCGGCCCGCCCTGGATTCGAGAATTAATCATGTCCGGTAACAAGGCCGGGTAACCAGTTAAAGGAAGAACAATGATCCGCATCCACGCCCCCGCCCGCACGGCCCGCAACATCATGATTTCCGCCGCGATTGCCGGCTCCGGAATGGCCAGCCTGATCGGCCTTGCGGGCAATGCGCACGCCAGTACGAATGGCCTCGTCACGGTGGCCAGCTGCGGCGCGCTAGCCGGTAAGGTTACGTACTCACCTGGCTTGCTGAGCAGCACCGCGCGGGAAACTGACGCCACCGTGACTGGTCACGTGGCCAACTGCACCACCAGCAGCCACCTGACCGGTTTCGGCAGCGTCACCTTCAACCTGTCGGGTGACGCCAGCCTGAGCGCCGAGAACTTCGGCAGCGGCACTTTCACGATTAAGTGGCCATCCCCGCTGATGCCGTCCGAGGGCACGGCCGGCGTCTTCGAGTCCGGCGGCATCGAGGAACTTACCGGCACGGTCACCTCCGGTCCCTACACCGGCGACGAGATCTCGGTGAACTACGTCATCACCGGCAAGACCGGCAGTGGCACCGCCGCCGACCCGGTGACCGCCCAGAACTACATCAATGACCAGAACCTGACCGTGACGGCAAATAACGGCTAAAATCCTCGAACCCGGCATCCGAACCCGGAAGCCCCGGCCTTCTGACGGCCGGGGCTTCCGCCGTTTCCGGGAAAGGCTACAGCGTAACCAGACTTCGCCGCTTCGTTCAGTTAAGGGACGACTACTGTCAAGCAGAGTCCGGGAGCTGAAATGGCCAACGCCCGTCCTGGCCATTAGCATTCGCTTAGGCTCGGGTGCGGCGAGCGGGGAGGCCAATGGCCGATTCATTCGGGGAACTGCTGCGCGGCTTTCGCATTGCAGCCAGCCTTACCCAGGAGGCGCTGGCCGAGCGCTGCCGGATCAGCCCGAACACTATCGCCGCACTCGAGCAGGGGCGGCGCCGAGGGCCCCGGCTGTCGACCGTCCGGCTGCTCGCCGACGCGCTCGAATTGTCCGCCAATGATCGCGAGCGGCTGGCCCTGGCCGCACGGACAGCCGGCGCCGCGCAGGCGACCGATGACCAGGTTCGCTCATCCCCGACCGTCGGCGCAGTTGACTCGCCCAGGGGTTCCTCCCGGCCCGCCCCGCTCCCCCGGCCCAGTGCTTTCCCTTTTCAGCCGCCGCCGACGCCGCGGACCGACCAGGCCGCAGCACCGGCTGCGGCCGGCGGTCAGGGCGGCCCGCCCTGGCGAACTGCCCAGCCGCAGCCGGCCGCCAGCAGGCCGGTCCGGGCCGGCCTGCTGCCGGTGCCGATCACGCCGTTGTTCGGCCGTTATGCGCAGGCCGCCGCCGTGGGACAGGAAGTCGTCTCCGAACGCCTGGTAACGCTGGTTGGTCCCGGTGGCGTGGGTAAATCGCGGCTGGCCGTGGAGGTCGCGTCCGGCCTGCTCGACAAGTTCCCGGGCGGGACCTACTGGACCGAGCTCGGGCAGGTCAGTGACCCGGTCAGCGTCCGCGGCACCGTTCTCCGGTCGCTGGACGCGGCCGAGCAGCCAGGCGTACCGCTCGCGGACCAGCTGCTGGCCGCGCTGCCCGGCGAGCGGACGCTGCTGGTGATCGATAACTGCGAGCATGTGCTGGACGCCGCGGCTGCGGTGATCGCCGAGGTGCTCGCCCATCCGCTGACCGTGGTGCTCGCCACCAGCCGCGAACCGCTGGCCATCCCAGGCGAGGTCCGCTGGGCCGTTCCAGCGCTGACGGTGCCGCGGGATTCCGGGCCGCTGGCGGCGGACTCGGTTGCGAGCATCGGCAGCGTCCAGCTCTTCGTTGAGCGGGCCAGCCGCGCCGAGCCCCGCTTCACGTTGACCGACGCGGAGGCGGCACCCATCGCCCGGATCTGCCGCCGTCTGGAGGGGATTCCGCTGGCGATCGAGCTGGCCGCGGCCCGTGTCGCCACCCAGAGACCCGGCTCGCTCGCCGATGAGCTGGATGCGGAGATTCCGCTCACCGCCGCGGCAGCGCGCGGTGTACCCAGGCGGCAGGCAACGCTGTGGGCCTCGATCGACTGGAGCTACCGCCTGCTCGCCGCGGAAGACCAGGCCGCCTTTCGCTGTCTGGGATGCTTCGCCGGCTCTTTCACCGCGCCAGCCTTCATGGCGGTGACGAGCAGGATGCCGTCGTCCGGGCCAGCCGCCGCGAAGGACGGGGCGCTGTACCGGCTGGCCGACAAGTCCCTGGTGTCAGCCGATGGCCGGTCGGGGCGGTACCGGGTGCTCGACACGATCCGCGGCTTCGCCGCCGACCAGGCTCGCGCTCTCGGCGAGCTGCCCGCGCTGCGCGATACGCACGCCAGCTACTACGCGGCATGGCTGGCCGGCCTCAATACCGGCGATGCGACCGATGACGTGCTCGACCTCATCGACGCTGATTTTCCCAACCTGTGCGCGGCCGTGAGCTGGTCGGTGGAGACGGGTTCCCGGCAGGCTGCGTCCTTGGTCGCCGATATCGGCGTCGCCTGGCAGGAGCGGTCGCACTTCCATGACGCGCGGGTGCTCGGGGACGCGGCGCTGCGGATCGCTGCGGACACCGATCGGCACCTCTGGGCCCGTGCCGTCGGGTCGCTCGCCATGGCACGGCTGCTCGGCAGCATGGACTTCCTGCCCACGGTGGCCGAGGCCCTGGTCATCGCGACAGCGGCCGGAGACCGCCGCACCGAGGGCATCTGCCGCCTGGCCCTGGGCAGCCGCCCTCCGTTCGACGGCGCGCAGCTCGCCCGCGCGCACGAGCTCGGCGCGGCCGGGTCGTTCCGGATACTTGCCACGCTCGGCGCGATGTGGTTCGCCTACGGCGGCACGGAGCAGCACCGGGAAGACTGGCTGCGCCGGGCCGACGAATACGGCGCATCCCTGGCCAATTCCTCATTGTCTGCCGCCCGCCGGTTGGCCTGGGCCGACTCCCTCCTTGAGCGAGGACTGCTCGGCCAGGCGGTGGAGATCGCCGAGCCCGCGGTATTCGACCCGCGCGTGATGCCAACGACCCGGCTGCTCGGCATCGGCCGGACCCTGCTCGTGGCCCTGCACCAGGGTGACCGTGAGCTGGCCGACCTGGCTGACGCGATGAGCCAGGACCTCGCGCACACGTGGCCGGTGGGCATCTCGTGGCTGAGCAGCTCGTGGACCGCGTTCGGCGGCCTGCTGCAGATGTGGTTCGCCCTGCTTCGCGGTGAGCAGCCGCCAGCGATTGACGTGGGCGTGCTCGGGCGGTCGACACGGATGGCCCTCACCCCCAGTGTCCTGCGCACCGTTTGCCGGGCGGCCATGGACCGCGGCGACTTCCTCGACCCGGCCAGCGTGGCGCACGCGTCAGCGCCGCCCGCGGGCGGTTCGCTGATGGCCGCAAGTTTCGCCGCCGTCCACGCGGCCAGCGCCATGGCCCACGGGGAGACGGGGCTCGCGGATCAGCGGTGGGCTGACGTTCTGTCCGTGGCGGTGCCCAACGAGTACCTGCTGCTCGTGTGCGATGCGCTGGAAGGGCTGGGCATCCTGGCCAGTCAGCGGGGCGAAACTGCCGCTAGCCAGCAACTGCTGGGGGCGGCCGCGCGATGCCGCGATGGCATCGGCTACGTCTTCCGCTTCGGCTTCGAGCAGCAGCTCATCGACCGAGCCTGGGCCACGATCGGTTCCGCCCCTTCACACCAGCCCGCGCTGACCTGGCAAGCAGCAGCCGAAGCCGCACTGAGCCGCAGCTAGCCAGGTGCCGCCTGCTCACGGGTGAGCGCGCAATTCGGTGCGCACTTCATGGCTGCCGTACTCGGTCGCGCTTTCGTAGTACATGCGAAGCGCCCCGCCCGGCAGCGTGATCACCGACACATAGCGCAGCGCGCCGCCGCCGAACGGGCTGGAAGCCGGGCCAGCCTCCGCGATGTACCGGGAGCCGTCCCACTTCGCGAGGCCGGTCCGTTCTTCGTAGTTCTGCGCCGCCGAGGCACGGCCGTCGAAGTACGCATACTCGCCCAGGACCGCCGTTATCCGCATGCCACGGCTGTACCAGGTGCCCGGCTGCGGCACCATGACGCGTTCACCGGTGACCGCGTCCACGCTGACCATCTGGTCAGCGTTATCGTCGCCTTCGGTCAGCGGATGCAGCGTCGCCCATACGCGGAGGTCCTGCTCGTGGCCGGGACCGTGACCGCGGAGCAGCACCGGGTCCTTGATGCCGAATTCCGCGCAGCCGGGAAAGACGGTCTCGCGGGTCGTGGCGCTGAAATCCTCCGGGCGGCTGGCCCGCACCCGCTCGATGCGCCAGTGCTTGGAGTTGAACGTGGCGCAGCTCAGGTACAAGTCCCAGTCGCCGCCGGGGGTAACGTCCAGGGCCGGGCGTTCCAGCGATTCCGCGTCCATTTCCGCTTTGTCGATCGCGCACAGCGTCTCGAAATGCACGCCGTCGTCAATCGGCGAGCGGGCTACGTAGGCCCGGTTGCCCCGGCCCTTGTCGACCGGGTGCCGGTCCCGATAAGCGAAATAGATGTGGTCATCGTGGATGAAGGCGGTGGCGGCACCGATCCAGTTGCCGATTCCGGGCGCAGCATGCAGCACCGGCTGGCTGTTCTCCCATTGCGGCAACACGAATCAGCATCCTTGCCTGGTTCCTCCGGGTGCGGACCCAGGGTAATCCCCGTCTCATGGTCGGCAGCCGCTTGACCAGGCACTCGCGCG
>Ga0335073_10002659_pt1 | contig 24533 bp, 18 predicted proteins | sample Lox_Sample_22_FD_207093 | JGI IMG/M metagenome (GOLD analysis project Ga0335073, IMG submission 207093) | Soil microbial communities from Loxahatchee National Wildlife Refuge, Florida, United States - Lox_Sample_2.2 | ecosystem: Environmental > Terrestrial > Soil > Wetlands | place: USA... | reverse complement strand
GACCGGCAGCCCGAGCCCGCGCGCCGCCTCGATCTCCGCCCGGTAGATCGCCGGCGCCACTCGCATGGCCGGGTTGCTGCCGCCGGTTCCCCGCCAGGCCATGCCGAGGTGTATCAGCCCTCCAGCGCTGTAGGCCGGCCACTCGGCCACGACCTGGGCGAGGTCGTCCAGAGCCATCGACCGGTCGTTCGGATGACCGGTTTCGTAGCCGTAAGAAAAACGGGCCCGCAGCCCCGACTCGGCGAGCGCCCGAAGTCCGGCCTCCGCCCACTCGCGCCCGCGGATGTTGTGCGACCAGTCGTGCACGGTGGTGATCCCCGCGTCGACCGCCTCCGCGCACGCCAGCCTCGTGCCCGCGTACGTGTCATCGGGGAGGAAGCGCTTGCCCAGCGCGACGCAGGTGACGAAGTAGCCCGCTTGGCCCGCGCCATCAGACAGGCCGCGCAGCAGCGTGTTCCACATGTGCCAGTGCGTGTCGACGAGGCCCGGGGCGACGATCTTGCCGGACGCGTCGATCACCTCCGCGCCGGGGGCGTCCAGGTTCTGGCCGACGGCGCGGATCTGTCCGTCCCTGACGTGCACGTCCCCGCCGGGGATGTCGCCGGCGGAGTCCATCGTCAGCACGTAACCGCCGCGAATCAGCACATTCCCGTTCGACACGGGCGTCTGCGGTGTCATAGCCGCTGAGCTTAGCTGTGCCGCGCTTGGGTTGACCGGCCTGAGCCGGCGCAGCGGTCCTGCCGCGCATTCCCAGCGATCGCCCAGAATTAGGTGATAAGTGATTGGCATGCGGCTGACCACGGCCCTGGCCGTCCCTGCGGCGCTATCACTGTCCGCGGTGTGTTGTGCCGTTGGCCTGGCCGCGTCGACGGCGGTGGCCCGCGCGGCACCCGCGGCCACTGTGCGAGCGGGCATCTGCACAGCGCCGACCGCTCGCCGACCGCTGGCGGCGAAGCTGTCGCGGGACATCCTGGCGGCGCTGGCCGGGCGCGCCGACACGGTCTCTGTGACCGTGTCCGACCGGGTCAGCGGGGTGACGTGCCGGCTCGACGAGGGGTATCAGTACTATTCCGCGAGCGTGGTGAAGGCGACGATCCTGGCCGCCCTGTTGCGCTGGCACCAGGAGACTGGCAAGCCGCTGACCGCGAAGGAAAAGCGCCTGGCGACGCTGATGATCACCCAGTCGGACAACGACGCCGCCTCCGCGCTGTGGGCGGAGGTCGGCCACGCGCGGCTGCAGCACTTCCTTGACCTGGCGCGGATGACCGAGACCGTGCTCGACCCGGATGGCGCCTGGGGCCTGACGCTCATCACCGCGCGCGACGAACTCACCCTGCTGCGATTGCTGACGAAGAGCAATTCGGTGCTGAGCGACTACTCCCGCGATTACGAACTCGGGCTCATGGCGCGCGTGATCCCGTCGCAGCGCTGGGGCGTTCCGGCGGGCGCCCCGGCGGGGGTGACCGTCTACGTGAAGAACGGCTGGCTGCCGCTGCCCAGCGGGGGCTGGCACATCCACAGCATCGGCGCGTTCCTCGGGCACGGCCGTGACTACATGATCGCCGTGCTGTCCGACAACAACCCCACGATGGCGTACGGGGTGGCGACGATCGAGGCGGTGGCGCGGGTCGTGCACCGTGACCTGAACGCCGGGCTGCCCCCGGCTGACGGACCGCTCAGCGGATAGCGCGCCGCGTGTCCCTGAAGACCACCCAGCGCAGCATCGTGTACAGGTAGGCGGCCTCGCAGAGCGCGGCGATGACTCTGGCGAGCTCGAAGTAGACCCCGACCGCGGCCAAGAGGTCCGTGAGCCCGAGCACGAAGATCAGGTAGTTGCTCACGCTGACCGCCACGAACACCGGGAGCTGGGTGCCGAGCGCGCCATGCGACCGGAAGTTCAGCACGCGGTTGAGCACGTAGCTCGCCACGGACGCCGACCCGTACGACAGCGTGACGGCGACTGGCAGCGGCCAGCGCAGCACGCCGTGGAAGACGGCGAGCAGCGCCAGGTCGAGGAAGAACGTGCAGAGGTTGATCAGCAAGTACCCGAGCAGGCTCGGCGCGACCACCCGCGACAGCCCGAACGGGAGCCTGCGGGCCACCACCGTCATCGCCGCGGCGAACCGCGCTCCACGAGGCACGCCCCCATTCTGCCCTGCCTCGCTCAGTCCTTCCGTAACCCGCGTTGCGCTTGTGAAACAAGTCACACGGCGATGACGGCTGGACGGCGATCAGGCGGGAAAAACCGCCGTCGGAAGCTCGCGTGTGGCTTCTCGCGTTGAAGGGGTAGGCGCACCATGTGCGAGGCGCTCAGCCAGTGCTCGCAAGCTCACAGAGTATGATCGCTAGCAGTCGGCGGTGGGTCTGGCGAAATCTGAGGCACCTGTTTGGCGATTACCCGTCTGTGCCAGGAGGACATTTATGGCCGTATTGGTGGATCCGCCGCAGCGCGGTAGCGCTGATGAGCGGTCTGCCGCCGCGGACCTGCCTGCCTCCCCCGACGACGGGCTGCCGCCCGGGTCCCGCCGCCCGGGCACGATGACGGCCCCCGCCCCCGCCCCGGCCCCTGCTCACGCCGCGCCGCCCGCGCCGCCCGCGCCGCCCGCGCCGCCCGCGCCGCCCGCGCCGAAGCTCGCCGAGCCGCCGATCACCGGCGGGCGCGTCGAAGCGATGATGGGCGTCATCATCCGGGTGCTCGCGCACAGCCCGCTAGCCCGGCCGCTGCCAGCGGTCACGCTCAGCGCGCTGGGGCTCGGCGGGGTCGCCTTCGTCGGGCTGTGCGCCACCGCGCCGCACCCGAGCGTGGCCACGCCGCCTGTGCTACTGCCGCTGACGTCGCTCGCTAGGGACATAGGCGCGCCGCACCTGCCGGACATCGTCGCGAACCTCATCATGTACGCCTCGATCGGGCTGTGCTGCCTGGGCCTGGCCATGATGCTGTGGGCCAACAGCCGCGGCTGGTCACCCAACCCGCGCAAGGTGTTCTGGACGGCGGCGGGCGCGATCGCCGTGCTTGTGAACATCACGCCGGTCGGCTCCTCCGACGCCGCGAGCTACGCCGCCTACGGCCGGATCGCCGCGCTGGGGCACGACCCGTACACGTTCACGCCGGCCATGCTGCCCGGTGGCAGGCACAACCCGTACACGATGCTTGTCAGCCCCCAATGGCAGGGCACCCCGTCGGTCTACGGCCCAGTGGCGACCTGGACGCACCTGCTCGCCGCGCTGATCGGCGGCGCCAGGCCGTGGGCCACGATCTGGGTGCTGATGATCATGATCGGCGCGGCCTTCGTCGCGGCGGGCTACGTGCTGCTGCGAACCGCGGCCAACCCCGTGCGCGCCGTGTTGCTGTGGGTGGCCAACCCGCTGCTGATCGCGGAACTTGTCATGGGCGGGCACATGGACGCCTTCGTCGCGCTGTTCGCGATCGCGGCGATCCTGCTGTCCAGGCGGTACACCAGCATCAGGGGCGACATGGTCGTCGGGCTGGTGGTCGGCGTCGCGGGCGGCATCAAGGTCAACGCCATCTTCGTCGGGCTCGGCATCGCGATCCCGCTGCTGCACGACCGGGCCTGGGCCCGGCTGGCGCGGATCGGCTCGGTCGCGGCGCTGACGACGCTTGGCCTGTACTGGTTCAGCTACGGGTTCAGCGCGCTCAAGCCGCTCGGCGGCGCCTCAGAGCTGATCATCTCCCCCACTATCTGGCGGCTGGTGCAGCTGGCCGGCGACCAATTCGGCCACTCCGCCGGCCTGCTGGTCACCCACATCATCGGCTTCTCCTGGCCGCCGCTGATGCTCGCCCTGGCCTGGTACCTGTACAACCGGCTGTCCCCAGACGTGCCCACCGTCGTGGCCGCCACCTGCGCGCTCACGTTCGCCTGGGTGATCGTGGCGCCCTGGGCGCTGCCCTGGTACGCGTCGATCGCCTGGGTGACGCTGGCGCTGCTGCCGCGTAACTCGCTAACTCGATGGCTCACTCTTGCGACCGGCGCGCTCGCCTTGCTTCACTTCAATGGTGGCCATTCCACCAGCGTCACCCAGCCGTCCCCGTGATGTGATCGCTCCCGGCCGGGTAGCGGTTGTCACCGGCGCGGCGAGCGGAATCGGGCTCGGGCTCTGCGAGCGGTTCGCGGCCGAGGGCATGCACGTCGTCATGGCCGACGTGGAGGAGCCAGCGCTGTCGAAGGCGGCGTCGGAACTCGCGGACAACGGGGCGTCGGTGCTGCCGGCGGTGACCGACGTGGCCGACCGCGCGGCAGTCGAGGCGCTGCGGGACGCGGCGCTGTCCTCGTTCGGCGCGGTGCACGTGGTCTGCAACAACGCCGGCGTCGGCGGGCCGCACGGGCCGCTGTGGGAGTGCCCGCCCGCCGAGTGGGATTGGGTCTTCGGGGTCAACCTTGGCGGCGTGATCAACGGGGTCCGCGCCTTCATGCCGGTGCTGCTCGCGCAAGACGCCGGGCACATGATGAACACGTCGTCGATCTTCGGCGTGTTCGCCGGGGCCCTCGGACCGTACGGGGTCTCCAAGCACGCGGTCACGGCACTGACCGAGACAGTGCACTTCAACCTGCGGTCTCGCGGTGTCTCGCATGTTGGGGTGTCGGTGCTGTGCCCGGGGGCGGTACGCACGAACTTCGGCACCTCGGCGCGGAACCGGCCGTCGTGGGCCGGGCCCCCGGCCGTGTCGGGTGCCGCCGAGCAGGCAAGCGCGGAGCAGTTCGACCGGCTCGCGGTCCAGGGGGCCTCCCCGGCGGCCGTGGCCGGGATCGTAGTCGACGGAATCCGGGCGGGCCGCTTTTACATCCTGACGTCGGAGAACCGCAACTCCGCCGTCACCCGCCGTGGGGCGGAGATTGTGGCGGGCGGCCCGCCGTCTCCCCCGTTCCCGTAAGCTCCGGCGCGTCCGCGCCGTCGGCACGGGCGGGCACGAACGAGGAGACGGGCCCACGGGGCAATGCGCCCAGCGGGATATCCTCGGCAGCCGCGCTATCCCCCGCAGCCGCGACCAGATCCGGCTCGCTTGGGCCCTGCGTGGCACTGCCCCTGCCGCGCGATAGCGCCACGAGCGCCGCGCAGAGCATGGCGAGTCCGGCGATCGCGTAGAGGTTCCCCGTCACGAGCTGCCAGCCGTGCCACCCGTACTCACGGTTTCCGCCAACCGGGACCGACCAGATGAGTCCCTTGACCGCCGACGGGTCACCGGGCTGCCCGACGGGATACGCGGCGAACACCAGGAGCACGACGGCCGCGGCTGCCCAGGCGACCCATGAGCGGTACCGCCACGCCGCGTGCACGACAGTCACGAGGACAGGGACGATCCACACCCAGTGGTGGTCCCAGGAAACCGGCTCGACAAGCAAGCCGGTGACCGCGCAGACACTGACCGCCGCCAGCTCTCGGCCGCGGCGGTGCGCCCACGCGGCGGCTAGCAAGCCGCAGGCCGCCACCACCACCGCGGCGGCGAGCCAGTACGGCAGCGCCCCCCGGCTCCCTCCCCCGAGCCGGGCGATCGCGCCGAGCAGCGACTGATTAGAAGCGTAGATCACCGGCCCGGGCCGGCCCGCGTCAAGGAACAGCCCGCCGAGCCAGTACTGGCGTGACTGGCCCGGCAGCACAGCGAACCCGGCGGCGATGGTGAGCGCGAACACCGCGATCGCCACGCCCGCCGCGCGGAAGCGGCGCGTGACGAGCAGATACACGATGAAGATCCCGGGAGAAAGCTTGATGCCGGCGGCCAGTCCGACTCCGGCGCCGCGCCACCAGCGGTCGTCGCGGGATAGCAGGTCGGCGAGGACGACCGCCATGAGTACCAGGTTGACCTGACCCAGGTCGATGGTTTGCTGCACGGGGTCGGTGCACAGCGCGATATCGGTGACGGCGAGCGCGACCGCGGCGCGCGCCCACGGAGCGCGAACGCCGGCGCCGCCCCAGGCGAGCCAGGCCGATGCGAACAGGGCGAGCACTGAGACGGCGATCACGAACTGCTTGACGGCCAGCATCGGCACCGCCGACAGGAGCTCGAAGACCGCGGCGGCGACGGGAGGGTAGGTGAAGGACAGCGTGCCGCGGAACTTCGCGGCATACAGCGGCCCCGACCGACGTGCCAGCAGTCCGCCCCACCGGTACACCTGCAGGTCCGTCATGAACCAGTGACCCGCCTGCGTCAGGTAGACGACGGTAAGGACGGCCGCCGGCACCGCCAGGGCCAGCGTTCCCGCGGCCAGGCCCGGCCGACTCATGGCACGCGCGCTGCCCGAAGCCCACCGCCGCCCGTCGGTCATGGGCAGATCGTACCGGGAACGGCGCCAGCGCGGCCGTTCCGGCAAGGACCGGGCCGTCTAGACTGGGCCGCTATGAGCAGCGAGCCGCAGGCAGTGCCCACCCCTCCGTCCGCGAAGCAGGTCCCGTCCGAGCGCACTCACCACGGCGACACGGTGATCGACGAGTACGCGTGGCTGACCGATCCCAAGGACCCGGAGACGATCGCGTACCTGGAGGCGGAGAACGCCTACATGACGGTGCTGACCTCTGGACTCGAGGGCCTGCGGTCGCGGATCTTCGACGAGATCAAGGCACGCACCCAGGAAACCGACCTGTCGGTGCCGGTCCGCAAAGGCGGCTGGTGGCGGTACGCGCGCACGGTCGAGGGGCAGCAGTACGCGATCCACTGCCGCCGCCGGGTTCTCGACGGTGAGACCGCTCCGCCGGTGCCTGAGGACGGCAAGCCCCTCGAGGGCGAGGAGATCCTGCTCGACGGCAACGAGCTGGCCGCGGGCGCGGGATTCTTCTCGCTCGGCGCGCTGTCGGTCAGCCCGGACGAGAAGCTGCTCGCCTACTCTACCGACTTCTCCGGCGACGAGCGGTTCACGCTCCGGGTCAAGGACCTGGCCTCAGGTCAGGTCCTGCCCGACGAGATCCCCGACACCTTCTACGGATGCGCATGGTCGCTGGACGGCACCGCCCTGTTCTACGTCACGGTCGACGACGCCTGGCGCCCCTACCGGGTGTGGCGGCATCGGGTCGGGACTCCGGCGTCGTCTGACGTGATGGTGTTCGAGGAGACCGACGAGCGGTTCTGGGTGGGGATCGGGCTGTCCCGCAACGAGCGGTACCTCGCCATCCATACGGCGAGCGTGCTGACCAGCGAGGTCTGGCTGCTGGATGCCGCCACCCCTGAGGGATCGTTCATGGTGGTCGCGCCGCGGCGGCAGGGCGTGGAGTACGACGTCGAGGTGGCGGGCGACTCGCTGCTGATCCTGCACAACGACGGAGGCGCGGAGAACTTCGAGCTCGCCACCGCGCCGCTGCCCGGCGCGCCCGGCGCCGGCACCTGGACGCCGCTGATCGCGCATCGCGGCGATACCCGGCTGCTTGGCATGGACGCGTTCGCCGACTACACGGTCGTCTACTTCCGGCGCGACGGGCTGACCGGACTGCGCGTGCTCACCGCGGACGGCGAGTACGACGTCGCGTTCCCCGAACCGATCTACACGGTGTCGCCTGGATCGAACCCCGAGTTCGCCCAGACGACGTTCCGGCTTGGCTACAACTCGATGGTCACGCCTGGCACCGTCTACGACTGCGACCTGGCCACGGGGGCCCTCACCCGACTGAAGCAGCAGCCCGTGCTGCCGTCACCGGACGGCGTCCCGTTCGCGAGGCAGGAGTACGAGCAGCACCGCGAGTGGGCGGTCGCCCCGGACGGGACCAGGGTTCCGATCTCGATCGTGTGCCGTACGGGCACGCCCAGAGACGGGTCGGCGCCCTGCCTGCTCTACGGTTACGGCAGCTACGAGCACTCGATCGACCCTTCGTTGTCCATCAGCCGCCTGTCGCTGCTCGACCGCGGGTTCGTGTACGCGATCGCGCACATCCGCGGCGGCGGCGAGATGGGCAGGTCCTGGTACACACACGGCAAGCTGCTCGAGAAGAAGAACACGTTCACCGACTTCGTGGCGTGCGCCGCGCACATGGTGGCGGCCGGGTGGACGTCGCCCGCCCGGCTAGTCGCCCGCGGCGGCTCGGCCGGCGGCCTGCTGATGGGCGCGGTCGCCAACATCGCCCCGTCGGCGTTCACCGGGATCGTCGCGCAAGTGCCGTTCGTGGACGCGCTGAACTCGATCCTGGACCCGTCGCTGCCGCTGACCGTGACCGAGTGGGAGGAGTGGGGCGACCCGCTGCACGACCCCGCGGTGTACGAGTACATGAAGTCGTACACGCCGTACGAGAACGTTTCCGCGGAAACGTACCCAGCGATCTTCGCGATCACCAGCCTGAACGACACCCGGGTCCGCTACCACGAGCCGGCCAAGTGGATCGCCCGGCTGCGCGCGGTCGGGCAGGGCGGCCCGTTCCTGATGAAGACCGAGATGGAGGCCGGCCACGGCGGCCGCAGCGGCCGCTACGACGCCTGGCGGGAAGAGGCCCTCGTCCTCGCCTGGATCATCGAGACCGCCGGAGCGTAGGCGAGGTCGAGGACCAGGCTGATCGCGCAGACCGTCCCGGCGCCAACAGCGGCGCCGGCCACGGTGTCGGTGAAGTAGTGCCACTGCAAGCCCATCACCGCCGCGGCGACGGTGGCCACGATCGCGCAGCTGACGGCCACCAGCGCGACGCGGGCGGTCCGGGTCCTGTCGTCCTGGGGCGGGACGAGCAGCAGGACCGCGAGCGTCGACGTGACAGCGACCACGGCCGTCGTATGCCCGCTCGGGAACGTGAGCTGGCCGAGGTAGGTCCGGGCGACCGCGTGTTTCAGCAGGGCGTCGTCCAGGCCGGTGGCCACGGGGACAGCGGTCACCGCGAGCAGGGCGCCGTTCAGCCTCCCCGCGACCACGCATCCGGCTGCGATCACGACGCTGACCACGATGGCGGGGACGAGCGTCCCCGACACTTCCATCCAGAACAGCAGGCTGTGGTGGGGGCCGAGAACCGCGATGAACGGCGAGTCGACCGCCTTGTCGAGCGCGCTCGGCTGAGTGTGATGCCTGAACAGGACGCCGAGCACGCCAACGACAATCACGCACGCCGCTAGCAGCGCGCCCGCCCAGGCCCGGCCGGACCTCCCGAGCAGCAGTCTGTCCCGCTGCAGCGCCACTGTGCCTCCTGAGAGAGGAGATCACAGAGCTTATCGCCACTGCCGCCCTCCGCCAGGCCATGTCTCACAATTTGAACAGGTCAGCACTTGGTAGGGCCCCATCCGGTAGGACAAATCGCACTAATCCGGACGTGAATTCGACCGTTTGGGGCCCTATGTTGGGCGCGCTTGGCTGAGCGGTGGACGACGCGCCGGTCGAGGGTGGAATTGGTGGTGCCAGTAGGGCGCCAGTGACTAGGGAAGAACGACAAGCCACAGTGCGCGACGTCGCTGCAGCAAATGGCTGGCCGCTTTATGGTGCGCGCGTACTCATTCGCGGTATTTTCCTAGCAATTCCTGCGGTGACGGGTCGGGGTTGGGGTGGACAGGGGCGGGCGTTCGGGTCTTACGTATGCGGTTATCGCCGGGGCGGTGGCCTTGGTGGGACTGGGCGGTGCCGCGGCGGGACTCGGCGCGCCCGCGTGGCTGGCCGGGGCGGTCGGCGCGGTCAGCGCGCTGGTCGCCGGGGTGATCGTCGACCGGGCCTTCGGCACGCGGGACGCTGACAAAGCCGCGCTGGAAGCGCGGGCCAAGGTGCTCGACGAACTGACGGCCCCGGTGCCGGCGGACCCGGAGAAAGCCGTGGCCGCGAACCGGGCCGATCCGCTGGCGCTGCTGCGGGCCGACCGGTCGCCGATGCCGTTCCGCGGCCGGGGACGCGAACTGCGCCGGTTGACCGAGTGGCTCGCTGACGACGCGGTCGCGAGCCCGGTCTTCCTGCTGAGCGGCCCGGCGGGCGTGGGCAAGTCACGACTGGCACTGCAGTTCGCGTCGCGAGTCCCGGATGGATGGGTGGCTGGGTGGCTGCATGTCGGGACCGGGCCTTCGGCCGTGGACGACCTGGCGGCCTGCAAAGACCCGGTGCTGATACTGGTCGACGACGCCGATGGACGTCCCGACCTTGGCGCGTTCCTTGACGGGCTCGGTGCCCACAACGGAAAGCCGGTCATCCGCGTCATCGTGATCACCCGATCGGCCGAAGGCCTGCGGGCGTCGCTCGTGTCGCGCCTGGCGGAACGGCACGCAACGACCGCTTCCGGCGCCGCGGCGCTAGAGCTGGAGCCTGAGGGAGGTCAGGACGACCGGGCGCGGTGGTTCGCCGAGGCGGTCGACGCGTTCGCTGCAGCACTTCGCAGGCCAGCGCCCCCGCTGACCGAGGTGTCCGATCGCAGCGACATAACGCCTTTCGTCATGATCCAGGCGCGAGCGCTGCTCGCCGTCCTCGGGGGTGCCGACGACCCGCGCCGGCTGTCGTTCGGCGAGGTGGCTGAGGCACTGATGCGACACGAAAAGCGCCGATGGGAGGCGCTGGCGAAGACGCGGGACTGGGGTAGCGGCGGGCCGCCGTCCGGGCGGCTGCGGGAACGCGCGGTCGCGGCGCTGGCGTTGCTCGGGGCTGGTAGCGAAGCCGAGGCCGAGGAAATCCTGGTACGCGTGCCGGAGTTTCGCGACGCGACCGCCGAGCGACGGTATGACATTGCGGCGTGGATCTCAACGCTCTATCCCGCCCCGCCCGGCACCGTGCCGCGAATCCGCCCGGACATGATCGGTGAGTGGTTCGTCGTCAGCCAGCTCGCTGGTAATCCCGCGCTCGCGGAAGGGCTGCGGGTGGGTCTTACCGATGAGCAAGCCGCCCGGGCGCTGGGGTTCCTGGCGCGCGCGGCCGACTGGATCGAGGAAGCCGGGCCGCTGTTCGGCGAGTTCGCGGCTGGGGACGTGCGGCGCCAGGTGCGCGCGGCCGCGCTGGCCGCGCTGACCGGGGAGGCCGGCCGCCACCTGCTCGACGCCGTGGTCGCCGGGCAACTCGCCTCGGCTGAGGGATGGACCCTGGAGGAACTCGACGAGCTGGATCGGCTGATTCCGGAGAATGTTCTGCTGCGCACGCACGCGGTGATCGACGCGCACTCCGTTTCGCTGCACCGTCAGCTCGCCGCTGCCGATCCCGCCGGTCACTCGGCTGCTCTCGGCACCGCGTTGACCGTGCTGGCATGGTGCCTGCAGCGGCTCGGCCGGTACCGGGAAGCGCTCGCCGACGCGCAGGAAGCTGTCACGCTGTATCGCAACCTCCCTGCGGGCGTCCCAGCCGACCTGCCGGTCCCTCGCGAGGCCGGCCTCGCCAGAGCGCTGAACACCCTCGGCGTGTGCTTCGACAAGCTCGGCCACCACGCGGAGGCGGTGGAGGCCACCGGGGAGGCTGTCACGCTCTACCGCGACCTCCCCGCCACCCTCCCGCCGCCCTACCACGCGGGGCTGGCCATGACGCTGAACAACCTCGGCATCCAGCTCGGCCACCTAGGCCGGTCCCTGGAGGCGTTTGACGCCGCTCGGGAGGCCGTTACTGTCTACCGCGCCCTCGCAGACGGCGACCGCGACGCTTACCAAGCCGGCCTCGCCACGGCGCTGAACAACCTCGGCGTCCGTCTTGGCCACATAAGCCGGTCCCTGGAGGCGCTTGACGCTGCTCAGGAGGCCGTCGCGCTCTACCGCGCGCTGCCCGCTGACAGCCCCGCCGCTGACCGCGGCGGCTTCGCCGTCGCACTGGACAGCCTCGGCATCCGGCTCCTGCGGCTCGGCCGGTACCCGGAGGCGCTGGACGCCACCCAGGAAGCCATTACCGCCTACCGTGCCCTCTCCCACGCCAATCCGGCTGCTTACCGAGCCCTCCTGGCGGAAGCGTTGACCAGCCTCGGCATCATGCTCGACCGGGTTGGCCGCTACCAGGAGGCGCTGGAAGCGGCCCGCGAGGCCGTCACGCTGTCCCGTGTCCTCGCGGCCGATGTCCCGGCCGCCCATCGAGCCGACCTCGCCCGGGCGCTTGACAACCTCGGCGTCTATCTCGACCGCGTTGGCCGCCACCAGGAGGCGCTGGACGCCACCCAGGAGGCCGTCACCGCCTACCGCGCTCTCGCCGAGGGCGAGACCGGCGCTCATGAGGCTGACCTGGCCCTGGCGCTGAGAAACCTGGGCGCCGTGCTCAACCAGCTCGGCCGCCACCAGGAGGCGCTGGCAGCCGCCCAGGAAGCCATCGCGCTCCGCCGCGCCCTGGCCGACAGCGACCCCGCCGCGCATAATGCCGATCTCGCCGCAACGCTAGGGCTTCTCGGTGCCGTGCTTGATGAGCTGGACCGGCATCAGGAGGCACTGCACGCCCGGAAGGAGGCGGTTCGCGTCTACCGGCAGCTGGCCGGGCGGGATCCGGAGCTCTACCAGGCCGAATATCACCAGGCACTCGGAGCGCTGCAGCGGGAGTACGACCAGCGCGGGATGCCGGTTGAGGCTATTGTGCGGGATCTGCTCGATCACCCAACCGCCGGAGAGGCGGGCGCCGGGGAGGAAGCTGGGATCGTTCGGGATGAGTGACTTTTAGATCTTTATCAGCCGGGCCTCTGTGTAGCGGTTTTCTGGGATGGGGAGGCCCAGGTTGCCGCGCAGGGTGGTTGAGTCGTATTCGGTGCGGACGACGCCGCGGTCTTGCAGGATCGGGACGACCTCGGTGCGGAAGCGGCGCCACTGGCCTGGGTGGCCGATGTGGATGTTGAGGCCGTCGAGGGCGCGGGCGTCGAACCAGCGCTGGATCTGGGTCGCGACCGTCTCCGGAGAGCCCGCGAACGGGGTGGGCTTGGGGCTCGAGATGAACTGGACCGTTTGCCTGAGCGTGAAGTTGTTGTCGCTGGCGAGCATGGCGATGTGCTCGGCGTGCGTGCGGAAGCCGCGCTCGGCGTAGGCGAGCGCCTCCTGCGGGAACGGGGCGTCCAGGTCGTACTGGCGGAAGTCGTGCCAGGCGAAGGGGCGGCCGAGTTCGGCCAGGGCCTTGTCGAAGTCCTGGTCCGCGAGCTGGAGCTCCCGCTCGATCTCGCGCGCCTCGGCGTCCGTGTCGCCGACGAAGACGCGGACGCCTGGCATGATCACGATGTGGTCGGGGTCGCGGCCCTTGGCGATCGCGCGGGTCTTGATGTCGGTGTAGAACGCCTGGCCCTGCTCGATCGACGCGGCGTGGGTGAAGATGCCCTCGCCGATCGTGGCGCCGAGATCCCGGCCCTGTTCGGAGTCGCCGGCCTGGAAGATGACCGGCTGGCCCTGCGGAGAGCGGGAGATGTTGAGCGGGCCCGCGACACCGAAGTGCTCGCCCTTGTGGTTGAGGGCGTGCTGCCTGGCCGGGTCCAGGAACGTCCGGGTTTGCCTGTCCCTGGGGAAGGCGTCCTGCTCGTAGGAGTCCCACAGGCCCTGCGCGACGCGGACGAACTCCAGGCCGCGGGCGTACCTGGTGTCGTAGTCGAAGTGCTCCTCGCGGCTGAAGTTCGCGGCCGCGCCCGCGTCACCGCTGGTCACCACGTTCCAGCCGGACCGTCCGCCGGAGATGAGCTCCAGGGACGCCAGGCGGCGGGCCAGGTTGAACGGGTCGTTGTAGGACGTGGTCATCGTGGCGACCAGGCCCAGGTGCCGCGTGGTGACGGCCAGGGCCGACAGCAGGGTCATCGGCTCGAGCCTGTTGAGGTAGTGCGGCGGGGAGTCGGGCGTGATGAACTGGCTGTCCACGATGAAGATCAGGTCGAACTTCGCCTCCTCGGCGAGCCTGGCCTGCTCGATGTACCAGTCGATGTTCACGCTGGCGTCGCCGGGGATCTCCGGGTCCAGCCACAGGTAGTGCTGGCCGGGACCGCCGGCGCCCATCGTGACCGCGCCAAGCTTGAGCTGTCGCCTGTTGCTGTTATCAGTCATGCGGACACCGCCTTGCGGGCCTTGGCCTGGGTCTGAGCCTCGGCCTTGGCCTTCACCGCCGCCGCCTGGCTGTCGCGCCTGGCGACTTCCTCGCGGACAAGCGGCAGCAGGTGACGGCCGTAGTCGATCGCGTCGTCGTACGGGTCGTAACCGCGGATGAGCAGCGTGGTCACGCCGATGTCCACGTAGTCGAGCAGCGCCTGGGCGACTGTCTCGGGCGTGCCAACCAGGGCCGTGGAGTTGCCCGCCGCGCCCGTGGCCTGCGCGAGGGGGGTCCAGAGCGCGCGGTCGTGGAGTTCGCCCTTGGCGGCGGCGGCCAGGAGGCGCTGGGAGCCGCGGTTTTCTGGCTGGGTGCCGCCGAGGCCCCAGGTCTCGCGGCGGCGCCGCTTCTTGAAGTCCGCGATGTTCTCCCTGGTGGTGTCCAGGATGCGGTGCGCCCGTTCCCAGGCGAGCTCTTCTGTGGGGCCGAGGATCGGCCGGAAGCTCACGCTGATGCGGGGCGGCTGGGCGCGGCCGGCGTTCGTCGCGGCTTCGCCGACCGAGGCGATCTGCTGCCTGGTCTCGGCGAGGGGCTCGCCCCACAGGGCGTAGACGTCGGCGTGCTTGCCGCCGACCCGGTAGGCGGCCTCCGATGACCCGCCGAAGTACAGCGTGATCCGCGGCTGCTGCGGCGAGCGGACTTCGGCGTAGAAGTCCTCGAGCTGGTAGTGCTTGCCGTGGTAGCTGAACGGCGCCTCGGCGGTCCAGGCCTGCTTGACGATGTCCAGGTACTCGTCGGTGCGGTCGTAGCGCTCGTCCTTGGACAGGTAGTCGCCGTCGCGCCGCTGTTCGGCGTCGCTGCCGCCGGTGATGATGTGCACCGCGATCCGGCCTTGCGTGAACTGGTCCAAGGTCGCGAACGTCCGGGCGGCCAGGGTGGGCGCGATGAAGCCGGGCCGGTGCGCGACGAGGAAGCCGAGGCGTTCGGTGTGCGCGGCCGCGTACGCGGCGACCTGGCCGCCGTCGGGGCGGGACGAACTGTAGCCGATGAGCACCCGGTCGAACCCGGCGTCCTCGTGTGCCCGGGCGAAACGCCGGACGTAGTCGCGGTCGATGACAGGGCCGTGGCGCAAGTGCGTCTCGGACTCGTCCTTGGTGCCGATCATGCCGATGAATTCGACGGGCATGGAGTGTTCCTTCCCTTGCTACGTCAGTACTACTGATGATGTGCGGGCGCGGGTCAGCCCGGCCCATTCCTCGTGGCGGTGGCAGGCGGCGCTCCAGCCGGCCGCCACTTGCTCACGTGCCGGCTGCGCCGCGCACACGTCGATCGCGAACGGGCAGCGCGCGGCGAACACGCACGCGTCCGGACCTGATGGGGGTGGCGGATCGGCGGCGGTGCGCCGCAGTTGGTGGACCGACAGCGGACGGTCGTGCTTGACGCCCTGCGTGCTGATGCTGGGCGCCGAGGCCATGAGCAGCGCGGTGTAGGGATGACGCGGTGCGCTGAACACCTGGCTGACCGGGCCGTCCTCGACGATCCTTCCCCGGTAGAGCACCACGACACGGTCGGCGATGCCGGCCAGCGAGGACAGGTCGTGCGAGATGATCACGATCGGCAGGTCCAGGCTGTCGCGCACATGGCTGAGCAGCCGCAGGATGTAGTTCCTGTTGCTCGCGTCGAGCGCGCTCACCGGCTCGTCGCACAGCAGCAGCCGGGGACCGGACGCGAGCGCCCTGGCGATGGAAACGCGCTGCCGCTGGCCGCCCGAGATCTGCCCCGGCTGGCGGTGCAGGACAGTCGCGTCGAGGCCGACCTTGGCCAGGGCGTCCTCGACGCGGGAGCGGATCTCCTCGCTGTCGATGCCGCCGCGGATCGCCAGGCCTTCGCCGACGATCTGCGCGACGGTCAGGTCAGGGTCGAGCGAGCGCAGGGGGTCCTGGAAGACGAGCTGGACATGCCCGCTGCGGCGCTCTCGCCTGCGGGCGCCGCCGCGCAGGCGGGAGGTCTCGGTGCCGTCGAAGACGACCCTTCCTTTTCGCGGGGTGATGAGGCCGACGACCGTGCGGGCGAGGGTGGTCTTGCCTGAGCCGGTCTCGCCGACCAGGCCGACGATCTCGCCCGGCCAGATCTTGAGGCCGACCCCGGACAGCACCTGATTCGCGCGCCAGCCGCGGCCGAGGATCACATCGACTTCCTCGACCGAGAGCAGCGGCTCCGCGTCCGTCGCCTGGGCGCTCACCGGACGGCCAGTTCCGCGTCAGGGGCGACGAGCCCGTCGGCAGGCGCCGCGGCGGTGATGGCGGCCAGCTCGGGATCGCTGGCCCGAACGCAGCGCGCGTCGTGCCCGTGCGCCAGCATGGTCAGGTCGACCGGGCCGGACCGGCATGCCGCGATGGCGGCCGGGCAGCGCGCGGCGAACCGGCAGCCGGTGATCTCCGCGCCCACCCGCGGCGGCTGCCCGGGGATCACCTGGAGCTCCCGGCGCCCGTAGTCCCCGACCGAGGCGACCCGGAGCAGCGCCTGGGTGTACGGGTGGCTGGGCCGTTCGATGATCTCCTCCACCGATCCAGACTCCACGACCTCGCCGGCGTAGAACACGACAACTCGGTCGCACAGCTCCCTGATCACGGCGAGGTCGTGGGACACGAAGAGCACCGCGAGGCCGCGCTGGTCGCGCAGGTCCCGGAGCAGTTCGATGATCTCCGCCTGGATGGTGACGTCGAGGGCCGTTGTGGCCTCATCGGCGATGAGCAGCCGTGGGCCGCAGGAGATCGCGATCGCGATCATGACGCGCTGCAGCATGCCGCCGGATAGTTCGGCGGGAATCTGGTGGAACACGCGCTCCGGGCCGTGCAGGCCGACGGCGGTGAACAGCTCGATCGACGTGCGGTGTGCCTGGCGGCGCGGCATCCGCTGCTTCACGCGCAGCACCTCGGCGAGCTGGCTGCCGACGGTCAGGTTCGGGTTCAGGTACGAGGCGGGGTCCTGGAACACCGCGCCCATGCCGGTGCCGTGCAGGCGCTCCCAGCCCCGGCGCGACAGATCCGTCACGTCCTGGCGACCGAACGAGATCGTGCCCTGGCTGATGGCGCAGCTCGCGGGGATAACGCCCAGGGCGGCCCGGCAGGTCAGCGTCTTTCCGCTGCCGGACTCCCCCACCAGGCCGACGATCTCGCCTGTTCGCACGCTGAGCGAAACGCCGCGGATCGCGGTGGCGGCCCCATCGTGGACGGTGACGTGCAGGTCCTCGATGCCCAGCACTTCGTCAGGCGGCGGGTTGCCGGCCATCGGCGGCCTCCAAAGTCAGGGTCGAATGGGTCTTGATGACCGGGTCGGCCACCGTCAGGGTGCCCGGGCCGGTGCGGTCACGGAACGCGTCGGCGAGCGTGTTCAGGGCCCCGACGGTGATCGCGATCAGCACGCCCGGGATGAACGGCGCCCATGGCGACAGGTTCAGGTAATCCAGGTCCGAGGAGAGCACGCCGCCCCAGGTGGGGGCCGGGGGCTGGACGCCGATGCCGAGGAAGGTGAGGAACGAGACCGCGAGCAGCGCGCCCGCGGTCGCCGTCGCCGTCATGACCGCCAGGTTCGGCAGCACCTTGCGCACCACATGCACACGGATGACGTGCAGCTTCGACGCGCCGAGCAGCTCGGCGGCCTCCACATACTGGGCGCGCGCGTATTCCAGCGTCGCCGCCCGCGTGACCCGGAAGAAGCCGGGCGCCAGCAGGATGCCGACCGCGAACATGGCCTGGACCAGGCCGTTGCCCAGCGCCGCGGTGACGGCCACCGCGAAGAAGATGTACGGCAGCGTCATCAGCGCGTCCGCGACCCGGTTGGCGCCGAAGTCGAACCACTTGCCGAGGAAGACCGTGGCGATGCCAAGCGGGCCGCCGAGCACCAAGCCGATCCCGACCGCCTCGAAGGCCGTGAGGACGGACAGCCGGGTGCCGGCCATCAGCCGGCTGAGCACGTCCCGGCCCAGGTAATCCGTGCCCAGCAGGTGGTGCGGGCTCGGTCCTTGGAACAAGGCGCTGGCGTTGATCGCCAGCGGGTTCTGCGGTGCCAGCGCGGATCCGAAGATCGCCAGCACGACCACGATGGCCACGATGACGACGGCGATCCTGGCAGATGGCAGCCGCAGTACCGATCCGGATCCGGTCAGCGTGCGCCTGTCGCGTTCGCTCATGCGCTGACCCCGTCACTGGAGCGGTAGAGCAGATTCAGCGTCGTGTTCACGACCAGGTTGATCACGATGACGAAGGTGCTCACGACGAGGAGCACGCCCTGGACCACCGGGATGTCCCTCGTCTGCGCGCTCTCCAAGAGCAGCTGGCCGAGTCCCGGCAGTGAGAAGACAGCCTCGGCCGCCACCGCCCCGGCGAGCATGATCGGGAAGTCATTGCCGAGGATGGTCAGCGCCGGGCCGGACGCGTTGCGCAGTGCGTGCCGCACCAGGATGCGGCGGTAGGGCAGGCCGCGGACCCGCGCGCCGACGATGTAGTCCTGCTCGAGCACCGAGACGAGCGAGGTGCGCAGCTGCCGGGCGATGTCGGCGGAGACCTGCAGGCTCAGCGCCAGGCTGGGCAAGATGATGTGCTGGAGCCAGGGGACGATCCCGCCGGACGGTCCCACGTAGCCGTTGGCGGGCAGCACGCGCCACACCACGGCGAACAGGACCACGAGGATGATCCCGACGACGAAGGCGGGCAGCGTCGAGACAGCCGAGCAGACCAGGGTGACTGCGCGGTCGACCCAGCCACCCCGCCGGATGGCGGCCACCGTCCCGGCCGTGCCGCCAGTCAGCACCGCCAGGATCACCGCGAGGATCGCGATCGACAGGTCGACCGGCAGCCGCTGTGCGATGCTCTGCGACACGGGTATCTGGGTGAAGTAGGAGGTGCCCAGGTGACCTTGGACCGCCTGGGTCAGCCAGTCCCAGTACTGGACGAGCAACGGCTTGTCCAGGCCGAGCGCTTTGTCCAGCTTGGCGACCGCGGCCGGTGTCGCGGCGTCCTGGCCGAGGATCGTGGCCGCGGGGTTGCTGTTGGACAGCGCGCCGAGGCTGTAGGTGATGAGCGAGCTGAGGAGCAGGATCGGGATCAGGATCGCGAGGCCGCCGCCAATCCTGGACACTGCGGCCCAGGCTCGGCGCCGCCGGGGCGCGATGCTCCCGGCGGCACTCGTCAGTTCTGCGACTGCCATGGGTCAGCTACTCACCCGGACGCCTTCCCAGCGCTGCTGCACGAGGTCGGACGGGATCCCGGTGACCGTGGTGCTATAAGCGAAGATGCGCGGGTTGGTGTACAGCCAGATGTGGATGGGGTCGTCCTTCACGGAGGTCGCGACAGCGTTCTGCAGCGTGCTCGGGTAGTCCGGGGAGTCCAGCGGGACCGTGAGGGCCTTGGCCAGCGCGGCGGTCACCGCGGCCGGCGCGGTCCCTGCCTTGCCGTCGACGTTCATCAGGCCCTGCTGGCTGTAGAGCACGTCGAGCATCTCCACTGGCGACATCCGGCCGGCCGTCCCGTCGATCGCGAGCGGGATGGTCTTGTCCAGGTACAGGTACTGGGTCTCGGTGTCCGCGGAGATGTTCGAGATGGTGACGGTGATGCCGACCTGCGCGAGCTGTCCCTGGATCTGCTCGGCCAGCGAATCCTCGGTGCTGACAGCGGACAGGGTGATCTTCAGCCCGTGCGGGTAGCCGGCCTTCGCGAGCAACTGCTTGGCGAGGGTGGGATTGTAGGGGTACAGGTTGGCCAGCGCCGGGCTGTAACCGACGAACCCCGAGGGGAAGGGCTGGTAGGCGACTGTTCCGTAGCCCGCCGCCTGCACCTGGAGAATCGCCTGCCGGTTGATCGCGTAGTTGATCGCCTCCACCACGAGCGGGTTCTTGAACGGCGCGGTCGTCGTCTGGATGTCGAGCTCGTTGACGACCTCGGACGGGATCACGGCGATCTTGAACCCGGCCGCCTTGGCCGACGCGACCTGGTTACCGGCGATGTAAGCCACGTTGACCTGGCCGGACTCGAGGGCGGACAGGATCTGCTCCGGCTCGGTGATGTCCAGCACGTTGAAGTTCTGGACGTGGATCTGGCTGGCGTCCCAGTAACCGGGGTTGCGCACCAGGCTGGCGTGGGAGTCGGGGACGTAGTTGGTCAGCTCGAACGGCCCGGCGCCCGCCGGGTGGGTGGGGATGGCGCCGACGTTCTTGAAGGCGGCCGGGCTGACCATCATCCCGTCCTTGCCGGCCAGCAGGTCGGGCACCTGGTAGTCGACCTGCGTCAGGTCAAGGGTGAAGCTGGTCGGGCTGTTCACGACGACCTTGGAGATGACCGACAGCTCCGAGGACTGGGTGGAGTTCTGCTGGGTCTGGGCGCGGTCGATGTTCTCCTTGACCGCCGTGGCGTTCAGCGGCGTCCCGTCGGTGAACGTCAGGCCCGGACGGAGAGTGAACGTGACGCTCTTGCCGTCGGGCGCGTACTTCCACGACGACGCCAGGCCGGGCTGGACGGTCCCGGACGGGTCGAGGGTGGTGAGTGAGGCGTACACGAGCCCGAGGACGTGCATGTCCCAGCCGGCGGACGAGGTGACCGGATCCCAGGACGTCGGCAGCGCCCACTCCCAGTTCAGCGTTCCGCTGGCACTTGAGCTGGCGCTGCCGCTTGCCGGCGAACCCGAAGCGCCGGTTCCTGACGTGCTGCTGCCACAGGCGGCGACCGCGGCGATCGTGACGACAGCGGCTGCGGCCGCCACGCCGCGGACGGTCACGCGTGACCGGAACGGCCGACGCGAACGAAAGATATGAGCTGGCATCGAGGTGCTCCGTTGTGGGGCGACAGGGTGAACGGCTGCCGCGGGTGCGACAGCGGGATGAAGCGGGGTTCGGGGCCACGACGATGTGGACTGGACTGGACTGGCTCGGCCGTGCCGTCCGGCCTTGCCAGACTAAAACAGATAAAGTCGGTCGGTCAACTAGGAATTTGTTCCGGGCCGCCTCATTACCGTGGAGGATCCTGCCGCCCCTGGAGGCTGTCCCATGGGAGTGCGCCGGGCCGGCTGCCCGCCGCCCGCCTCACTTATTGCGAAGCGTTGGTGAACATGGAGTACTTTTCGCACCCACATACCAGGACAAAACGGGCGAAAAAACGACCGGAAAGTACGCTATGTGCCACAAGTCTTCAAGATCATGGGCGCCGCGTGCTGCCAGGCCGGAGTCTGCGAGGGCAGCAGGAAGTCAGCCGGCCGCGGTTGGCGGCGTGTCCGGCCACAGGCTTTCCAGGTTGACCACGATGCCCTCCTGGCTGCTGCGGGCGATCACGACCACGGCCTCGTCCGCGCCGGGATTCTCCTCCCGGTGCGGCACGTACGGCGGCACGAAGATGTAGTCCCCCGGCTTGGTCTCAAGCCGCACTTCCCTGTCGCCGTCGGCGAATACGAACGCGGGGGTGCCGGACAGCACGAAGATCGCGGTCTCGGCCTCGCCGTGGTGGTGGTTGCCCGACTTGGCGCCCGCGACGACGTGCGTCTGCCCCATCCAGAGCTTCTCGGCGCCAGTGCTCTTCCCCGAGATCGCCTCCCACCGGATCATCCCTGAGGTCTGGCCGGTGTCCCCGGTCAGCTCCCCGGCGCGGATCTGGGTCAGCGGCCGGTGCCACAGGTCGTCGCTCATCGCGTCTCCTATTCATACTTTAAAGATCGTCTTAGTAGGTTATAGCCAAACCTTACAGTGTCCACGGTACGAGCACCGCGCGTCAGGACGCGCTGTCGGTGGCGTAGACGCCCTTGGCGTAGACATCGAGCGCGGCGCGGTAGCTGTCGAGGGCGGCTCCGGCCGCGGCGGCCTGGCCGGCGCCGAGCAGGTCCTGGCCGCACAGGGCGCGATAGCGCAAGCTCAGCTGTTCCAGCCCGGTGTCCCGCTCCCACAGCCGCTCGTAGCGGAAGTCACCGGCCGCGGTCGCGGCCGTCAGGTCAGCCACCGCGTCGGCGCAGGTCACGATGATGTCACCGTACTCGCGGTCCCGGGCGGCGTTGAAGGCGGCGGTCAGGTCGAGCGCACCGCCGAGGGCCTGCCCGCGCAGCAGCGTCGCCGAACCGCCGGCCTGGGTGATCATGGTGCGGGCGCGGCGCATGGCTCGTTCCGCCCATGGGGTCGAGGGTGCCACCGCGCAGGCCCGGGACACGTAGACCGCGCCGGCGGCGCGCAGCCGTCGGTGCACGGCCGCCTTCAGCGCCGCCGCCTTGGGCGGCAGCCGGTACACGAGCACCACCCACGTCACGCCGCCCGCAACCCCGCCTGCGCATGCCATCTCACACCGCGCCGAGCAGGTAGGCGAGCAAGATGACGGCGAACACGTACAGCAGGTACAGGTTGACGTCGCCGGACTGCACCGGGCGCACCACGTCGGCTATCCACTCCAGGGCGCGCACCGCCGGCCGGTACAGGTACCGCTCGAACACCGGCGTCACCCGTGCCTCGTAGTGCACAGGACCCGACCGGCCGGCCGGGTCGTCGTCAGAGGGCCGGGTCACCGACACCGACGGCTGGTACAGCCCGTTGAACATCACGCGCGCCGGAGCGGAGAACGTCATCGCCGAGTACTGCATGCGCGGCTTGAACGACACGATCCCGCCGTCCCACACGGGCACCGTCACCGATTTCGCGCGCGGCCGCCCGGCGAAGTAGATCAGCAGCGGAACGGCCAGCGCGCAGACCAGGAACACCGCGAGGTAGGTCGGCGAGAACGCGGCGAAGTCCGCGTGCGCGGGCAGCACGGTCAGGTCCCCCGGCAGCAGCAGCGGCCCGAGGCTGACGCCAGTGATCGTGCGCGCCGCCCTGGACAGGGCGGCCAGCATGACCGGCGCGCCGACCGCCAGCGCGACGCACACGACGGCCAGCAGCCCCGGCCCGAGCACCGGCTGCCCGGCCTCCGACGCCTGCGCCGCCGGGCGGGTCCGCGGCATGCCCAGGTACGGAATGCCGAACCCGCGGACGAACGCGTAGATCGCCAGCCCGCCTGTCAGTCCCAGCGTGCCCGCGGCGAGCACGATGAGGATGCCGGTCAGGTGGCTGCCGGTGCGGAACCCCTGGAACAGCCCCTGGAAGATCAGCCACTCACTGACGAACCCGTTGAGCGGCGGCAGCGCGGCGATCCCCAGCGTCCCCGCGAACGCGATCACCGCCGAGCGCGGCAGTCTGTGCACGAGCCCGCCCAGCCGGTCCATGTCCCTGGTGCCTGTCGCGTGCTCGACGACCCCGGCCTCGAGGAACAGCAGCGTCTTGTAGCAGCCGTGGTTGGCCACGTGGTAGAGCCCGGCGATCAGCAGCAGCGCCCACAGCGCGTCCTGCCCGTAGGCGCGGAACACCATCGCGGCGCCGAACGCGGTCACGATGATCCCTGTGTTCTCGACCGTGGAAAAGGCGAGGAAGCGCTTGATGTCACGTTCGGCCATCGCGTAGAGGATGCCGATCGTCGCGGTCACGGCACCGCCCCCCATGGTGACCAGGCCGGGCCAGGAGCCCGCGGGCGGCGCCAGCCGGAAGGCGAACAGCGCGATTCCGTACACGCCGAGTTTGACGACGAGGCCCGACAGGAACGCGGACCCGTCGGCGGGCGCGACCGGGTGCGCCTGCGGCAGCCACACGTGCAGCGGCACGAGCCCGGCCTTGAACCCGAACCCGAACAGGGCGAGCAGGAACGCCGCGGCCCGCCAGCCGCCAGGCACCGCCGCCGCGTGCGCCGCGATCCCCGCCAGCGAGGTGGCCCCGGTCTTGGCCGAGAGGATCACGAACGCCGCCACCACGAGCAGGAAACCAGCCTCGGACAGCGCCAGGAACCAGAACGCGCCGCGGGCGACGGGGGCGCTGCGCGGGTGCCGCAGGATCAGCAGGTAGCAGGCGAGGCTCATCGTCTCCCAGGCGACGAGGAAGGTGACCATGCCGCCGGCCGCCAGCACGGCGAGGCAGGCGAGCAGCGCCAGGTTGTAGACGGTCAGGTACACCGACGTGCCGGGGCCTGGCTCGTGGTAGCGCGGCGCGTACAGCGCGATCGCGACCGCGACGACGCCGAGCACCGCCGTGAACACGCCCGCCAGGCTGGTCGCCTGCAACTGCAGCGGGCCGCCCACGACGGTCGGCGGGCCTGCCGAGACAACGGCCGTGTTCCCGTAGAGCAGGGCCCAGCCGCCGCCGCCCGCCGCTGCCGCGCCGCCGAGCGCCGACAGCGCGCAGGAGGCCCGCAGCCCGGCGGCCGTCCGCGCGCCGAGCAGTCCGGCGATGGCGGCGCCGGCCCATAGCGCGCCGGCCACGTAACAGAAGGTCAGCGGGGTCATGAGTCACTCCCGGACCGTTCGGGATAACTGTCCGCGGTGAACGAGAGGTCCCGCACCTTTTCCGCCAGCTTGCCGACCGCCACCCCAAGGCCGTGCAGCAGCGCGAGCGGGCTGGGCGGGCAGCCGGGGATCCAGACGTCCACCGGGAGCACCGCGTCCACCGTCCCGTGGGTGAACGGGTCCGCCGGGTAGACGCCGCCGAGCGCGCACGCCCCGGTCGCCACGACCACCTTGGGCCCGGGCATCGCGTCGTAGGTCTTGCGGGCGGCGCCCTCGAACGCGCGGATCATCGGCCCGGTGACCAGCAGCAGGTCGGCGTGCCGCGGCGCGGGCGTGAAGAAGAACCCGAGCCGGTGCAGGTCGTAGTGC
>Ga0335073_10002658_pt1 | contig 24536 bp, 21 predicted proteins | sample Lox_Sample_22_FD_207093 | JGI IMG/M metagenome (GOLD analysis project Ga0335073, IMG submission 207093) | Soil microbial communities from Loxahatchee National Wildlife Refuge, Florida, United States - Lox_Sample_2.2 | ecosystem: Environmental > Terrestrial > Soil > Wetlands | place: USA... | reverse complement strand
TATGGGAGTACTTGTCGGCGATGCGAACGAATTCGGCGTTGGTTACCTTAGCGCGCTCCTGGTTAGAGGCAAAGCTGGGCGCATCAGGAGTGGCCGGCATGCCCGCCGGCCGCACCGGCTGGTTGAACTGCTGCAAGACCGTCGCTAATTGTGCGCGGGCTTGCTGATCACTGTAGCGTATGTAGGCCCAGCCACCGCCGATGGCGGCGACAATGACGATCACCACGATGGCGATAACGATCAGTTTGGAGCGGTTGTCTACAGCCCAGGAGATGGTCTCGGCTGTCGAAGTCGTAAAGGCGTCCTGTTTAAGTTGATGTCTGGCGTAACTGCGCACGAGTGGTCCTTATCGGGATATCACACAAGGTGGGAAAAGCTTAGTGTACCAGCCGGTGAAATCGGGGTCAAAACGGGGTAGTGCAGGCCACGATGAGATCCACCACGGAGGCACGGAGAACACAGAGTGGATTAAATCGAAGGCTCTTGGTGGATAAATCGAGAATCTCTCCGCGTTCTCCGTGCCTCCGTGGTAAGTGATTTTTCGCATCGTCTAGTACTTCCCAATCCGAATGCTACCGTCCCCAGTCGTGATCTCCAGCAGCGGGCCTCCGCCGTTCAGCTTGCCGCGAATCCGCGAGCGCTCAATCGAGCCGCTGACCATCACCGGCATGTCGAGCTGAATGTGCCCATCGCCGGTGTGCGCGTAAAGCTCGGCGGCAAGGTCCTCCGGCAGGCGCGCCTCCACTCCGCCATCGCTGGTATGAATCAGCCAGCCACCGCTCAGCTTGGAGCCGGGACGCACCGTCAGGTCAATGTGGCCATCGCCTGTGCGCAGGTCGAGGTCGGTAAAGATGCCGTCAATGGTCATCGAGCCGTCGCCGGTGTGACCATGCACCCCGCCGCTGAAGTTCTGAACAGTGAGGTGGCCGTCGCCGGTATCCAGCCGCGCCTGGCCGGAGACGCCATTCACCAGAATGTGGCCGTCACCGGAGTGCAGGTCCAAAGCTGCCTGCGCCGGGACCTGGATCTCGACACGCACGCCCTGGTGGAAGTTGAAGTGAATTCCCCACTGGTTCGGAACATGCACCTGCACGTCGACCTTGTCGGCATCCTGGCGAGCGGTAACGCGCACGCCCGAGTCGCCGATGCTATAACCGTCGGCGATAACGCGCACCGCGATCGTGTTGCCGGCGCCGCGCGTCACCTCGATGGAGGCATCGTTGGTATCGACGTGCAGCATGGGATTGTTGCCGACCTGGTACGACTTGTTCCATTCGTCGGCCGAGGCAAACATGCCCAGGCATAGGATCGAAAGCAGGAGAACTATGGGCTTGTAACTCACAAAGCTCCTCCTCGCTGTGATACGAGAAGGAGCTTATGCAAGTTCCGTTGCGAATGAGGAGAATAAGAGGGCACTTTGCGGTGCCGGGGGCATGCGATCTAGCGGAGTGGAACGTCCCGCATGCCCCTCTGAGCATCGCTCCCTGCTTGCTGAGATAGACGACGGTACGGAAAAAGGGTTAGCCGGGCGTAAGCGCCGTAACATTTCTTCACGTTTGACACGGTAAAACGAAATCAACGGGGTCGGTGCATTGTGAGGCGGAGAACTGCTGCAATCTGCTCCTCTGGCGTCATCGTTTTATTCTACCCTCTTCGCGAAAGCAGGCAGCCGCAACGTCTCACCGGCTGTACTGGTTCTGCTTCTTCTCCGCGTGCCTCTCCAGACCAAGCTGGATCAGCCGATCGATCAGCTCGGAGTACGGAATGCCCGTCGCCGCCCACAGCTTCGGGTACATGCTGATCGAGGTGAAGCCAGGCAGCGTGTTGATCTCGTTCACGTACATCTTGCGCGTACGCGGGTCCATCAGAAAATCAACTCGCGCGAGGCCGGCGCAATCCACCGCCTGAAAGGCGGCCACTGCCAGCTTCTGTATTTCCTTCTGCTTGGCTTTCGTCAGCTTCGCCGGGATGATCAGCTCCGAGCCTTCGTCCAGATACTTGGCGGTGTAATCGTAGAACTCCTTGATCGGTACCACCTCGCCGGGGACAGACGCGATTGGCTTGTCATTGCCCAGCACCGAGCACTCCATCTCGCGCGCCTTTCCCTTCTTGCCGCCGACCCCTTCTTCAATCACCAGCTTGCGGTCGAAGCGTGCAGCTTCATCCATCGCCACGGCCAGCTCACTGGAATCGTGGACCTTGCTGATTCCCACCGACGATCCCAGGTTCGCGGGCTTCACGAATACGGGATATTTCAGTGCGCGTTCGATCTGCTTACGAACCTTCTTCGGCTCCTCGCGCCAATCATTGCGCAGCACGGTGAGATGTTTGACGATCGGCAGACCGGCATCGCGGAAGAGCCGCTTCATCACGTCCTTGTCCATGCCCGCGGCGGAGCCCAGCACGCCCGCGCCGACGTAGGCGATGTCCGCCAGTTCAAGCAGGCCCTGGATGGTGCCGTCCTCGCCAAAGGTCCCGTGCAGCACTGGGAAGATGACGTCCACATCCACGGGATTGACGGCGGCCCGCAACTCGTGAGCGTCGGTCTCGAAGGGCACCAGCGAGGAGTGGTCTTCGCCGGGCTGGGGCGGCACCAGCACGCCTTCACCGCGTGCCAGTACCGCAGCGGCGGCCGTGGTCTCCGGATCGCCGGCGCGAAGCTGGCGGGCTTCGGCGGCTTCGGGCTTTCCTTTCAGCAGCCGCTCGGCAGGCGCCGCTGTTACCCAGCGTCCTTCTTTGGTGATTCCGATGGGAACAACCTCGTACTTCGTCTTGTCGATCGCGTCGAGGACGGAAGCCGCCGACAACAACGACACTTCGTGCTCGCCGCTGCGCCCGCCGAAGAGGACGCCTACCCGCAGTTTCTTCATGTTTCTGATATTAATGCCGGAAGCGACGCCGCACAGTGCTCAGCCGGGAACGCCCCCGCTGGTTAATTTTCGTTGAATCGTCACCTCGGGCAATTGACCGCCCGTAGTGTCTACTCTACGATTCCAACTCTATGAGCAACGAGAACTTGGATGAACTGCAACGAGTTTACAAGCAGGCTGTCGATCGCTGGGTGGAAGCGATACGGGCCGAGGAGGCGCTGGCGAACTCCAATCATTCGGAAACCGCCATGGAGAAGTGGGACCTCGCCGATTTTGCGGTGCAGGACGCGGAAAAGCAGGCCCACGAAGCGCGCGAGCAATACAAGGAAGGCCTGCGCCAGCTCCACTACGGGATATAGCCCTGTTAACAACCTTCGGCCACTTCGTGTCACTCCGCCTTGGGCGAAGCCGGGCCGAAGTGATTGAGAGCTTTCTGTAGCGACGCTTCATCTTCCACGTTGAAGCAGTTCGCCGAGCGGTCGATCTGCCTCATAAGCCCGCAGAGCACCTTTCCCGGACCGACTTCAATAAAGTTGCTGGCGCCCAGCGCAACCAGCGTCCGCATCGACTTCTCCCATTGCACTGCGCCGGTCACCTGGCGCACCAGCGCGTCGCGCGCCTCGTCGGCAGTCGTCACCAGCGTAGCGTCTACGTTGCACATCACCGGGACCTCCGGCGCATGAAAGCTCAGCGCAACCAGATCGGCGGCCAACCGGTCCTGCGCCGGCTGCATCAGCGGGCAATGGAAGGGAGCGCTAACCGGCAGCAGGATGGCCCGTTTGGCGCCGCGCTGCCTGGCCAACTGCGCGGCCCGTTCGACCGCGGCTTTGTTGCCGGAGATCACGATCTGGTCGGGCGAGTTCAAATTTGCCGCGCCGCAGACTTCGCCTTGCGCAGCCTCCTCACACACCTGCTGCACTTTGTCGCTCGCCAGTGCGAGCACGGCAGCCATGGCGCCTACGCCCACGGGCACGGCTTCCTGCATGTATTTGCCGCGATTGCGCACCGTGCGCACGGCGTCGGCAAACGACAGCGTGCCGGCCGCCACATGCGCCGAGTACTCGCCCAGGCTGTGCCCGGCCACATACGACGGCGTGATGCCTTGCGACTGCAGCACGCGGTAGGAAGCGATCGAGGCAGCGAGGATCGCCGGCTGCGTGATCTCGGTCAGCTTCAATCGATCTTCCGGTCCTTCAAAGCAAAGCTGCGAGAGCTTGAACCCGAGGGCGGCATCGGCTTCGTCGAAGGTCTCGCGCGCCACCGGATAAAGCGCGGCCAGCTCTCGGCCCATGCCGACCGATTGCGAACCTTGTCCGGGAAAGAGAAAGGTGATTGGAGGAGGCTGTGAGGTCATCGTAGATAGAAGCAGGATTCCAGAATCCGCCCGGTGGCTCGTTGCCGCAAGCGCTTAGCGAAAAACGACGCGACTCAACGACGGCTAAAAGCTAAGAGTTAACAGCCAGGGGCCAGCTTACACCAACCCCGTGCCGATCGGGCCGGCTTCGGTTGGTTCGGCTGGGTGGTGGTTCAAATTGCGGCTGGCTTCGGCGATGCGCTCTTCGATGGTACGGTTCAGCTTGCTGTTGGCGAATTCCATGGCCACGCGCACCGCGTTCTTGATGGCGTTTGCGTTGGACGAGCCGTGGCTCACGATGCACACGCCCCTGATGCCCAGCAGCGGCGCGCCGCCGTATTCGGAGTAGTCGAGGCGCTTCTTGAAATCGGCGAAGGCCCGGCGCGACAGCAGAAATCCTACCTGGCTGCTGATGGTGGCCTGCAACGACTGTTTCAGCAGAAAGCGCACGATCTCCACCATCCCCTCGGAAATCTTCAGCGCCACGTTGCCCACGAAGCCATCGCACACCAGCACGTCGGCCTTGCCGTTATAGAGGTCGCGGCCTTCGACGTTGCCGACGAAGTTCATGGGCAGCTCCTTGATCAGCTTGAACGCCTCGCGCGTCAGGTCGTTGCCCTTGCTCTCCTCTTCGCCGATGGAAAGCACGCCGACCCGGGGATGCTCGGCGGTGGCAAATCTTCCGGCAAAGATGGTGCGAAAGTAAACCTCGCCCATGATGGCGAACTGCTGCAGATTTTGCGGCTTGGAATCGACGTTGGCGCCGACATCGATGAGGATGGTCGCCGTGCCCTGCGCGGTGGGAAAAACAGCCGCCAGCGCGGGACGGTCGACTCCCGGTATGGCGCCCAGCACCATCTTGGCCGTAACCATGGCAGCGCCGGTATTGCCTGCGGTTACAAAACCGTCCACTTTGCCGTCGTGGACCATGCGAAGGCCCACACGCATCGACGAATCGCGCTTAGCGCGAACCTTGTCGATCTTGTCCTGCATGCCAATGACTTCGCGTGCGTTGACGATGCGGATGGGGAGCCTGCGCCAGAAGCGGTGCAGGTCGAGCTCGCTGCGGATGACGTCCTCTTTGCCGACCAGTACCATCTCCACGTCGTAGTGACGCGCCGCGAGGATGGCGCCTTCGACTTCAGGTTTGGGCGCGCGATCGGCGCCCATGGCGTCAACGGCGATGATGGTCGGCATGCTTGCCTGTCAGTCGCAACTTACCATTGTGAAAGCCGCGTAGCAATGTCCCAATTTCGGCGGAAAGACGAATTCAGCACGGAGACACTGAGATCACGAAGGATAGAAAAATAAACTCCGTGTTCTCCGTGCCTCCTTGGTGAAGATTTAGCTCTTGGCCTCTTCAATCTCGACCACTTCGCGGCCCTTATAGTACCCGCATTTGGGGCAGGCGCGATGGGGCAACTTGCGCTCGTGGCAGTTGGGGCATTCGGACAGCGACTGCGCCGTCAGATGATCGTGGGCGCGGCGCTTGGAGGTGCGCGCCTTGGAATGGCGCCGTTTGGGATTTGGCATGAAGACCTCGCAATCCTTAGTTTTGCTGCTTCTTCTTAATATCGCTCAGCGTATCCCAGCGCGGATCGCTGACATGCTGTTCACAATGGCACTCTTCCAGATTGAGGTTGCGCCCGCAGTGCGGACACAGTCCTTTGCAATCTTCCCGGCACAGTGCCCGGACCGGAGTGGCCAGCAGCACCTGCTCGCGCAGGGCGTCTTCCAGCAGCAGGCCGTCGCCTTGATAATACCCGATCTCGGTTTCGGCCTCGCTGATAGCGGCCTCGTCGGCGCGCCGGTCAACTCCCAGCGGACGATAGATCAGGTCGAACGTCTTGTCGACGTCGTGAACTACCGGATCCAGGCAGCGCGCGCAACTGAACTCCAGGTGCGCCTGGACGTTGCCGACCAACCGGATGTCCTCGACGTCCTGATGGTGCCCGCGATGCTCGACGATCAGCTCGGCGCGTCCCGCGCTGTGCAGCGGGCCGAGCTGTCGGAAATCGAAACCGAAGTCGATTGCGCCCGGCTGATAAGTTTCGTCAAACTCCAGCTTGCGGAGTTCCAACTCGCTAACACGAATCAGCATGGCAGCACCGGCCTCAGCCCGCACGCGAAATCCCCGCGCCTGATCGTCCGCTTCCAACGTTCGCCCATGCAGAAGCAGCACGGGTCATTCCCGTGATTGCAGGCCAAGCTCCTGACGGGAAACGCTGGCAGGTACAGACGGGCGGGATCGTGCTAGGACAAAAAACTAGGATAGAGTTACTCTGGAGCACTGTCAAGGCGAGCACTCGGCGCCGTAGCGTCTACGAAGTGCGTTGGTGGAAAGCCCTGCCGTTGTGCCGGTCCCGTCCAATCGGTATGGTGAAGACATGTCGACCGTAGCGCACGTCCGGGGCTGCGTTGCGGGGGCGGCCATCCTCACAGTTTTCGGCTCCGCATGGTGCATCGTGGCGCTTGCCTTATGGCCAGCGCACCCCGTCTGGTCGATTCCGGCAGGGTCCGTAGCAACCGTGGTATTGCTCGCGCTGTGCGTCATGCGGCTTACGGCTTTAAGAAACATCCCCAGCATCGATGATCCGGTTGCAGCGGCCAAAGGAAAGCGTGCCGGCATGCTCTTTGGAATCATATTTGGCATCGAAAGTGGGTTGATATGGCTGTGCGCGACACTGCTGGCGCACCTTGGCCTAGGCATTTGGATTCCGATTGCGGTCGCGGTTATCGTCGGCCTGCATTTCATTCCACTGGCGCGCGTATTTGAAGTGCCGCTTTACTATTGGACAGGAGTGCTCTCCGTGCTTGGTATGCTCGGGTGTTCGCTGATCCGCAATGTTGACACACGGCTGCTGTGCGCGGGACTGACTATGGCGGCGGTGCTCTGGCTGACTGCTGTATTGTTACTTTTACGAGCAAGATTGATCAGATCGGGCCCCATCGTCTGAAGGTATCGCAACCTAAACCACGCACTTCTCACACAAAACCCCCCGACGCATAGTCATGACGAGCCTCCGTACCATCAAACGCGCGCTGCTACCGGGCAACGGTTCGGCATTGTCGCGCACCATCGCGCGCAGCAACTGGCGCCGGCAGCGGCTGCTGATCCTCTGCTATCACGGCGTCGCCATGGGTGAGGAGCAAGGCTCCCATCCCGAGATGTTCATGTCCGTCGAGCTATTCGCGCGGCGCATGGATATTCTGGCGCAATCGGGAGCGGCTGTACTCGATCTCGGTGAAGCGCTGCGGCTCTTGCGCTCCGGCAAGCTGCCGCCCAACAGCATCGCCATTACCTTTGACGACGGCTGGGCCGACTTCCGCACGCAGGCCTTCCCCATTCTGCACAAGCATGGCTTTCCCGCGACCGTCTATCTCACCACTTATTACTCTTTGTTTCATCGTCCCATCTTCCGCTTCGCGCTGGCCTATATGATGTGGAAGCTGCGCTTACAGGTGGTGGAGAACGTCACCTTCCCGTGGCTGCCGCAACAGCTCGATTTCCGCAGCGAGGCGAGGCGAGCCGAATTGCTCAGACGAATCGATGAATACGCCAAGCAGCACGAGCTCTCTGGAAAGCAGAAGGACGAGTTGGCCGCCGCTTACGCCGCCGCCATCGGCTTCGACTACGCGGCGTTCTGCCGCGAGCGCTTGTTCCAACTCATGACTCCGGAGGAAGTAGCGGAGATGGCGCGCGCCGGCATCGATTTCCAACTGCACACCCACCGCCATCGCACGCCGCTGGACCGCGAGCGATTTGTGAACGAAATCCGCGAAAATCGAAAGCTTATTGAAGAGATGACCGGGACGACGGACCGTGTGCACTTCTGCTATCCCAGCGGCGCCATCCGGCCCGATTTCATCCCCTGGCTGCAGGAAGCCGGCGTGCAATCGGCCACTACCTGCGTGAACGGTCTGGCCACGCGCGGCGGCGATCCGTTTCTGCGGCCTCGGCTGCTCGATCAGTATGGGCTGATCGACGACGAGTTCGCGTCGTGGGTCTCGGGATTGGCGATGTTCTTACCCAAGCGCAAGAGCGTGCCGCTCGATATGGCGCCGGAATAGGTGAGCGGCTACGCCCTACGGCTCCGTCAGCACGGTGTGGTACGGATCGAGAGCCAGCTCCTTCACTTCGGCAGGAGCGGGTAAGGTGAAGCGCGTGTCTGCGCCTTCCGCGAAGACGCGGCCCAGGTAGATCTGTTGGTCGCCCGCGACGCCATATACGGGAACGCTGGTGACCAGGTCAAAGGGCGCGGAGCCCTGATGAATGTTGCCGCTCGCCATCGTTCCCTTGGCGGTGTGAACAACCTTCGCGTCCGACAACTCCAGTTGCGGGAAGGCCGTGCCATTTACCCAGCCGTCAAAGAACCAGTCCAGCGACTTGCGGTTCTCGAACCACAGCGATTTCGGCAGCACCGCCTCGACCGCCTCTTCGAAGTTCGCGTTGGTGATCTCTTTACCTTTGTATTGTTCGACCAGACTGTGCAGCAGGCCGAGAAACACTGTATCGTCTCCCGCGGGATTGCTGGGCGTGCGGGAAGCGTCGCGCAGCATCCAGCGCAGCATGTGGATCAGCCACGTGCCGCGTCCGTAGGTGATGATCTCGTATCCGTTGGGAAAGAGCGACGACGAAAGCCGGCTGCCGAGCGTGACCGGGCCGGCTTCCACCATGCGCCGGCCTTCGCGCGAACGGCTAGCCAGGATCTGCCGGTAGTTCTCCATCGTGAGCTGAACGTCGGCGGGCCGCGTGCGCTCCAGCAGCAGCAGGGAGATTTCGTTCGCCAGTCCCTCCATCACCCACTGCTCGTGGTAGCTCGCCCATGACACCTGATCGCCGTACCACTGGTGCGCCAGCTCGTGCGGCATCATCACTTCGCTGTAAATGATGGCGTCGGCTTGCGAAAGATCCATGGCGCGCAATTGTTCGGGCTCCAGATAAGCGTAGCTGGAGAGGAAGATCAGCCCCGGCCAGCCTTGGCTCTCCGCGCTGGGGTTTTCCGTCAGCGAGAGCGAACTGTAGGGATATGGGCCAAGCATCTGAGCCTCGGCGGAGAGAGTTTCCGCCGCCCGCTCGGCCAGCGACTGCCCCGTCCCGGCGGGATTCTGCAATGCCGGCGGCAGCGGCACCGGCTCAACCGTTCCCGGCGCATGCGGCGAGAGCAACGACGAACCATTACTGGCGTTCGGCGCGGAGCGATGGTCTTCGCTTCCCCGCGCCGCGTACGTGTTCACCTCGACATTGAGCGCCTTGGCGCTGCTTTCCACGTATTCGCCAAGATTGAATCCTGCGATTGGGATCGGCTGTTCGCTCACCCAGTGGCCCACGAAGCCATCGCCCTCGCGCTGTAGCGAGATGCGCTTGCCCGTCGCGATCAGCGACCAGGGCTGCGGGAAGTGGAAGGTCAAGTCATAGTTCGCCATCGCGATGCCGCGATTGGGATACCATGTCCCGCGCGCTCCCACATACAACAGTCCGCCTCCGGCATCGGAGAGCACCGAGCCGGTGTAGGTGAAGCGCAGCGGAAAATGCGCACCCGGCTGCAACGGCGCGGGAAACACCACGGCGATGGTGTCGTTCCCGCGGCGCGACAGCTCGCTTCCCTCGAGGGCCTCGTTTTGCATGAACTCCAACGGCTGGCCTTCGTATTCAACCTGCTTCACCTGCAGGTAGCGTGAGAGTTCGAAGAGTACGATGCGCGTGCCGCCCTGTTTCACATTGATGTCGAGCGTGGCCTCGGCCGAGAGCGTGCGCGCCAGATCAAGACTGGCATTGATGGTGTACTTGTCGATGGACAAAACGTGCGGCGTCCACAGCGGACCGCTGGGTCCGCCAAAACGGGTGTCGGAGAGCGGCGTCTTGCGCAGCGACCGCATGGGAAAGCTCATCCACAGGTCGTAATAGGTCTCCTGCTCGTGGGCCGAGGCGTTACCCACCACCACTTGCTCGGGACTGCGGGTATCGAAAAATACGTCGAAAACGCCGTAGTGTTCTCCCGCAACCCGCGCGTGCAGCAGGCGGTCCGGAATGGGCGGAGGCTCGCCCGCAGCCGCCGCCGCAGGCGCGCTGGTAAACGATATACAAAGCCGCATGGCATCCATTTCGGCGAGGGTGCGGGCCTTGCTATCGTTGCGAGCGACAAAGTCCACGGCATCTTCGGGCGGCCGCAAATATTGCTGCAGCTCATTGGCGGTATCGTCATTGAAGCGCAGATAGGCGGACGAAAACTTTTCCTCCAGCACTCCGGCGTTGATGAAAAGACCGAGCGAGGCGCGCTCCATGCGATCAGGTGGGCGGATCAGCACCTCGCCATCGCCTTCGAAGTAAGCGCCCGTGATTCGCCCATCAACCGCCTGGGTGAAGGCAATCGTGCCGTCGTTGAGCCACAGGTGGACGTCTTCGCGTTCAATATCGGCTTCGCGAATGGTGAAGACCCGCTGCGGGTCAAGACCGACCTCCCGCAATGCGCGGTAAAGAGGCAGCACCGGCCCTGAAACCAAGGCGGCGGATGTCGTCGGCTGAATTTGCGGAGGCGGTGTGAGCGCCGCGCGTTGCTGTGCCCACGCCGGAAGCGTGAACAGCAACAGCATTGCGATTGTGGCCCATTGTGCAGCCGGGATGGGTGGAACCTTCATGTGATAACTCAAGGATGCTACGGAACCTGCGCTGTTGTCATCTCACGGACGTGGCCGGGACCCTGCGCTGGCACGGCCCATTCTCATTTTTCTAAAGTTCCTGACCTGCGAGAAATCTTCATCTATAACAGTTTGGACTCTGTAAACTTACTCCTCGGAGGAAGAACTGAATATGAGCCATGTGAAGCGGGTATTGATCGTGACGCTGGCGTTATCGGCGTTCGCTATTGCGCAGAACCAACACGGTGGTCAGGCGCCGCAAGCCGGTGGGCCGAAGGGCGGCGGGCAACACGGCGCGCCCGGGGGAGCGCAACACGGCCAGTCGTATGTTCGTCCCCAAGTCGGAGGCGGCCACATTCCGGCTCACGGTCCGGCGCCCGCAACCCATCCGGCGCCCGCGCAACCGCCCCAGCGGGCTGCCGTTCCTGACCGGCCGGGCCATCCCGCGGCGCCTCACGTCGATGCGACAAACGACCAGTGGGTAGGCCACAACGCGGGTAAGAATGATCCTCGTTATCACCTCGACCATCCCTGGCAATATGGGCATTTCCCCGGTGAAATTGGCCAGCACCATATCTGGCGGCTTCAAGGTGGCGGCCCGAGTCGTTTCTGGTTCAACGGGTTCTACTTCGAAGTCGCGCCAGTCGACGTTGTTTACGTCGCCGACTGGCTCTGGACGAGCGACGACATTGTGCTCTATGCCGACCCGGACGACCCGGGCTATTACCTGGCTTACAATCCCAGACTGGGCACCTATGTACACGTCATCTATCTCGGAGCTTAGAACATGGCGATTGCTATAGAAACTGAGCTTACGTGGTCGCGGAAGGCTGCCTAGTTAGCGCAATCTAAATGGACCGCGGCGGACGCGCAAAGGCAGGCCGCTTCGCCGCGGCGCTTCAATCGGAAACCGAGGCGGAGTCGGAGTTTTCGGCGACCACCAGCTTCTCTTCCAGCTCAGCAACGTGCTCCATCAAGTAGTGGTCATAGCCTTTGAAGTTGCGCAGCCGGTAGAGAAACTCGCCCAGCAACAGCAGGCGGCAACATACGACCACGATGAAGACCAATGCCACCGAGATATCCAGGTTGGCATGGAAGCGGCTGTACGCGCTGTCCAGCCCGAGGTCGGAGACGGCGCGGTTGGCGGAGCGGATGGAGACAACTTCCAGGAAAATGCCGCCCAGGAACAGCCCCATCAACAGCAACACAAAAACGAAGTACCGCGCTACGTAAACCACGGTGGCGAAGGCATTGTTATGACATTCGCAAAGGTTGAAGAGCTTGGAATTGACGGAAAGCAGCCGCGCCTTCAGCAGCCAGGTGCCCAGCCGTTGCGGCGGCAACGAGAGAAAGTGCCGCACCGTGTCGGCATACAGCGCAATCAGGCCGCTGAATATGACCAGCAGCACCTCCAACGCGAGGGCGTGGTCGTGTAGCCACCAAAGGAAGGAATTCAGCATTGTTGGCGCAAATATAACACGCCGGCGCGGCCTGCGGGCACTGCTAAGGCAACATCGCGGGCTTAGTTCCATCGGGCGACATCACCGGCGACGATGGCAAACTTCGCCCTCGGCCGAATCGAATTGGCTCCGCCCGTCACGCTGATTTCGCTGCCGCTTGGCGCGTCTTTTTGGTATTCTCCGCAAGAAGAATTTCCGCTCTCGCGGGGCCCTTCATGGACATCCTAATTCTCACCACCGACCAGGAACTGGCCCTGTTGCGGCAGCGCGTGCTGGAAGCGGCCGGCCATCGCGTGGTGGCCGTCAGCACGGAAAGGGAAGCGGTGGAAGCCGCCGAGAACCAACTGCCCTTCGACGTTGCGCTCCTGTGTCACCGCCTGCCGGACGCCACCGCGCGCAAAATCATTCGCCTGTTCCGGGACAGTAAGCGTCCCGGCAAGGTGGTCTACATTTCGCACATTTATGGCGAATGGCCGGAGGTGGAGGCCGACCGCTACGTCGTGGGCGCCGATGGCCCCGACGCGCTGATCCGCATTGTCGCCGAGAGCGGCCCGCCGGCCGCGCGGGCGCTGTGAAACGCTCGGCGCAAGTGAGGCAAAGCGAATCAGGAGCTGGATGTCTGGGAGCTTCTGCTGGGACGGTAGATCCAATTGCTTCGCAGTTTTTGGATGCCATTGCGGTCGAGTGTTGCTGTTCGTGTTCCAAGCAGCCCGCGTGGATTTTGACGGAAATCCGAAACACTTACCTGCCCAAGATAAACTTCCGTGAATTCCATCGCGTGACGTTTCACTGCAGGTTCGGTCAGATTATCGATGTCGTAAACGAAGACGCACATCCACTGGTCGCGAGCACCATGCGTATCAACCGCGCCCCCCGACTTTCTTGTTGTCTTAATCTCCACTCCATCAGATCCCGCTCGAACGCTGTCGCCCGAATAGACGCCACGCACCACCAGGTCGGGGTGCCCGTTGAAATATCTGTTTTGAACGAGGGTACGAGAATGTTTTGCCATGCTCGCCGTCAACATATCTGAAAGCAACCCTGACATAATCGCCGGACGCAGCATATCGTCGAGCCGCTGCAACCCCTTGCCAACTAGCAGGACGTTGACGTCGTAGAAAAAGTCGTAAACATCCTGCATTGCTAGTTCAAAGTCCTTCAACCGAAGCTGAAATGGCAGGATGGCGCTCGGATTGAATTGGGAAGAGTCCGCCTGATTTCTAACGATTGCGGAAGTATCCATTAGCTCCCGTTCAGTGGCAGCGACGCCAGCGATCGAAACGCTTTTTGCGCCATGGCGAAATACTGATCATCGGAATCCGTGCCGATGGCATGGTATCCCATTGCTTCGGCTGCTGCGAGTGTTGATCCAGATCCCGCGAAGGGATCGTAAATAATCCCGACGCCCAGCGGAAGCGATGCGCGGACAATCCTCCGTAAAAAGCGCTGCGGCTTCAGCGAGGGATGGGGAGCCATGGCCTTTTCAGCACCGCGCGTCGGGGAGCACGGAATAACATCCTTGAAAGGTTCGCACTCCGAGATACGCCGCAGCCCTCCAGTGCCCCACGCCCGCAGGTTGTCCGCTAATGTGCCTTCGATCGGTTTTCGGAAAACCCCCCAAGGCTCCCAGCAGGACCGCGGCATGGCCGTGACCTCCGGAAATTCCTGCTCCGCACCTTTCGGGCGGTCTCCTCCGCGCAAAGTTTGTACCAGGCGGATGATCTCCCCCCGTTTTTCAAAACCGGCGTCGATGAAGGAGTGGAAGGTGACGGTAGAGAGCAGTGGATTCGAGGCAACGAATGCGTGACCGCCGGGTACCAAAGCGTTTATCAGGCCAACGGCAACGGCACGGAAAAAGATCTGCAGGCCGGTGACGTCCTCTTTCGACAACACCGTGAATCTTGGGAGAGGGTTGCGCTTAGCACCGTCGAAGCTCGGCGGAATTCGCCAAACGCCACCTCTTCCCTTACGCAGTTTCGTATGATTTTTCTTGTCATACTCGATCATGCCGTACGGAGGGTCAGTCACAACGGCGTGCAGCGAATTCTGGGGAAGGTTCTCTATCCACTTGAGTGCCTCGCTGAGGACGTAAGTGACACGGTTCGAAAGGTGCGCCCTTCGCTCCGATCCAACGCGCGGGAGCACGCTCCACAATTGCTCAGAGCGTCCTCTGAGACCTGAGAGCCAACCAGGTTCTTCAAGTGTGCGAGATTCGAATGCGGTGAACAGAGTTTCCGTCGAGTGGCTCATCTGCATAAGCAGTCTAATCGGCAGAGGCTGTGGAAATCAGTGATTTATCGGTCTAGTACTTCCTCAGCACCCCAATCACTCTTCCCTGTACCTGCACCGACGCCGCAGGCACGATGATCGCCTGCATGGCGCCGTTCGAGGGCTGCAGGCGCACTTTGCTGCCCTGAACATAGAGGCGCTTCAAGGTTGCGTCGGTGCCGTCCACCAGCGCCACTACGATCTCGCCGTCGCGCGCTGCATCGGACTTCTCCACCAGAACGTAGTCGCCGTCCAGGATGGCCTCGTCCTGCATGCTCTCGCCCTTCACCTGCAAAACGTAAACTTCTTTGGAGCGGGTGAAGTCGGCCAGCGAAATCGACTCGGGATTTTCCACCGCCTCCAGCGGACGTCCGGCGGCGATGCGCCCCAGCAACGGCAGGCTCATGTTGCTTTCCGCGGCCACGGCCAGCGACTGCTTCATGCGCCCGCGCGGCTTCAGCAGATCGATGGAGCGGCTGCGGTTGTAGTCGCGGCGGAGAAGCTGCTTGTCCTCCAGATTAGTGATGTGTTTGTGGACCGTCGCCAGCGAACTCAGGCCCAGGCCTTCGGCGATTTCCTCGTACGAGGGCGAATAACCATTCCGGTCCACAAAAGCGGAGATAAAGTCGTATACCTGCTTCTGGCGACGGGTGAGAGCCATGCTGCGCTGACCTCTATCGCAATTGTTAGCGAATAAAAGGCGAATGTCAAGAGATTGTTGTGTGCGTTTGTGGTTCCATGCCGCCTTTGCTCGCGCCGACAGTGCGAGCCGCCCTCACCCGTTCGGCCTTACGAATTTGGTATGCCCATTCGTCTTCAGCTTGAACGCGTCGCCGGGGAGTTTGTGATTGATCTCAATGTTGCTGTACTTGGTGATGCGGTAATCGCCGGAAGGTTCATCGAAGCGCTGCTGCACGGGGACGCCGCGGGCGGGATCGATCCACAGCGTGATGGTTTGAAACAGGCTGCGCACGCGCGGGGACTTCGGCGTGAGCACCAGCTTCGCGGCGTTAACTCCCTGCACCTGCTCAGTGCCGCCGTACTGTACGTCATACGACTTGGTGAGGGCGTGTCCGCCGCCACCGAAGCCTAACACCAGATAGCTCTCCACCTCAGCCTTGTTCTTGCCCGCGTTGTACTCCGTTACTTGATCGATGAGCGGCTGGAAGTAGCTGACGACGCCGTTGATGAACAACACGTACTTCTTGTCCGGCTCCGTGATGTCGGCCGCCATTTCGGTGCTGTCTCCCTGCCGCCGAAAATACATCGTGCCCTTCTGAAAATCGTGTTCGTCCACGACCTTCTGATACATGTCGGCAACGAAGTCGCACTGCACGGTGCGGAAGCCGGCGGCCTCTCGGTCCATGGAGTTAAGCACCGACTCCTGGTCCTGGGCATGGAGCGTCACACTCGCGCAGAAAAGGAGCCAACTGATGATTGCGATGTTTTGGGTCTTCATCTTATCTGTAACAGTGAAACCGGATTTGCCGCCGGAGTTGCTTGCCACGCGAAGATCCTGGCTCAGCGATGCGCCCACACCTTGTAAGCGGTAATCGTATGGTTGCTGCCAAGCACCGGGGCGTAACGATCGATGGTGACTTCGCCGGCGAGCGGCTCGATGACGCGCAGCAGTGACTCGCGGACCTCTGCATCGTTGCTTGCATTCACCACCACCGACGCGTCCACCGTGCAGACGAATCCATCACCCTCCTGCTGCATGACGACCTCGCTCTGATGCGGCGGACGCAGCTGCGGTTTGTCGCGGAAGTTGATCCAGATGGGCGCCAGAAAAATGAAGGCCAGAATAAGTGTGACCATCACGTCGTAGGGAACGCTGCCGCGCGGATAGGTCCACCAGAAGTAGCCTTTGAGGGTTTGGCCGATCGAAGGCGCTTGTCGCATTTCGCTGTTCGCTCTTTGCCTTTCGGAGATAGTCCGCTCTTGCACAATTATCCCAGAACTTCAGCGACCGGCGCTGAAGGCAGCGCTCTGTAGCAGGAGGTCGGGTCGCGCTCTTGCGTCTTTCCGCTCCGAAAAGCGAACAGAAAAGCGAAGAGCAAAATTCACGTCCTCAAATCCACCATAGTCGCGCCTCCGCCGCCCTCGTTCTGCGGAGGCTCGCTGACATTCGCCACGTGGGGATGCTTACGCAGGAATTCCCGCAACGCTTTGCGCAGAATGCCCATGCCGCTGCCATGCACCACCCGCAGTCTGACCGCGCCTGCCAGGAACGCGCGGTCGACGAATTTCTCCACCGCCTGGGTCGCGTCGTCGACCGTTTGGCCAATAACGTTGATCTCCGTCGGCGTGCTCTCATCCTCACGCGCCAGCGAAACATTGATGCCGCGCGAGCGCGCCGCCTCCACCGGACTCTCGCTCGCATGGGCAACGACGCTAGCGATATCGTCGCGCGCGATTTTCATCTTCATCGGCCCGGCGGCGACCTCGAAGGTGTCGTCGTCGAAGTAGCGCAGCACGCGGACATCGCGCCCGAGCGACCTAAGCCGTACCGTGTCTCCGACAAGGACCTGTTTGACCACGTGCTGTTGCGCGTTGGGATCGCCGGCATCGGCCCCGGTGGTGTGCGCCACTACGGTAGAGTCAAACTGCTCGCGAAATTCCCGGCGCATCCTGGCAATCCGGCGCTCTGCATCCTTCGACAATTTCAGCGCCTGCGCGCGGTCCTGCACCGCGCTGACCGTCTCGCGGGCACGGTATTCGAAATCGCGCAACACGCTCTCCATCTTTTTCTCCAGCTCACGCAACTTTTCCCGCTGTTCCTTGCGGCCTTCGGCGTTCAAGCGGTCGCGCTGGCGCGCCAATTCCTGCTCGTTGGCGCGAAGCTGCGCGCGTTCGAAGTCCAGCCGGCGCAATTCGGTATGCAGCCGGTCGAGAAAGCGCGAGACGTCCTGCGCCTGCGACGTAAGCCGCTCCCGCGCCTCTCCCACAATGTGGGGGTTTAGGCCCAGCCGTTGCGCGATGTTGATCCCGGCCGAGGCCCCGGGCACCCCCAGGCGAAGCTCGTAAGTCGGCGCCAGCGTCTGCTCGTCGAATCCCACGGCGGCGTTCAACACGCCCGGCGTGTTGGCAGCGTAAACCTTGAGCGCCGTGTGATGGGTCGAGATGATGCTCAGGCACGAGGCGCGCCGGAAGTAATCGGCGATGGCGACGGCCAGGGCCGCGCCTTCTTCTGGATCGGTGGTCGAGCCGAGTTCATCGAACAGCACCAGGGAATGCTCGGTCGCATGGTGTGAGATGAAATCGATATTGGTTATGTGCGCGGAAAACGTGGATAGGTTCTGCTCGATCGACTGATAGTCACCGATGTCGGCAAAGACCGCGTCGAACACTGGCAGCTCTGCGCGGTCGGCGGGCAGCGGAACCCCGGATTGCGCCATCAGAGTCAGCAGGCCCACGGTTTTCAGCGCCACGGTCTTCCCCCCAGTATTGGGGCCGCTGATCACTACCTGGCGATGCTGAGCGTCGAGCTCGATGCTGATCGGAACGACGGTCCCGCCGCGAGCCTTCAACGTCCGCTGCAGCAGCGGGTGCCGCGCCCGGCGCAGGACCAGAGCGTCACAGGACTTTGTGTCCATCGAACTCTTGTCCTGTGACGACATGACCGGAGGCACATCACCTTGTGATGTTGCTTCGCCCAAGAGCTTCACCGCCACGCAATCGTACTCCTCGGCGAAGCGGGCTTTGGCGAACTGCTGTTCCAGTTCCGCCAGTGTATTCACGGCATCGATCAGTGCTTCAGCGTGTTCTCCAAGCCGCGCTGTCATCTCGAGAAGAATGCGATGCACTTCGGCCTGCTCGTCTTCCAGCAGCCGCACCAGGTCATTGTTTTGTTCGATCGTCTCCAATGGCTCGATGAACACGGTTTGTCCGCTGGAGGAAGCGCCGTGGGCCACACCCTGCACGCGCCGCCGTTGCTCCGCCTTCACTGGAATGACGAAGCGCTCGCCGCGGATTGTGACCAGCTCATCCTGCACTGAGCCGTCCTCGGAAAGACGCCGCAGATAGGAGCGCAGCGACTCCTGAATGGCTCGCTTCCGCTTTTCGATCTCGCGCCGGATGCGCGCCAGCTCGGGCGAAGCGTGGTCGTCGAGCGTGCCGTCGGGCCGGATCTTGCCGCGAAACTGCCCCAGCAGGGGAGTGAAATCGACGATGCTGCTGCTGAGCTCCCGAACCGCGCCCCATCTTTCCGCTACGTTGGCTGCGGGATGCAATCCGATGTCGCGCCATTCAGCGGCGCGATCGGCAACCAGCAGCAGATCGCGAATTTCGGCGACCTCCAGCGCAGCGCCGCGGATGCGGGACTTGTGGATTATGTCTGTCGGATCCAGCAGTCCGTGAAAGTCGAAGCGCGCGCCCGAGCGCAGGTATCCGCGCAATTCTTCGGCAAGCTGTTGCTGGCGCTCGATCCACTGTCGATCACGTGACGGCGTGAGCTGCATCACGCGGTGACGTCCAAGCGGAGAGGCGGTATAGGTGGCGAGCAACTGCCGCAGTTGATCGAATTCGAGGAAGCGCTCGCTGAAGTTCTGGATCGAGTCGGAAGAACTCATCACGCTGCTTCTATCGTACAGGAGCCCAATGTACGCCGGCCGAAGCCATACGTTGGCCTGCGGAAGCGCATCGCGATTCATCGCTTTTTTACGCGGCCGACCCCGCTGGCACTTCGTTTTCGCGCCCTCGCCAGATACACTGTTCGGCAGGTGCGGCGATCGCGTAGAAACGCACTCGGCGAGAAGCACGCTAAGCTCCAGGCATCGGTTCGCTAGCAAATCCAGTTCATAGAGCTCAGAGGGAGTATGTCAGCCCGTTCGGATGCATTTGTTTTTTTTGGCGCCACCGGCGATCTTGCCTACAAGAAAATCTTTCCCGCTTTGCAGAGCATGGTCCGGCAGGGCACGCTCGACGTCCCTGTCATCGGCGTGGCCAAGTCCGGCTGGACCATCGAGCAACTGCGCGAGCGGGCCCGCGACAGCATCACCAAATACGGTGGCGGAGTGGACGAAGAAGCGTTTCAGAAACTGTGCGAGTTGCTTAGCTATCTGGATGGCGACTACAAGGACGACAAGACCTACGCCGCATTGCGCGCACAGTTAGGCGATGCGCAATTGCCGACCCACTACCTGGCAATTCCTCCCAGCATGTTTCCGGTGGTCGTGCGTGGGCTGGAAAAGTCCGGCTGTGCGACGAATGCGAGGGTGATTCTGGAGAAGCCTTTTGGTCGCGACCTGGTCTCCGCCCGCAAACTGAATGAGACGCTGCACCAGACTTTTCCCGAAGAGAACATCTTTCGCATCGATCACTATCTCGGCAAAGAAGCGGTCGAGAACCTGCTCATCTTCCGCTTCGCCAACAGCTTCCTCGAGCCTATCTGGAACCGCAACTACGTTCATAGTGTGCAGATCACGATGGCGGAGAAGTTCGGCGTTGAAGGGCGCGGAAAATTTTACGAAGAAGCCGGCGCCATCCGCGACGTGGTGCAGAACCACCTGCTGCAAGTCGTCGCATTCCTGGCGATGGAGCCGCCGACGACCATGTATGTGGATTCGGTGCGCGATGAGCAGGTAAAGATCTTTCGCACGATTCCGCCGCTCAATCCGGCCAACATCGTGCGCGGACAGTTCGACGGATATCGCAGCGAGGCGGGCGTCTCGCCGCACTCGGATGTGGAGACATTTGCGGCAGTGCGGTTGGAAGTCGATTCGTGGCGATGGGCGGGAGTGCCGTTCCTGATTCGTGCCGGCAAGCGCCTGCCGGTGACGGCGACGGAAGTCTATGTGAAGCTGCGCAAGCCGCCGTTGAGCAAAATGGGCAGCGATGGGCGCAACTATTTCCGCTTTCGTTTGGGACCCGACATTGAGCTGAGCCTTGGCGGACGCGTCAAGCGCCCCGGCCCGCTGATGGTGCCCATGCCGGTGGAGCTTTCCGCGGTCAAGTACACCAGTAACGACGAGATGGATGCCTATGAGCGTCTGCTGAGCGATGCGATGAAGGGCGACCCGCTGCTGTTCGTGCGCCAGGACGCGGTGGAAGCAGCGTGGGCGATCGTCGACCCTATCCTGGGCGACTGTTGCCCAACCGAGCTTTACGAGCCGGGCACATGGGGCCCGCCGGACGCCCGCGAGCTGGCCGCGGACATCGGTGGGTGGCACGATCCGAACTAGCAGTTACGCGTTGATCGCCATCCCGAACACCGCGTTGGCGGCATCCAGCATCGCCTCTGACAATGTGGGATGTGCGTGAATGATGTTGGCCAGCTCCTCGGCCGTGCATTCCATCTCCAGCGCCACCACAGATTCGGCGATCAGCTCGGTGGCGTTTGGCCCGATGATGTGCACGCCCAGGATCTCCCCATACTTGGCATCGCTGACAATCTTGATAAAGCCCTCGTGCTGTCCCACGATGCTGGCGCGGGAATTCGCTGTAAAGGGGAACTTGCCGATCTTGACGTCGTACCCTTGCTCTTTCGCCTTGGCCTCGCTGAGCCCGACGCTACCGATTTCGGGATGGCAGTAGGTCGCGTTCGGAATACGCAGCGGATTGATCTTCTTCACTGGCTTGCCGGCGATGTGGGTGACCACCACAATCCCTTCCATGAAGCCGGAGTGAGCCAGTTGCGGGTATCCGGCGACGATGTCGCCGGCCGCATAGATACCCGGTTCGGCAGTACGCATGAAGCCGTCAACTTTCACAAACCCGCGTTCGACCTCGATTTTTGTCTTCTCGATGCCGACGTTTTCCGTGCGCGGCGCGCGGCCAATGGCCACCAGCACCTTCTCGGCTTCCAGCTTCTGCTGCTTGCCATCGGCCGTGAAGGTGACGCACACGCCGCTCTTGCACTTTTCAACCCTTTCGACTTTGGCGTTCACGAAGCCGTTGACGCCGCGTTTGCGATAGACGCGCATCAGCTCCTTGGAAATGTCCTCGTCTTCGACGGGAACATAGCGTGGCAGCATCTCCAGGATGGTGACGTCTGCGCCGAACGATTTGTAGATGCTGGCGAACTCGACGCCGACGGCGCCGGAGCCGATCACGATCAGCGATTTCGGAATCTGGTTCAGGCTTAGGATCTCGATGTTGGTCAGGATCTGCTGGTCCGGTTCCATGCCGGGCAGCATGCGTGCTACCGAGCCGCTGGATAAAAGCACGTTCTTTGCCTTCACCGACTTCTGCTCGCCGCCTTCAATGCTGACCGTATGAATGCCGCCGCTGGCCGGGCCGGTCAGCTTGCCATAACCGCGAACCACATCCACCTTGTTTTTGCGCATCAGGAACGTCAGGCCCTTGGTGTGCTTGTCCACAATGTCTTGCTTACGTTTCTGGATGGCGCCCCAGTTCAGCGTGACGCCGGCGGTGTTCTCCAGGCCGAGCTCCGCGCCTTCTTTCACGTGGTCGAATACCTCGGCGTTAAACAACAGAGCTTTAGTGGGAATGCAGCCGACGTGCAGGCAGGTGCCGCCAAGCTGATTGTCTTTTTCGATAAGAGCAGTCTTCAGTCCTAGCTGCCCGGCGCGAATGGCGGCGGTGTATCCGGCAGGCCCACTGCCGATGATGGCTACGTCGTAGATGGTTTCTGGCAAGTGCGTGCTCCAGTCTGGTTGATGATGATTCGAATGATTGCCCGTCCAAATACATCAGGCGCACAGCGACGGAACGCCTTGTGCGAGGCCCGTCTGATTGGCATGAGAGTGACAGGCAAATAGATGATTGTAAATCACGAAAGACGCAGGAGGAGCGGTCTGCCAGGCCCGAGCTTCGGTGCTATGCTGGGCGTAGTTCTCCCATGAAGCGCGTTGCTGAGGAAGCTCCTGCTGCAGACCAAACCGCGACGCAGCCACGCGGCGTTGGCGTGAAATTTGTAGGGAACGCGCTGTTCGTGCTGCTGATCATCCTGGCCGCCCTTGCCGGTGCAGTCTCGGGTCTCCTGCTGGTCTACTCCACTGACCTGCCGCAGGTTACCGAACTGGAGCACTATCGCCCCGCCACCATCACTCAGCTCTACGACGACCAGAACCGCGTCATCGGTCAGTTTGCTTTGCAGCGGCGCGTCATCGATAGCTACAACGATTTTCCCAAAGTGTTGCGCGACGCGCTGATCTCCACTGAAGACAAGGACTTTGAGAAGCACTGGGGGGTGGATGTGTGGCGCGTTTTCGGCGCAGCCTGGCGCGACGTACTGCTGGACCAGCGCGCGCAGGGCGCATCCACGCTGACCATGCAGCTTGCGCGCAACCTGTTTCTCTCGCCCGACCGCAACTTCCGCCGCAAGATACAGGAGGTGATGCTGTCCATCCAGATCGAGCGACGTTTCACCAAGCAGCAAATTTTCACCCTCTATGCCAACCAGATTTATCTCGGGCACGGCGTTTACGGTTTTGAAGCCGGCGCAAATTATTACTTCAGCAAGAAAGCCAAGGACCTCACGCTGGAAGAAGCCGCCGTGCTGGCCGGATTGCCCAAGGCGCCAAATTACTACTCGCCCATTAACAACCCGGAACGGGCGCTGCGCCGGCGCAATCTGGTGATCAACAACATGCTGGAGGACGGCAAGATCACCGCGGCCGAGGCGCAGCGGGCCAAGAGCGCGCCGCTGGTGCTGAAGCTGCAAGCGGAGCCGAACGACATCGCTCCGTATTTTGTCGAGGAAATCCGGCAATACCTAGAGAAGAAGTACGGCGCCGAAGAAGTCCACGAAGGCGGGCTGCGGGTGTACACCGGCCTCGATCTGGACATGCAACAGGCGGCGCAGCAGGCGGTGCGCGACGGGCTGGCCGCTTACGAACGGCGCCACGGATGGAAAGGCAATTTGCTGAACGTCGTCGCCAACGGCGATTCGATCGCCACCTATCATCACGTCGATTGGGACGGAGCGATCCGGCCGGGTAGCTACGTACACGCGCTGGTTACCGAGGTTGAGCCGATGGCAGCGACCGTGAAATTCGGCAGCTACGACGCCCGCCTGGGGCCGGAGGAGATCAAGTGGACGCGCTACAAGTCGCCGCAGCAGTTCCTGACGCCGGGCGATATCGTGTACGTGAAAGTCGAAGAGTTGAACGGCACCGCCAGCCGGGTTTCGCTGGAGCAGGAGTCCGGCGTAGAAGGTGCGCTGATGGCGCTGGACAACTCGACGGGCGACATCAAGGCGATGGTCGGCGGGCGCGACTTCGAGCAGTCGAAGTTCAATCGCGCGACGCAGGCGCTGCGCCAGGTGGGCTCGTCGTTCAAGCCGTACATCTACACCGCCGCCATCGATGAGGGGCTCACGCCGGATGACACCGTGGTCGACTCGCCGATCACCTTCAATACGCCGTCGGGACCGTACACGCCGCATAACTATGACGGCAAGTTTGAAGGCGTCATTACGTTTCGCCACGCTCTGGCCGAATCGCGCAACATCCCGGCGCTGAAGGTCACCGAACGCATCGGCGGAATCAATACGGTCATTGAATACGCTCGCCGGTTCGGCATTACCTCGCCGCTGCTGCCCTATCTGCCGGTGGCATTGGGCGCCGCGGACATCACGCTGGCGGAGCAGACCGCGGCCTTCACCACATTTCCCAACGATGGCGTGCGCGTGACGCCGCGCTACATTCGCAAGGTTACCGACTACGATGGCCGCGTGCTGGAGGAGGACTACCCAGAAGTGCATGATGTGGTCAGCGCACGCACGGCACGCATCATGGTCAGCATGCTCCGCGAGGTCATACAGCATGGGACCGGATACGCGGCCAGTAAGCTCAATCATCCGCTGGGCGGCAAGACCGGCACAACCAACGATTTCACTGACGCGTGGTTTGTGGGCTTCTCGCCCTCGATCACGTGCGGCGTGTGGGTCGGCTACGACGAGAAGAAGACGCTGGGCGATAAAGAGACCGGTGCGCGGGCGGCGCTGCCCATCTGGATGGACTTCATGCGCGTGGCGCTCGT
>Ga0335073_10002657_pt1 | contig 24540 bp, 20 predicted proteins | sample Lox_Sample_22_FD_207093 | JGI IMG/M metagenome (GOLD analysis project Ga0335073, IMG submission 207093) | Soil microbial communities from Loxahatchee National Wildlife Refuge, Florida, United States - Lox_Sample_2.2 | ecosystem: Environmental > Terrestrial > Soil > Wetlands | place: USA... | reverse complement strand
CAGTCAGGTCACGATTGCCTCGGATTTCGTTCTGACGTTCTGACGTTCTGACGCCAACGCCGGTGGCCGATGCCGCTCTGCGGCAGGGGCCGCCGGCATATCTGTGGCGCAAGGCGGCAGGGGCCACCGGCATACCTGCGCCGTACTGCGGCAGGTACCATCGGCAGACCTATGCCGCTATGCCGCAGCGGCCGCTGGAGCGCGTGCCGTTACGCGGAACGGGCGACCGGCCTGGCGCAACGCCGCGGGCGCCGCTGCCGCGGACCTCACTCCCGCGGCGCGGTCTCCGCGATTTCCGGGTTCTCGGAGAATGCCGCGAACCACGCGGCCAACCGCGGGCGCTCCGGCCGCCATGGTTCGGCAGCAAAGCGGAAATCGAGATAACCTAAGGCGCAGGCCACCGCGATCGAGCCGATATCCACGGTCCGATGCGGCGGATCCAATTCCAGCATGTCCAGCGTGCGCTCGACCGCGGCTCGCTGGCGCGCGATCCAGCCAACCCGCCCGTCATCCCGCGGCTTCAGCATTTCGCCGCGGCGCGGCACCGACGCGTCCAGGATGCCGTCGCCCATCGCCTGGAAGCGCAGCGCCCGCCAGCGCGGCGCACCATGATCGGGGAACATCGGCAGTGCGTCGCCAATGCTGTCGAGGTATTCGCAAATCACCGGACTATCGAACAACGACAGCTCATCGTCGGTGACCAGGCAAGGGACTTTGGAGAGCGGATTGCAGACCAGCAGTTCCGGCGGCGAAAGGTTGGCATTGACCGGCACCTTCTCGATCCGCGGCGCGATGCCGCGGCTGATCGCGCAGGCCATCACCTTGCGGACGTACGGGCTGGTCGGCGAATAGAATAACTTCACAACGCGCTACCCTCGGAACGTGTCCTTTTGCGCGCGCAGTTTCGCCAGGCTCGCCACATCGGGCGCGCGCATGAACGGGTTGGCGGCGAGCTCGTCGGCCATGGTCGAGGGCACTGTCGGCGCTCCGGCCGCGCGCTGCTGCCGCGCCTGCGCCGTGCGAGCGACCAACGCGGCATTGCCGCCGTCCACGCTCAGCGCGAAGCGCGCATTGCTCTCGGTATACTCATGGCCGCAGCACACCTTGGTGCCCGGAGGCAACAGCGCCAGCTTGCGCAGCGAGGCAAACATCTCGTCCGCGGTGCCCTCGATCAAGCGGCCGCAGCCGAGGCTGAACAATGTGTCGCCCGACAGCAATATCTCGCCATCGGGGAAGAAGAAGTTGATCTGGCCGCGCGTGTGGCCAGGGGTGTCGATCACCCGCGCCGTGGTGCCGCCGAACGCCACGCTATCGCCTTCCCGCACCGCGACATCCAGCTTCGGCAGCCGATGGGCGTCCGCCGCCGCGCCGACCACCTTGGCGTTGAAATGCGCGCGCACCTCGTCCGTGCCGGCGGTGTGGTCGGCATGGTGATGCGTCAGCAGGATCAGGTCGAGCCGCCCGCCGGCCTTCTCCAAGGCAGCGATCACCGGTTTGGGCTCTGCCGGATCGACGATGGCCACGGCGCCGGTCGCGCTGTCGCGCAGCAGCCAGGCGTAATTGTCGGACAGGATCGGGACGGGTTCTGCGGTGATTGCCATGACGTCAGCCTAGCACCACGCCACGCGGCGGCAAGTCGTCAAACCAGCGATACTTCCGTGAAAGAAAAGTTGTAATAGGAGAACGGTATGCCCGCCCGCTGCAGGGTGACAGGACACGGGCGACAGGACACGGGCGACAGGACACGGGGGACAGATGCGAGATCGGGCGTCAGTGTTGGCCGGCATTGCCGCGCTGCTGGTGGTTGTGCGGCTTGGTTTCGCTATCGAACCGGCGCACGCGGCACCGGCAACGCTGACCCTCGGCGGCACTATCAACGGGTCGGTTGATGGCACGGCATTGACTGACGCTACGCCCTTCACAGTGATCGCGAGCTTCGCTCCGTCCACCAACCTTGCGGGGCGAGGTTCCGGCGTCGACGTCTACCCCGCGGCGCTGACGTTCCTTATCGACAACGTCGCGTACAATGTCGTGCCGTATGCCGGCCTTCTGGCGGAGACCATCGGACCGCCCGCCAACCCTGGCCTGGGCACCTATGGCGTTGTGATTCCCTCGTACACCGGACCGTTGAACGCGTTCTTCAACACCGCGACCACAGGTGTGGGCACCGGCGGCAGCGCGCAGACGGTCTTCTCCAACCCGACGGTGTACGAGCAACCGACCCTGGCGCCCTATTTCGTCGAAAACCTGGTCGGCGGCGGCACGCTGGTGGTGACGGATTTCGTCAGCCTGGACGGCACGGCGAGCGAAAGCGTGCCCGAACCCGGCAGCCTTGCCTTGTTGGGCCTCGGACTGGCGCCGCTCCTCATGCTGCGGCGCCGGGACCCCAACTGAGCGACGCACGCGCTATCCAGCCCGGATGGTGCTATAGCAAGCCGCCATGGCGGCGGACGTACACGCAGCGGCGGACTTCTACGGCACCACCCGAGGGCTGGTCGCGGCGCGGCTGCTGCGCGAGCGGCTGTTGGCCCTCTGGCCCGAGTTACCCGGTCAGTCGGTGCTCGGCATCGGCTTCGCCGCGCCCTACCTGCGGCTGTGGCGCGCACAGGCGGAACGCTGCATCGCGGTCACGCCGGCGCAGATGGGGGCGACGCGCTGGCCTCTGGGCCAGCCATGCCTCGCCTGCACCGCCGAGGAGGACGCCCTGCCGTTCCAGGACCTCAGCTTCGACCGCATCCTGCTGGTGCACGGTCTGGAAGCGGCGGAGAACGCGCGGCGTCTGCTGCGCGAGACCTGGCGAGTGCTGAAGGATGATGGCCGGTTGCTCGTCGTGGCGCCGAACCGTGCCGGCATGTGGGCCTACTCCGAGCGCACGCCGTTCGGCCATGGCCAGCCCTATTCGTTCGGCCAGCTCGGGCGATTGCTCGCCGCGTCGCTGTATCGCGTGGAACGGCGCGACACCGTGCTGTGGGTGCCGCCGATCGAACGCAGGCTGGTGCTGCGCAGTGCCGAATTGTTCGAACGGTCCGGACGGCGGCTGATGCCTGGCATGGCGGGGCTGATCGTCACCGAGGCGGTGAAGGACGTCTATGCCGCGCTGCCGCTGAAGCCCTCGCCGCGCCGCCGCCTGGTGTTGGCGGACGCGGCTTAGGGCCCATCCGCCAATAAACGATTCTGGTTTGGTTGGGATTCTCGACAAGCCTGATCTGCCACCGGTTTTCATCCGACTCCCCTGGCGTTTCGTCAGGCAAGTCGAGCCGGGCCGCGGCGTCCGGCAGCCGAGGCAGGACCTTCCGGGTGATATTCTGCCGGATAGCATGCAACGGAACTTCATCGCTGCTATTGGCGCCCACAACTCCGGGCGTCTGCAATCTCGGGGTTACACCGGTCTCCGAAATGCGGTTCCGGTTCCAGGATCACGGGATGTCTGTCAGCGAGCCACAACCGGCCATGGAGGCCGGTGACAGCGCACAGAGTGCGGCCCGGTTGCGGACTTCAATGCGGACTCACGACGAACTCCGCGCCGTTCACGCGCCGATCCTCGCCGCCGCTAACAACAATATCGTCGGAGACTCCCTCGCGCGGTCAGTCGCGCCGTAGCGCCACCGCGGCCCCGGCAACGCTGGGGCCGACCGCAATGCTGAGATGACCAAAACATGCAGCTTCGCGCTCGCCGGGCTTGTGGGCCTGTCTCAGTGGCCCTGATTCCAATTGCTGATGAACTGCATCATTTTGCCCTGCATCAAATTCCGCTCTTGCATGTTTTGACTGTTCGCCATGTCGAACAGTGCTGTCCTGAGTTCGGTTGCGCCCGGTGTGTCCTTGAGCTGATAGAGCCAGGTACACAGGATAATCACCGCCATTTCGGTACACTGCCCGACGAACGGGTGATCGTTGCTTTCCATTTCGGCCGGCATAAATGTGTATTCGGTTTTCGCTCCACCCAGCCCGGTGCCGCCGACGAGGCGCTTGATCTCCGCCCCGAAATTAGCCGCCTGAATCGGGAGAACCGGGAGTTCCAGACTGATTGCGGTTGGGTCCTGAATCATAGCCTCATCGTCGTACCACAAACCGTCGCAGGTAAACCTGTTCTTGGATCCCATGACGCTGGCAACGACCGTCTTGACCTGAGCTGCCATATAGCTGCTGGGATTCCACCCGACGACAGCGGAGACCTGGCCGAAGACACGTGCAATCATGGCCGTGTGGCCATTATAGGCATAGCCGACGCAAGCTTTCGGCGACCAAATATTGAATGTGCTGTAGAGCCTGTAGCCGATCGACGATCCCTGTCCCTCTCCCGGGGCATTGTGGTACAGTCCGCGCATGCTGGAAACCGATACCAGTCCAATCGAGTTTTTGCCGGGTATGTTCGCTGCAACCGTCATGCCTTGTCCCCCACCGACAGATTTTATCACAGGCCCGTCCGGCCTGTCGTCATCTAGCGCCCGGAATCACCGAAGCGCAGCAAACGGGTGGGCCTTGCCACTCGGCCTACGAGGCCAGCTCCCGATGACACACGCTTCAGCGATAGTTGGGTACTAGGGCCTCGTTTAAAGCAACTTGTGCATGTCGGACAAGGGGTCATTACACGATTCGACAGGTCGTCCCATCCAAACCGGAGAAGTCACTTTCGGGCCAGTGCGATCAGTGCTGCCGCCTCCGTGTCCGCCTGGATCGTCTCATATCCGGCCTGCGCCGCAAGTCGATCCATCTCGGTCGAGGCCATATCGCCAAGACCACTTTTTCCCACGATGCGCACTACGCGCCGCAGCCTGGCACTGTGCAACGTGGCTGTAGTTGCTCGATATGCTCTGCCACGTGCGGCGAAGCAGGCCGCATGTTGGCAACATCGCTGATTCAGTCGAACCGTTGCCGCAGCCTTGGTAGCAATGATTCAACCTCAGCCCGGAACCGAGCAATCTCGGATATATTTTAGGAATCAGTCCAGTGTAAAATCAGTCGGTCGTCTGCCGCGTCAATCTCGACACGGTGCATCGCCATTCTCGTCGCGTCGCGGAGCGAATGACCCCGGGGCAAGGCCAGGTTGGGTCCCGCGCGGCGCATTGATTTATTGTCGACGCCCCGCGTGGGATCGGCTGGTCACAGCGCACAGCTTCTCGGTCACGACCCTTGACTGAGCTCGATGCGCCAGGTTTCGCGCCATGCTTGTCGGCGCTCGCTGTAAATGCCGGAGGGGCACGACCTGCCGGGCATCGTCCACCAGGGGATCAAGACCGTTCGGAAGGCACTCCCCTCCAGGCGCAGGCGATTGCTCAAAGCGGGCTGCGCATCCCGGCAGGCTCTTGCATCCAGGGGGCCGTCCACAGATGCGAGCCGGGCCCGTACTGTCGTCGCGGGGCCGGCCGCGGCAATCTCGGTCGGGAGGTCTCGGACGGCCCGTGTCTCACTCGATCGGGATTGCCGCGACCCCCTCGGGCCTCGTAATGACAGAGGCTGGCCAGCGCCTCCCCTCATCCTGGAAACGGTCTGAAGGGCTTATCGCCCCGTCAGGATGCGCTCGACAAGCTGCTTCACCGTGGGGATGAAGCCGTTCGAATAGAACGGGTCCCTGGCGAAACGAAACGCGTTGTGGCCGCTGAACATCAGGTTGTGGTCCAGCGCGCCCGGCTCGTCGGCTTCATGGGCGATATCCTGCAGTGTTTTCTGGATGCAGAAGCTGCGCGGATCGGGCCGCTTGCCGGTGGAATGGTCCGGCTCGTTCTGCGCCCAATTGGAAAACCGGCACTGCGACAGGCAGCCCATGCAGCCTACCTGGTCCGCCAGGATCTCGCGCGCCTTCTCTGGCGTGACGAACACCAGTGTGGAGTCCGGCGTGCGCAGCGCCTCGGTGAAGCCCTGTGCCTCCCAGGAGCGGGCATGTTCGAGGTCGGCCGGTGTGAGGTACACCGGACGCTTGCGCGGCCCGACGCCGTATTCGGCGACATGCTCGCCGATCGGCTCGGCGGTATAGGCGACCTGACGTTCGTTCCGCTCGCGCAGCTCCTGGATGAACCCGTTGTTCACCGCGCTGGAATAGAAGCCGGTGGGGCTGAAGCGGTTCAGGAAGACGTCGCCTTCCTGCAGCGTGCGCAGCCGCTCCTTCCAGGCGTCGCCGATCGGGCTTTCCCTGGTCAGCAGCGGGCGCGTGCCGAACTGGAACGCGATCGGCCCAAGTTCCGGATTGTCGATCCAGTCCTGCCACTCCTCCAGCCACCAGACGCCGCCCGCCATGATGATCGGCGTGTCGTGCAGCCCGAACTCGCGCATCAGCTTGCGCAGCGCGAGCACGCGCGGATAGGGGTCTTCCGGCTTTGTCGGGTCCTCGCTGTTGGAGAGGCCGTTATGGCCGCCCGCCAGCCAGGGATCCTCGTACACCACGCCGCCGAGCAAGGACGCGGCCTTTGAGTACGCGCGCTTCCACAGTGCGTTGAATGCGCGGGCCGATGAGATGATCGGGTAGTAGTAGACGTTGAACCGTGTGGCGATCTCCGACAGCCGATAGGGCATGCCGGCGCCGCAGGTGATGCCGCTGATGATGCCCTTGGCTTGCTCCAGCACCTCGGTGATGATGCGCTCGGCGGCACCCATCTCCCACAGGATGTTGGCGTGGATGCGGCCCTTGCCGGATGCCAGCTCATAGGCACGCCGCGCCTGCGCCAGGGCGCCGCGGACGGCATAGGCCACCAGCTCCTCATGCCGCTCCCGCCGCGTGCGGCCGTGGTAGAGCTGCGGGATGCGCCAGCCATGGTCGTCATAGCTGTCGGCGTTCACCGCACTGAACGTCCCGACGCCGCCGGTCGACGCCCAGTTGCCGGATGAAATGCCGTTGGAGATCGACACGCCCTTGCCGCCCTCCACCAGCGGCAGGACCTCCACGCCTCCCATCCGGATCGCGTTGATTGCTCTCATTGGCATTCCGCCTTTCGTCCGGCGACCAGCGGTGTCGACCCGCAAGAGCCGACGCCGGCCGCCTGTCACATTATCGTTACGCGGCGACCGTGGTCATATGCAAGCGGCAAGCTCGCACAACCGCACAAACCCGTTGGCATGAGCGGCCCCGGCCACCATCCGCCGGCGATCCGGACCAGCCATCCGCCGACGGCCCAGAGCAATCAACCATCCGCCGCCGGTCCGGACCAAGCATCCGCCGACGGTCCCGACCAGCCAGCCGCCGATGGTGATGGCCAGCCATGCGGGGATGCCCCCGGCGCGCCATCCGCGTCTCAAGACGGTCGCGGATGGCCAGTGAAAGCCCGGCCACGGCAAGGCGCAGCGGATACTACTCCCCGATCACCGGTTGCTCGCTGTCCTGCGGCATCGGGCCAGGCTCGAACGCCTCGCGTCGTTCGCCTTGCTCACCCCGCTCGCGGCGCTCGCCACGCTCGAAGCGGTCCCGCCGCTCGCCGCGGTCACCACGGTCGCGGTCGCCACGCTCGCGGTCACGATCGCCACGGCCCGGCTTGGCGCCGACTTGCTCGGTGATGTCGGCGCCGCTGGCCTGGTCCACCACCCGCATCGACAGCTTGACCTTGCCGCGTTCGTCGAAGCCGATCACCTTCACCTTCACCGAGTCGCCGACATTCACCACGTCCGTGGTCTTGCCGACGCGGCCCTGCTGCAGCTCGCTGATATGCACCAGCCCGTCACGCGAGCCCAGGAAGTTCACGAACGCGCCGAAATCGGCGGTCTTCACCACCTTGCCGGTGTAGATGATGCCGATCTCCGGCTCGGCGACGATGCCGCGGATCCAGTCGATCGCCTGCTGGCTCTGCAACGCGTCGGTGGCGGCGATCTTGATCGTGCCGTCGTCGTCGATGTCGATCTTGCACTTGGTGACTTCGACGATCTCGCGGATCACCTTGCCGCCGGTGCCGATCACCTCGCGGATCTTTTCGCGCGGCACGTTGATCACCGTGATGCGGGGCGCGGTCTCGGCGACGTCGCCGCGGTGGCCGGTCAGCGCCTTGGACATCTCGCCCAGGATGTGCATCCGGCCCTCGCGCGCCTGCGCCAGGGCGATGCGCATGATCTCCGGCGTGATGGACGTGATCTTGATGTCCATCTGCAAGGCAGTGACGCCCGACTCGGTGCCGGCGACCTTGAAGTCCATATCGCCGAGATGGTCCTCGTCGCCAAGGATATCGGACAGCACGGCGAAGCCGCGGTCTTCCTTGATCAGGCCCATGGCGATGCCTGCCACCGGGCGCTGCAGCGGCACGCCGGCATCCATCAGCGCGAGACTCGACCCGCACACCGTCGCCATCGATGACGAGCCGTTGGATTCGGTGACCTCCGACACGACCCGCAGCGTGTAGGGAAATTTCTCCTTCTCCGGCAGCAATGGGTGGATGGCGCGCCAGGCCAGCTTGCCGTGGCCGATCTCACGCCGCCCGGGCGAGCCGATGCGGCCGGCCTCACCGACCGAATAGGGCGGGAAATTGTAGTGCAGCATGAAATGCTCACGGTACTCGCCCGCCAGCGCGTCGATCACTTGCTCGTCCTGGCCGGTGCCGAGGGTCGCGACGCAGAATGCCTGCGTCTCGCCACGGGTGAACAGGGCCGAGCCATGGGCGCGGGGCAGCACGTGGACCTCCGCGACGATCGGACGAATGCTCCGGGTGTCGCGGCCGTCGATGCGGATGCCGGTGTCGAGGATGGCATTGCGGACGATGTCGGCTTCGAGGTCGTGGAAAACGGCACCGGCCTTGTCCACGTTCAGGCTCTCGGCAGACAGCACCTCCATCACGTGCTTGCGGACGGCATCGACCTTGTCGTGGCGGGCGCCCTTGTCGGGCTCGCGATAGGCCTCGGCGAGCCCGGCGCGGCCAAGCGCGCCCACGCGCGCCTTCAGCGCTTGCTCCTCCTCGGAAGGTTCCGACAGTTGCCACGGGTCCTTCGCGGCGCGCTCGGCCAGTTCGATGATCGCCTGGATCACCGGCTGGAAGCTCTCATGGCCGAAGCTGACGGCGCCGAGCATCACGTCCTCGCTCAGTTCCTGCGCCTCGGACTCGACCATCAGCACGCCGTCGGACGTGCCGGCCACCACCAGGTCGAGCAAGCTGTCCTTCACTTGCTCCATGGTGGGGTTCAGGATGTACTGGCCGTCCCGGTAGCCGACGCGCGCCGCGCCGACCGGGCCGAAGAACGGGATGCCCGACAGCGTCAGCGCGGCAGAGCAACCGATCATGGCGACGATGTCGGGGTCATTCTCCAGGTCGTGGCTCAGGACGGTGGCGATGACCTGGACCTCGTTGCGGAAATTGTCCGGGAACAGGGGGCGGATCGGGCGGTCGATCAGGCGGGATTTCAGGGTTTCCGCCTCGCTGGGCCGGCCCTCACGCTTGAAGAAGCCGCCGGGGATCTTGCCCGCCGCGAATGCCTTCTCCTGATAGTTCACCGTGAGCGGGAAGAAGTCCTGGCCGGGGCGGGAGGATTTCACGCCCACGGCGGTGCAGAGCACGATGGTGTCGCCATAGCTGGCGACGACGGCGCCATCGGCCTGGCGCGCGATCTTGCCGGTTTCCAGGACGAGCTTGCGTCCCCCCCAGTCGAGTTCTTTACGGAAGTAGTTGAACATTCATGCGTCCTTACTGATGCGCGGCATCGGCGGACGGCACGCCGGTCGATTCCGGCCTGCGACCCTTCGGGGCGGGAGGCGGCGTCTCGGGTCGCATGGAGAGGGCTGCGCCGGAGGCTCAATGGCTGGGCGCAGCCGCGGCCATGCGGCCGGAAACGCCGTCGCGGTTCCCACGCCTGGGGGTTTGCCGGATCGGCGGTCTGTCGGTCCGCCGCGTGACGCGGCGTTGGAGGCGTTCAGCCCGCCTCCTTGGGCGTTGCCCCGCCTCACCATGAGGCCGGGGGTCGGCGCCGGATGCCTGCCATATAGGGGCAGGCGCCGGCTATTTCACTTCATCGTCAGTCCCGTCATGGCCTGGCCCTGCCATCTGCGCCGGCTGGTCGGGAGGCGGTTGACGGCGCCCGATCATGGGAGCGAAGCAGGCCTGGTCAAGCCCGGCCGTGACGGAGCTACGTTACCGTCGCAGGCTAAGCCGCCCGATCAGCGATTCGTAGCGGGCGTGGTCCTTGGCCTTCAGGTAGTCGAGCAAGCGCCGCCGCCGCCCAACCAGCATCAGCAGACCGCGCCGCGAATGGAAGTCCTTCGCGTGGGTCTTCAAATGCTCTGTCAGGTTGCCGATGCGCTCGGACAGCAGGGCGACCTGCACTTCCGGGCTGCCGGTGTCCGAGGGAGCGGTGGCGTATTCGCCAATGAGCACCGTGCGGCGCTCCGCGGTGATCGACATCGTGCTGGTCTCCTTGTGGCCCTTTGGGACTCGCCTCGGGCCGGGTTGCGTTCAGGCGGCTGGTACAACGTCAGCCCGAGAGCCGGGCTGCGTCACGCCGCTGGACCTGCTTCGCTCGGGGCCGGCGCCGGGATGTCGGCCAGCGCGGTCGCGATCGGGGGCAAGAGTCCAATCGGGGCGGGGGTATTACCCGGACGCGGATATTTGTCCAGGGCAGTGACCTGACGCCGCTCCGACTGCGGCCGGGTGGGGCAAAGCAGCAAAACCCTCTCCGCTTCCTCTCCTGCCTCGGCTGCCTCCCGGTATGAAACGTTGCTCGGCGCGTGCTGAGGTTCAGCGAATGGCCGCCCTTTCCAATCATGCCGATCTTATCCATCACGCGACTGGTCCTACCTCTTCGCGGTGGGCTGTCTATCGCCGGGACTGGAACGCGCATGGCCTCCGATATCGAGTCGGCCGACATTCCTACAAGAGACTGTTGGCTTCCCACCCAAAGCTGCAGTCCGAACTGCCACACCACTGCTCCGCCCGCCGATTTGACAACCCCCACACCCCCGCAGCCAACTACTCACCCCTCAGCGCCCGGGAGAAACAAGTGACAGCGAACCCAAACGGCTTCTCCACCTCCCGCCTCGCGCGCCTCGATGACGTGATGCGGCGCCGCTACGTCGATACCGGCCGCCTGCCCGGCATCATCACCACCATCTGGCGCCGCGGCGCGCTCGCCCATGCCGGCCTCTCCGGCCACATGGACATCGAACGCGGCAAGCCGATGCGCGAGGACGCGATCTTCCGCATCTACTCCATGAGCAAGCCGATCACCGCCGTGGCGCTGATGATGCTGGTGGAGGAGGGCATGCTCGGCCTGGACGACGACGTCGCCACGCACATTCCCGCCTGGAAAGACCAGGGCGTCTATGCCACCGGCATGCCCGGCCTGGTGCCCACCGCCGGGCCGGCCTTCATCACCACGCCGCCGAACCGTCCGATGAAGGTCATCGACCTCGCCACCCACACCTCCGGCCTCACCTATGGCTTCCTGAACCGCACCGCCGTCGATGCCGCCTATCGCCGCCTCGGTATCGCCGGCCTCAACGCCGAAGGCGGGCTGGACGCGATGGTGGAGTCGCTGGCCGGACTGCCGCTGGAATTCTCCCCCGGCACCGCGTGGAACTACTCCGTCGCGATCGATGTGCTCGGCTACCTGGTGCAGAAGCTCAGCGGCATGAGTTTCGGCGAGTTCCTGCGTACCCGCTTGTTCGAACCCCTGGGCATGACGGACACCGCCTTCTGGTGCCCGGCGGAAAAAACCGGCCGCCTCACCACCTGCTACATGCCGCGCGAGGGCGGCGGGATCAAAGTGCAGGACGATGCCGGCGCCAGCGCGTTCGCGGCCCCGCCGAAACTTGAATCCGGCGGCGGCGGCTTGCTCTCCACCGCGCATGACTACATGCGCTTCTGCCGCATGATGCTGAACGGCGGCACGCTGGATGGCGTGCAGATCCTGAGCCCGAAGACGGTGGCCTTGTTCTCGCTGAACCACCTGCCCAACAACCAGGAACTCGCCGACATGGCGCCGCCGGGTTTGTTCAGCGAGTCGGGCTATGCCGGCATCGGGTTTTCGCTCGGCTGCGGCGTGAACATCGATGTTGCGAAGACGCGGCTGCCGGGCACGCTGGGCGAGTATTTCTGGGGCGGGGCGGCGTCCACCGCGTTCTGGATCGATCCGCGCGAGGACCTCGCCGTGGTGTTCATGACCCAGGTCCTGGGCAGCGACGCGCGCCTGACCCTGCGCCGCGACCTGCGGACGCTGGTCTATGCGTCGATGACGGAGTCGTTCGCCTGATCCAGGCGAGGCTGCCCATCCAGTTCGCGGGGGCGCACAGGCCATCGTCGGCCATGGCGGCGACGGCCAGCCGTTGCGGCAAGCGGCACGGCGACTGCGATGGCCCGCAGCATGCCGCCGCGCCTACAGCACCCGCTCGGGCTTCAGCATGCCGTCCTCCAGGCGGGCCAGCCCGACCACGCGGCCCGCTGCCATGGCGCGCACCAGCCCGCCATCGGGATCGGCGTTGCCCGGAATCCGGCCCATCAGCGTGACCAGGCTGATCGCCTGGCCATGCCTGAGGCCGCTGGCCTCCGCCTCGGTCAGGGCCAGCGCCGGCATCTCGGCCAGCGCGGTGGCGACCGGAAGCAGCAGGTCCGGTGCGGCGGGGCCCACCTCCCCGCCGGCGATTCTGTCCAGCGGAATGGCCTGGGCATCGGTGAACGGGCCGACGCGCAGGCGGCGCAGGGCCTCGACGTGGCCGAGCGTGCCGCATGCGACGGCCAGATCGCGCGCCAGACTGCGCATATAGACGCCCTTGCCGGAGGCGACCTCGAATACGGCGTGGTCGGGGTCGGGACGTTCGACCAGTTCGAAGCGGTCCACCCGGGCGGGACGCGGTTCCAGCACCGGGGCGCGGCCCTCGCGGGCCATGTCGTAGGCGCGCTCGCCCGCCACCTTCACGGCAGAGAAGGCGGGCGGCGTCTGCATGATGTCGCCACAGAACAACGGCAGGGCGGCCTCGATTTGCTGGTTGCTGGGGCGGGCGTCGGTGGCAGCGGTGACCTGGCCGTCGGCGTCGTCGGTGTCGCGTGCTTCGCCGAAGCGCAGGATGAAGCGATACAGCTTGGTCCCGCCCATGACGTAGGGGACGGTCTTGGTGGCCGCACCGAACGCGATCGGCAGCACGCCGGTGGCGAGCGGATCGAGCGTTCCACCGTGCCCGGCCTTTTGCGCGTCGAAGGCGCGGCGCACGCGGTTCACCACGTCGGTGCTGGTGAGGCCCGGCGGCTTGTCGATGATGAGCCAGCCGTCGAGCGGACGGCCGCGCGGCTTGTGGCGAGGCATGGGCGGTGGGGTCCGGAGAGGGCGGGGTGGGTAGGCGTGCTGGTTTGCACTGTCAATCGCGTTCCGTGGCCGCGGCCAATCGCGTTCCGTCGCCGCGGCGCTCCCAGGCCATCCGGCACATCCACCATGACATTCCTCATCCTCCGTCACCGGCCGCATTCGTCCGGCGTCACTGGCCGCTGGTCGCGCACCACCCGAAGCCATACCCGCATGTTCCGGACTATCACGGCATCCCAGCCGGTTCGGCGGCCCAGACGGATCATCGCCACGGCCCAGTGCCGCATCGCTTCACTCTGACCCTTGACGCGCCCCGCACCGCGCGGCGCAAGATCGGCCCAGGCGGCGTCCGCCGCAGGAGGAACGGCGCATGACGACGGCTCTGCCCATGGAGCATATGATCGACCTCGACCACGGCACGATCAGCCGGGAGATCTTTGTCTCCCCCGACTTCTACCGCGCAGAGCAAGAAAAACTGTTCTCGCGCGCCTGGCTGTTCGTGGGTCACGAAAGCCAGATTCCCAAGCCAGGCGATTTCTTCGTCTCCCGCATGGGCGAGGAATCCGTGATCCTGTGTCGCGACGCTCACGGCAAGGTGCATGTGTTCCTGAACTCGTGCCGCCATCGCGGCATGAAGGTCTGCCGCTATGAGCAAGGCAACACCTCGCTGTTCGTCTGCCCATACCATTCCTGGAGCTACACCACCGACGGCAAGCTGCAAGGCGTGCCGCTGTATCGCTCGCTGTATGAAGGCACGCTGAATCGCGACGACTGGCCGCTGATCGAGGTGCCGCGTCTGGCAATCCACAAGAGCACGGTATGGGCGTCGTGGGACCCGGCGGCGCCGGAGTTCCTCGACTATCTCGGTGGCGCGGTGGATCACCTCGACCAGGTGCTGGATTGCCGCGACGGACGGCCGGGCGGATCGGAAGTCATTGGCGTGCAGAAATGGGTGTTCCCCTCGAACTGGAAATTCGCCGCCGAGAACTTCCTCGGCGACACCTACCACAACCCGTCGCACCGATCGGTGGACATGATCGGCATCGGCCCCAGCGGCCAGCGTGGCGTGAAAGGCCGCCGCGACAATGAATACGACAAGGGCCAGCATGTCTGGGTGGCGCACCCCGCCGGCCACGGCATGCACAGCGTGCTGATGCCGGGGGAGACGGAATACGTGCCGTCCTATCAGCAATACCCTGCGGTGGACGAGTATTTCCGCCACTGCTTTTATGAACGCAAACGCCGGCAGGGAGCGCAGGCCCGGCTGTTGCCGTTCACCGGTTGCATCTTCCCAAACACCGCCTATCACGGCCGCCAGCCGCGAGCGCTCTGTGTGTGGCATCCGCACAGCCCGACCGAAACCGAGGGCTGGCGCTTCTTCCTGGTCGATGCCGATGCGCCGGCCGAGGTGAAGGATGTGCTGCGGCAATTCTATATGCGCTATTCCGGCCCGGCGGGCATGACAGAGCAAGACGACATGGAGAACTGGCTGTATGCGACGGCAGCGAGCAAGGGCACGATCGCGCGGCGCCATCCGTTCAATTACCAGATGTCGATGGGCGCATATCGCACCGGCGATCCGATCCGCGGCGACGTGTCGTTGCAGATCACCGAGCATACGCCCCGCAATTTCTACCGCGTGTATGCGGCGTATCTGAACCGGGCGGGGTGGGACACGCTGACCGGCCGTGATCGTGAGGCGATGCGGGCGGCCGCGGAGTAGGGGGGACGGCCTTGGTAAGGGAGCAGCGACGATATTGATAAGGGGGCGATCGTGTCATTGGACGCCATGCACGCTGTCACGTACGCCGTCATTGCGATGACCGCCAGCGAAGCGATGACCGCCAGCGAAGCGTGGCGGGTGGCATCGTTCCGCTTCACCACGCAACGCTCGCGGGTGCTGCAATGACAATATATCGCAATAAAATGGCATGGCAACGATATGGTACCATATGGCAACGATATGGTACCATAATGAAGAAAATCGTAACGGCGATATATCGCAATGACAGCGTGCAACGGTGACAATGCAGGGTGGCAACCAAGGGAGGTTCGGCGATGACCGCCAGTCAGGCCACGGATCGGGCAATCGACCTGGAGCATGGTACGATCAGCCGAGAGATCTTTGTCTCTCCCGACTACTATCGCGCCGAGCTGGAGAAACTCTTCACCCGCGCCTGGCTGTTCGTCGGGCACGAAAGCCAGATCCCCAACCCGAACGATTTCTTCGTCTCCCGCATGGGCGAGGAATCCGTGATCCTGTGCCGCGACCCACAAGGCAAGGTGCACGTGTTCCTGAACTCCTGCCGCCACCGCGGCATGAAGGTGTGCCGTTATGAACAAGGCAACACCCCCCTGTTCGTATGTCCATACCATTCCTGGAGCTACACCACCGACGGCAAGCTGCAAGGCGTGCCGCTGTATCGTTCGCTCTATGAAGGCACGCTGAACCGCGATCAGTGGCCGCTGATCGAGGTGCCGCGGCTGGCGTTGTATCGCGGAAGTATCTGGGCATCGTGGGATCCCCAGGCGCCGTCCTTCGAATCCTATCTCGGCAGCGCACTGGAACACCTGGACCAGGTGCTGGATTGCCGCGACGGGCGGCCGGGTGGCGCGGAAGTGATCGGCATCCACAAATGGGTGTTCCCGTCCAACTGGAAATTCGCCGCCGAGAATTTTCTGGGCGACAGCTACCACAATCCGTCGCACCGTTCGGTGGACATGGTCGGCATCGGGCCGTCCGGCCAGCGCGGGCAATCCAGCCGGCGCGACAACGAATATACCGGCGGCCAGCGCTTCTGGGTGGGGCATCCCGCCGGGCACGGCATGACCGGCGCACTGATGCCGGAAAGCACGGAATACGTTGCGACCTATTTGCAGCATCCCGCGGTGGACGAGTACTTCCGCCACTGTTTCTACGAACGCAAGCGCAGGCTGGGGGAGCAGGCGCGGCTGCTGCCTCTGGTGGGCACGATCTTTCCCAATGCGGCCTATCATGGACGTCAGCCGCGCTCGATCTGCGTGTGGCACCCGCACAGCCCCACCGAGACCGAGGGCTGGCGCTTCTTCCTGGTCGATGCCGATGCGCCGGCGGAAGTCAAGGACGTGCTGCGCCGCTATTACATGCGTTATTCCGGTCCCGCCGGGATGACGGAGCAAGATGATATGGAGAACTGGCTGTACGCGACCGCGGCGAGCAAGGGGACGATCGCGCGCCGTTATCCGTTGAACTACCAGATGTCGATGGGCGCGTACCGGACGGACGATCCGATCCCCGGCGATGTGTCATTACAAATAACAGAGCAGATGGCACGGAATTTCTATCGGGTGTACGCGGGGTATCTGGATGGCGGCGACTGGGATGCACTGATCGGGCCGGACCGCGCGCCCCTGCGGGCCGCCGCGGAATAGCGCCCACGCCAACGACGCATACCACCCGGCCGACTCCAAATAGCGCCCACGCCAACGGCGCATACCGCCGCCGCCAACTACACGGCTGCGGATTTCGTCAGCGCGTCCAGTGCCTTCAGCCGCCGCACCAGCGCCGGCATCGCGCGCAGCGGGATCATGTTCGGGCCGTCGCTCGGCGCATGGTCCGGATCGGGGTGCGTCTCGATGAACACCGCCGCCACACCCACCGCCAGCGCCGCGCGCGCCAGCACCGGGGCGAATTCCCGCTCGCCGCCGGACGACGCACCCTGCCCGCCGGGCTGCTGCACCGAGTGCGTCGCGTCGAACACCACCGGATAGCCGGTGCGCGCCATGATCGGCAGCGAGCGCATGTCGCTGACCAGCATGTTGTAGCCGAAGCTCGCGCCGCGCTCGCACAGCAGGATGTTGTGGTTGCCGGTGCCCGCGATCTTGGCAGCGACATGCTGCATGTCCCACGGCGCCAGGAACTGCCCCTTCTTCACGTTGATCGCGCGCCCGGTCTCGCCCGCGGCCAGCAACAGATCGGTCTGGCGGCAGAGGAAGGCGGGGATTTGCAGCACGTCTACCGCCTCGGCCGCGGGCGCACATTGTTCCGGGGCGTGCACGTCGGTCAGCGTGGGCAGGCCGGTCGCCGCGCGCACCTCGTCCAGGATCGCCAGCCCCTGCGCCATGCCCACGCCGCGCGCCGCCGCCGCACTGGTGCGATTCGCCTTGTCGTAGCTGGATTTATAGATCACGCGCACGCCGGTGGCGTCGGACAGGTCGCGCAGCGCCGATGCCACTTCCAGCGCATGGCCGCGCGACTCGATCTGGCAGGGGCCGGCGATCAGCACGAACGGGCGTTCGTTGCCGATCGCGATGCTGCCAACTTCCACGATGCGCTGTGCTTCGCTTCCCATGCAGTTTGTCCCCTCTGTCGACGCATCCGCAGTATAGCCGAAGCTGGACCGGCGCACCGCGAGGATTGTCCGCGCCGCCCGCATCGCCCCGGCGCTGCGCCCGTCTCGCTGCTGGCGGCGGCGCCGGATGGCGCGTGCGGTCCGCCGGTTTCGGTGCATCGGCTGGTACAGGCGGTGATGCGCGGTAGGCCGGCCGCGAAGGGAGCAACCAAGGACACGCTGAACCAGGCGATTGTGCGCCTGCGGGTCATGTTCCCGTACGCCTACAACGACGCCGCCGTTTGGCCGCGGTGCCGTCAATTGTTGCCACACCAAGCCGCCGTCACGGCGCATTTCGCAGCCGCTGACGACACGACGGATGATCGCGGCATTGCTCGATCTTGCCGGCAGCTTCCTCGAAGGCACCAGCGAGGCGGCGGGGGCACTGCCGCTCAATCGGGGCGCAGCCGGATCGGCCGCTCGCAGCCCGACGCCCTTGATCACGTCGCCATTTCGGCCTGCATCTTCTCGCGCAGGATCCGGCTGATCTCGTTCTGATAACCAGGCCCCTTTCGGCGCAGCCAATCCAGCACGGTCAACAACCGGCAGAGCGACCCTCGATCGGACCCCACGCAACCTTCGGAGTCCACAGCCAGCCCCGTTCCCAAGACGGCATTGACATAACATCTAACTAACGCCATATCGGCCCAGCCTGTGTCCAGCAACCATCGTGACCCGCTGCCATGAACGACGAACCAGTGTTTCCCATCCGTGATTACGACCAGCACGTCGAGACCGAGGCCTACCACGTCCTCGTCGCCACCCTCCGCGCCGCGCTGCCCCCGCTGCCGGGCCTGGCGCCAGAGAAGCTCGCCGTGCGCGAGCGGGCCGCCATCGCCGCGGCTGCCGCCCTGGTTCCCGCCAACGTCTACGAGGCCAACCTCGCCGCCCGTTCGGTCGCCGCGGGCGCATTTCATGACGCCTGGATGATCGAGGCCGGGCGCTGCGCCAACAACCCGATCAAGGCCGAGCAAGCCCGGCGTTGGGCCGTCAGCATGGGGCGCGAGTCGCGCGGGTTCCTGTCGGCCCTGATGCGCGCGCAAACGATCCGCAGGCGCCGCGAGTCGAGCCCCGCCGCGATGGACCAGGCGGCCCGAACGCAACATGCCGTTCTTGGCATGATGCGGCTCAGCCTGGAGATGCAAAACCCAGTCGCCGCCGTGCAGCAGGCAGCGCCCACCGCCGCTGTTCAACCGCACCAGTCGGATAGTTTGGCGACATTGCAGGCGGGTGCGGCGCCCCAGCCCGCGCTGCCAGAGCGGCAAGAGCCCGCCGCCCAGCCGCTGCCGACGCCTAGTCGTTCCGCACCACCCGCCGCTCGCCCGCGTCCGGCGCCGACTCGCGCATCCGAGCAATTCCCTGGCCTGTCCGGGCAATCGACCCGCGCGCCCGCGCCCCCCACCCTCGGGTCCGAGCCGCCGCACAGCGACCTCGCCGCCGCGGCGGAGCGCTACGCCATGGTGTATCCACGCCGCGCCAGGGCGATCCGCCAACATGGCGGCTTGCCGCCGAACGCCGATTTTGGCCGGCCGGAGGACGGTCTGCTGCAGGCCCTCCTCAGCAGCACTCACCCGGCCGTGACGGCGTTGGATCTGCCCGCCACCGGCTGAGGCCCGGCCAAGGCAAGCGCGCAAACGTACGCCGACTGCCCTCGCGGCGGGGTTCATTTCATGCACGGCCACATACCGCGCCCGACGCAACGCACCGGTCATGCTGCATCGTTTCTCATCGACGTGCGACAAAGCCTCACGGCAGACCCGGGAATACTGCTGCAAACCAACGATTTGCACCGCAAACAGACGCATCCCGCCGCAATCGGACCGGACGCCGATGAGACTGAAGCGCTGCTCCGGCGCGATGGCGGTACCACCGCCGAGTCGACCCTTGTCTCATGCAACGCGACAAAATCTCGCAGCAACCCAATCGAGACGCGCGCGAGACAGTCGTCGCCAGTCGTTGTAGCAGCAATATACAGATGACACCCCTGAGCGAGATTTTGCACCTGGGGGTGTCATTTCAATCTTGCGCGGTGACAGTCGTCGCCAGTCGCCGCCTGTCAGCCAACAATACCGCGCACCCCGCCACGCCCCGATTGTCACCCCACGCTGTCCCCCGCTCCCGATCCAAGCTACAGGACGAATATGCCAGACGCCGAGCTGCCCGCCGACCGACTGCTGTTCGAGGCCGTCATCGTTCCCCACCGCAGCCTGACCCCGCGCGGTCTCGCCATCTTGCTCGCCGCCATCACCGGCATGGTCGGCCTGACCGCACTTCGCTTTTGGCTGATTGGCGCCTGGCCGGTGGCCGCATTCTCCGTCGTCGAAGTCGGGCTCGCCATGTGGCTGATCCGGCTCAACGTGCTCAGCGCCCGAGCCAGCGAACTGGTACTGCTGTCGGAAGACGGCCTGCGCATCATCCGTACCGACCCGCGCGGCCGCCGCCAGGAGCGCAGCCTCAGCTCCGCCTGGCTGAACGTGGTGGTGGAGGAAACCCCCGGCCGGGTGCCGCGCGTCATTCTCGCGGCACGCAACGCCAGAGAAGAAATTGGCACCGTGCTCGGGGAGGCGCAGAAACGCGACCTCGCCTCGGCGCTCAGCGCGGCACTCTACCGCGCCCGCAACCCGGTGTTCGAGAATTCACAACTGCGCGAGGAATGATCGAATCAGGCCTCGGCCGGGCCCATCGACTTGATCAGTTCGAACACCCGCTTGCGCACCGCCGGGTCGGTGATGCGGTAATAGGCCCGCACCAGCTCCAGCGTCTCCCGCCGGCTCAGCGTATCGTCGCCAAACCCGTCCGACGCCTTGTCGGTGAACCCGCCCAGCCGCCGGTTCATCGGCGGCTCCAAAGTATTGGCCAGGCTATCCGGCAGATCATCGAAGAAGAAGCTGATCGGAACGTCGAGCACGCGAGACAGATCGAACAATCGCGAGGCGCCAACTCGATTCACGCCGCGCTCATATTTCTGCACCTGCTGGAAGGTCAGGCCCAACGCCTCACCCAACCGCTCCTGCGACATGCCCAGCAAGGTGCGCCGCAAGCGAATGCGAGAACCTACATGCACATCGATCGGGCTCGGTCGACCTTCACGATCTGTTCCTGTTATCTGCTCGGCGCGAGACATCCGCGCGTCCCCTTTCGCTTCATCCCATAGCGGTACACTCATGGCCCACCATCTGCAACCGTGTTGGATTTCCCGTCGGATTCGGGGGTGGTTGTAGTCTGACAACCGCGAATTGTCAAGCGTCCGGATAATTTTTCGCGATGCGGGCAGATCATCGAAAATAATCTAAGTTTCTAGCTAAATCTGCGTGCTCTCTCACATACGCGGGCGTTCCGGCGGGCGCGCGAACAACCCCAGCATCAAAACGACCGTCGAGAACAGGAAGGGGATGGCCAGGCCGAAGCGGGCGAACAAGGTGGGGGGCAGGGCAGGGGGCAATGGGACGACCAGAACATCGGGGGTCGCGCGAGGGATTTGGGCCAACTCGTGGCCGCGCGCGTCGAACGCGGTGGTGATGCCGGTATTGGCGGCGCGCAGCAGCGGCAGGCCTTCTTCAACCGCCCGCATCCGGGCGGCCTCCATGTGCTGGCGCGGGCCGCTGGAATCGCCGAACCAGGCGTCGTTCGTGATATTGACCAGCCAGGCAGGGCGCTGGTTCGGATCCACGACCTGGCCCGGGAAGATCGCCTCATAGCAGATCAGAGGACCGACCGGCGGCAGGCCCGGGACCTGCAGCGTGCGCGGGCCGGGACCGCGCGCGAAGCCGCCGCCCGGCACCACCTGGATGCCGACCGGGAACCAGTCCGGCTGGTATTCGCCGAACGGCACCAGGTGCCACTTGTCATAGACGCCCGCAACGGTGGCGCTATCGGTCAGAGCGAACAAGCTGTTGCGCGGCCGCTCGTTGCGGTCGAAGCGGACCGAGCCGATCAGGGCGGGGGCGCCGCCGGTCGCCTGCAAGATGATCTGGCGGGCGCGCGGATCCTGTGCCAGCAGGCCGGGAAAGGCCGTCTCGGGCCACACCACCGCCGCGGGGCCGGGGCCGGCGCGCGCCATGCCTCGGCGGGTCAGGTCGAGGTAGCGCTCGAAGATGGCAACACGCAGCGACAGGTCGAATTTCTGCCCCTCGGCCACATTGCCCTGGACCAGGACGACCTTGATGCCGGTAGGCGGCGGGGTCGGCAGGCGCAGGCGGACGAGGCCGGCGCCTGCCCAGGCGGCCACCACCGCCACACCGGCCAGCATCCAACGGCGCCCCAGCGCCGGGGTAAGAGCCAGCAGCACCGTCGCCAGCGTCATGCCATGGATGCTGACCCACGCGGCGGGCTGGATGAACACGTCGCCGGGTTGGCCAGGGAACTCCCACACGCTGCCGAGCAGGTTCCAGGGAAAGCCGGTGGCGACGAACTGGCGGGCGAGGTCGGCCAGCACCCAGGCGCCGGCGAGCGCGCAGGCGCGCGGCCAGCCGGCGCGGGCGAAGCGTGCCACCCAGGCGGCAGCCGCGACGAACAAGGCCAGGGTGGCGGCCAGGGCAGGGACGGCAATCGGGACGAACCACCAGAAGCGGGCGGCCTCGATCAGGATCGCCTCGGTGATCCAGTAGAGGCCGATCAGGTTCAGGCCGAAGCCGAACCACCAGCCACGCCGCGCGGCGATCAGTGCTCGGGGGGCGGCGTCGATCAGGGCCAACAGGCCAGGAAAGGCCAGCAGCAGAACGGGAAGCAGGTAGAGCGGCGGCAGCGCCAGCGCGGCGAGCGCGCCCAATGCGAGCGCGGAGAGATCGGCGCGAAAGCCACGCAAGCTGGCAAGGCGAGCGCGCCAGAGGGGCAGGGCGGTGCCTACAAATTGGAGGAGGGGCGAGAGCAAAAGACTCCTTCGTCCGTTGCCGCAAGGGGTAGGGGATAGCGGGCGCCACGGCCATCCACTGCCTGGGAAGCCGCCTCGCCCCAACCCCCTGCCGCGCGGGCAGGGGGAGGCTCGTCCCTCATGCTCGCCTCGCGTCCTTGCCGCCGCGCTATTCCAGGGCGTCGCGTAACTGCCGCTCGTAGTGACGGTAGTACTTGTCGGTGACCAGGTCGGTCTTCACCACCACGGCGACGTCGGTGGTATTGAACTGCCGGTCGATCACCGCGCCGTCACCGACGAACCCGCCGAGCCGCAGGTAGCCTTTGATCAAGGGCGGCATCTGCGCCAGGGCCCGCCGCGCATCCACTGTCCCCGGCCGCAGCCGCCGCATCTCGACGAACCGATGCGGCAGGGCGCGCGGACGCAGCGCCGGCGGGGCGAGGTGGTTCAGGTAGAGGTAGGTGAGTTCAGTCGCCAGCGCGTCGGGATCGGTGCCGGGCAGGCTGGCACAGCCGAACATCAGGTCGATCTGGTAATGGAACACATAGGCCGCGATACCGCGCCATAGCAGTTGCATCGCGACCCGGTTGCGGTAGGCGGCGTCCACGCAGGAGCGCCCGAGCTCCAGGATGCGGCCGGGAAAATCCAGGATCGGTGCGATGTCGTACTCGTCGGCGGAATAGAACCGGCCAAGCTGCGCCGCGGCTTCCCGCTTGATCAGGCGGTAGGTGGCGATGACCCCCGCGGCGCCGGCGTCGATCGCGTGGTCCACCACAATCAGATGGTCGGCGACAGCATCGAAGCGGTCGCGGTCACGGCTGGTGCGGGCGGTGTCGGCATTGGCGCTCGCGCCCAGTTCGCCGTAGAAAACGCGGTAGCGCAGCGCCTGCACGGCGTCGATCTCGGCCGCCGAGCCGGCGATGCGGACGCCAAGGTTGCCGGCCCGCAATTCCGGGAACGGCAGGTCCGGGGCCACGGTCGCGGCGAGTCGTTGCTCGATGGTCACCGCGGCACCCCGTCTCCGGCCGCCTCGGTCTCGCCGTGGAGCATGGACATCGCGGCACGACCCGGCTTGCCGTGGGGCGCGGATGCCTGGATCGGCGCCACCAGCCGCGCCGGTGTCGGCGAGCGCCGGCCAAACAGCTCCAGGCGCAGCGAGACGATGTCAAACCCCAGGCGTTTCGCGATCTCCCGCATCAATTGCTCATGCTCGGCATCCTGGAACTCGATGACCTTGCCGGTCTCGACATCGATCAGGTGGTAGTGGTGGCCATGCTCGGTCGGCTCGTAACGGGCGCGGCCGCCGCCGAAGTCGCGGCGCTCGAGGATGCCCTTCTCCTCCAGCAGGCGCACCGTTCGATACACCGTGGCAATCGAGATGTGCGAATCGAGCGCGGCGGCACGGCGGTAGAGCTCCTCGACGTCGGGGTGGTCGGCGGCTTCGGACAGCACCCGGGCGATGACCCGCCGCTGTCCGGTCATCTTCAGGCCCCGTTCGATGCACAGGCGCTCAATGCGCGATTCCATCCGGTCCCTTGCGATTCCGTTGCGCCAGCCGATGCTGCGTGGTCACCCTGTGCCACATGGTGGAGAGACGCAAGGGCCAACCTGTGTGGCGCGGCAACCCTCGGTCGCGTAGCCGATCCGGCGCCTCTCTCCAATGGGGCGGACATGACAGTGTCGTGTCAGACGGCCGACGAGGCCGCCTGATCGGGACGAAGCGCCAGTCGCCGTCAGCGGCTTCGTGGCTTGGTGCCGAGGCCGCTTTGCTTGGCCAGCGACGAGCGATGCTTGGCATAGTTCGGCGCGACCATCGGGTAATCCGGCGGCAGGCCCCAACGCTCGCGATACTGATCCGGGGTCATACTATAGGCCGTTTTGAGGTGCCGCTTCAGCATCTTCAGCTTCTGCCCGTCTTCCAGACAGACGATGTAGTCGTCGAACACGGATTTCCGGGGCGAGACTGCGGGTTGCGGCCGATCAGCCGGGGCCGATTGCTTGCCGACGCCGGCGAGCGTCTTGTAGACTTCCTGAATCAACGGGGGCAGACCGTCCGGCGGCACCGAATTGTTTGACACGTGGGCAGCCACGATTTGCGCGGTCAATCCAAGTACACTCAAGTCCGCC
>Ga0335073_10002655_pt1 | contig 24545 bp, 19 predicted proteins | sample Lox_Sample_22_FD_207093 | JGI IMG/M metagenome (GOLD analysis project Ga0335073, IMG submission 207093) | Soil microbial communities from Loxahatchee National Wildlife Refuge, Florida, United States - Lox_Sample_2.2 | ecosystem: Environmental > Terrestrial > Soil > Wetlands | place: USA... | reverse complement strand
TGGATGACGCCGCCGGGGAGCTTCTCGCCGGTCAGGTTCCCGTCCGCGTCATAGGTGAACCTGATGCTGTCGCCCAGCCAGTCAGTGACGCCGGTGAGCTGGCCCGCGCCGTCGTAGGAGCGGCTGACCTGCCCGCCGTCCGGGTAGGTGATCTCGGTCAGTTCCCCGTGCTCGTAGGCATAGCCCACGGTCGCGCCGGCGCCGTCGGTGACCTTGGTGAGCAGGCCGGCGGTGTCGTACTGGTACGTCGTGGTCCCGGTGCCGTCGGTCATGGTCTTGAGCGAGCCGTCCGGGTAGTAGGCGTACCCGACATCGGGGGTAGCCTCGCCGGGGCCCGCGTACCGGACCGACTTGAGGGCGCCGCCGGGGTAGTAGGAGTAGGCCGTCAGCGCGCCAGACGGCTCGACGAGCAGTGCGCGATTGCCGTCCCCGTCATAGGAGAACTGTGTGATCTGGCCGAGGGGGCTCGTCTCCATGCTCACCTCCCCCTGCGCGTCGTAGCTGTAGGAGGTGACCTGTCCCTCGGGGGTGACCTGCGCGATCACGCGGCCATCCGCGTCATACCTGGTCGTCTGGATCCCGTTCTCCGGGTTCGTCGCGGCGGTCAGCCGACCGTCCGCGTCGTAGGCGTAGCTCGTGACGTAACCGTCCGGGTTGATCACCCGCATCTCGTCGCCGTCGGCGTCGTAGGCGTAGGTGGTGGTGCGGCCGTCGGGGTCGGTGACGGCCGTGATCTCGCCCGCCGCGTCGTAGCTGGCCGTCGTGGTCTTCGCGACCCGGGTGCCCGGCGCGCCGCAGGTCACGCCCGCCGCGGTCGCGCTGGCCGATGCCACGCACGTCAGCTCGCCGTCCGCGTCGTAGGCGTACCTGGTCGTGTCATGCGTGCCGGGCCGCGGCGTCACCGTGACCGAGACGATGTCGCCGGCGCTGTCGTAGCCGTAGCCGGTCGTGTCGCCGGCCGGGGAGGTGACCGAGGTGATATCGCCAGGCTGGCCCGCGTAGCCGAACACGGTCTTGTTTCCCATCGGGTCGGTCACCGACCGCAGGTTGCCCGCCACGTCGTAGGCGTACGTCGTGGTCTCGCCGGGTGCCACCGTCTCCGCGGTCACCTCGCCGAAGTCGTTGTAGCGGTAAGAGATCACCGGCTCGGCGGCGCCCGGTTCTACGGCGGTCTTCAAGTCGCCGTCGGGGTAGTAGCTGAACGTGGCGCGGTTCGCGTCGGCGTCGACGATGGACGCGACCTCGGGCGTTCCCTTGACGTAGGCATAGCTCGTCGTCGCGGCGGTGCCCGTGCCGGCGGCGACGGTCGCCGACCTCAGCAGCCCGCCGGCGTAGGAGAAGACCGCGCGATCCTTGTCGGGGTCGATGACCGCCACGCTGCCCGTCCCGGTGGCGGGGCGGCCCTGGTAGCTCCATGTCGTGGTGCCGCCCGCGGGGTCGGTCACCTCGCTCACCCGCCCGCCGGGACCGTAGCGCACCATGGTGACGCCGCCGTCCGGGTCTGTCAGCGTGATCAGCCGGTTGCCGGCGCCATAGCCGTACGACCAGGTCCGGTCCGTCGCGTTCGTCACGCTGACCAGGTCGCCGGCCCCGTCATACCCGTAGGAGATCACCCGGCCGAGCGGGTCGCTGATCCAGATCAGCCGGGTTCCCGCGTACCCGAACTTAAGCTTGCGGCCCGCGGGGTCGGTCACCGTCCGCAGCAGGCCGCCCGCGTACGCCAGGATCGTCGTGTTCCCGTTGGCGTCGGCCTCAAGGGTGAGCTGGCCCGCGGGCGAGAACGTGAGGGTAACTCGCGCGCCGTCGAGCGTCAGCGTGTATCCGCCGGCCGGCGTCGCGGACAGGGTGGCGAATGTGCCCACAGGGCTGACAAAGCCGCCCCCCGCGGCTCTGGTAAAGGTCCAGACGCTGGTCCCCAGGAAAACCTTGACCGTGCCCCCGTCTCCCTTGGACAGGGATATGTCATAGTTGTCGGTCCAGCCCGGGCCGAGGTCGGAGAATGTTCCCGCCTGGGCCGAGGCGGCCGAGGCGGCCAAGGCGGCTGAGGAGTAGGACCTCGTGAACGCCAGCGGAATGCCACGGCCTGGAATTGTCAGGTCCGTGAATTGGGTGGTGAAATCGCCCGTCTGACAATCGACGACGGGGGCGGTCGAGCAGACGGCGGGCGTCACGTCCGGCGCGACCGGCGCCGCGTCGGCCGGTGAGGCCGGCGGGCTGACCTGCGGCGGGCTCGCCACTGCCGCCTGGGGGGCTGCTGGCGCTGGGGGCGCCGCGTGCGCCGCGGGCGCGAGCACGCCGGTAAACGCCAAACCCTTCCCCATGGCGCGCGGAATATAACCGAGGCCAAGCATAATCACCACGGCCAGCACCAAACCGAAAGAGAACCAGCGCAGCCGCATTAAGTCCCCCTGTGAGATAGCGAAGTGGTTTTAGGTTCGGGTGGTGCTAGAGGAGATGGGTGCCCCGTTGGCATAGGCGAGGAATGGTTCGAATTCGATCTATGGAAGTCGAGTGGATCTGTAGATCCTCATCTCTATGGGCGAAGCGGTATTGCCGCGCTAGAGTTGGCGCTGAGTACGCTCGGCGCGTTGATCTTTGTAAGGTCGGCCGAGCGAGCGGGGATGTTGAAACTGGGGGTGGCGGGCCTGGTGATAATGCATGCCACAGGCAGTCCAGTCGCCGTGGTACAGGACCGGGTGAATCCTGGGGGGATTCGATTTCGGGTGCTCAGATTGCTGTCGGAATCAGTGTTCCCGCCCGGGCAGGCGGTTTCCCTGTCCGGGATCCACGGAACAACCACGGTTTCGGCGGTTCTGGCGACATGAGCGCCTTCGCGGTCGAACTCAGGCGGCTCCGCAGGCTCAGGCTGCTCACCCAGAAGGAACTCTCCGCGGCCGCGCTAGTCCCGCTCACCACCATCAGTGAGCTCGAACGGGGCATCAGCCAGCGGCCGCATCCCGCCACGGTCAGAAAGCTGGCGGGCGCGCTTGGCCTGACCGGCGCTGAGCTCGCCGGCTTCCAGGCCGCCGCCAGGGCGATCGTGGCTAACGATGCCGGCCAGGCGCGCCGCGGTCCCGCATCCGGTGTCGCGCCGGAAACAGCGGCGGCAACAGCGGCCACCAACGCCACCAACGCCACCAACGCCACCAACGCCACCGCTGGGACGGCGGGAGCCGCGAGTCGAGGCCGGGCCGTCGGCCTGGCGGCGACCCGCACGCTGCCACGCGATGCCGGCTCCTTCACCGGCAGGGCAGACGAGCTCACGGAGCTTCTAGACGAGGTAGCCGCCGGCGCGCCGGAGCGGATCTGGGTCGTGGACGGGATGGCCGGGGTTGGCAAGACCGCTTTCGCCGTGCACGCGGCCCATCGTCTCGCCGAGCGTTTCCCCGACGGCCAGCTCTTCCTGGAATTGCGGGGCCACGTGCCAGACCAGGCGCCCGCGGATCCGGCCGACGCGCTGGCGAGCCTGCTCCAGACGATCGGGATCGACGCGACGCAGATGCCGCAGGGCACCCAGGAGCGGGCACGGCTGTGGCGGGACCGGCTCGCCGGCAAGCGGCTGATCCTCCTGCTCGACGACGCGGCCGACAGCGATCAGGTGCGGCCGCTGCTGCCAGGCACCGCCGGATGCCTGGTTCTGGTGACCAGCCGCGTGCGCCTGACCGCCCTCGAAGACGTAAGAGTGATCAGCCTCGGCACGCTACCGCCTGATGAGGCGGCCGTTCTTTTCGTCCGGCTCGCTTCGCGCCGTGCCCTGTCCCCTGACGACCCCGCGGTGGACGAGATCGTCCGGTTGGGCGGGTGCCTGCCGCTGGCCGTCGGGATACTGGCCGCCCGCCTCCGTCACCACGGCGCCTGGACCGCCGAATGGCTGGCCGCCGACCTGGCGGCCGCTCGCAACCGGACGGAACTGATGCGCGCGGAGAAGCGGTCGGTCTCCGCCGCGTTCGCGCTTTCCTACCGGGACCTTTCCCCTGGCGGGCAGCGGCTGTTCCGCCGGCTTGGGATGTTTCCCGGCACCGACATCGACATCTACGCGGCTGCCGCGCTGAATGGCACCGGGGTAGCCGAGACCCGGCGCGTCCTCGACGCGCTCTATGACCAGCACCTGATCGGCGAGCCCGCCCCTGGCCGCTACCGCATGCACGACCTGCTCCGCGAACACGCAGGCCAGCTGGCCGAAAGCGAGCAGCCATCCGAACACCAGGCCGCCGTCGGCAGGCTCCTGGACTACTACCTGCGTGCCGCGCGCGCCGCCGACCTTCAACTGGCCAAGCACGCGCCGCCCGCGGCGCGAACCGATGAGGCGGACGCGGAAATACCTTCCTTGGGAACGCGCCAGGCGGCGATCGACTGGCTGGAAACCGAACGCCTCAACCTGCACGCTGCCGTCATCGCCGCACTTGCGGGCAGCTCCGATGCCGCGGCCGCGATCGCGGCGGCCATGGGTGCCTTCCTTCGCACGCAGGGTCACTGGGACCAGGCCGAAGTCCTCAGCCGGACCGCCGCAGAAGCGGGCCGGCGCATCCGCGACCGGCGCGCGGAGGCGGCAGCCCTCCTCGACCTCGCCAGGGTGCAGCGCATGACCTCGGACTTCACCAGCGCGATCAGCAGCGGCAACAGCGCGCTCAGGCTGTACCGGGCTCTCGGCGACCAGGCCGGCCAAGCCGATGCCCTCACCCACACAGGCTGGGTCCAGTATCTGGCCGATGATGTCACCGCCGCCTCCGCCAGCCTGTCTGCGGCCCGCGACCTGTACCGCGCGATCGGCCACCCGGCCGGGGAAGCCGACGCCCTGGTCCACTTGGCCCACGCGTTCCACGTGACCGGGGATCTAGCGGGGGCCGTGAGCAGCCTGTCCCGTGCCCGCGACTTGTACCGTGACCTCGGCGACCGGGCCGGGGAAGCCGACGTCCTCTGCGGCCTTGGCATGACTCAGCAGCAGACCGGGTCCTTTCCTGAGGCCGCCGCCACGCTCGCCGAATCCCTGGAACTGTACCGGGCGCTCGGCGAGCGCAGCGACGAGGCCTGGGGCTTGATTTTCCTTGGCTACGCGCAGGCCCTCATGGGCGCGTTCGCTCCCGCGGTCGCTAACCTCACTCTGGGGCTGGAGATGGTCCGCGATCTCAGTAATGAGTACTCGGAGGCCACCGCGCTCAACTACCTGGGGCTCGCGCACCGCATGGCGGGGGACTACCCCGCGGCTATCGCCGCCCAGGACCAAGCGCTGAAGCTGTACCGCGCTAATCACAGCCAGCTCGGCGAATCAAACGCGCTCAGGGAAATCGGCGTCCTTCAACTGCTATCAGGAGACCCCACGGCCGCCGCCGCCACCCAAGCGCAAGCACTTGAGCTCTGCCTGAGCCTGAATGCCCGGGACGGCGAGGCGGAATGCCGCAACAACATGGGCGACATCCTGCTCGCGACAGATCCCGCGCAAGCGCGCGACAGCTATGAGCGAGCCCTGCTGCTCTGCAATAGCATCACAGTGCCGCTTGAGGAAGGGCGCGCCCTGGAGGGCATCGGAATATGCGAACTCCGCGACGGCAAGCCGGATGAAGCGGCCAAATACCTATCCCGGGCACTCGGGATCTACCGGCGACTCGGATCCCCGAATTCCCAGCGCGTCGAAATACTCCTGCGAGACCGCGCTCATTGAAGTCCATTATCCCGAACGGGCCGTGGTGACTCTCAATAGCAAGTCCTTTCTCTCCGTCACCTGACGAGCTCGAAGTCCTTGTCGCAGGCCGCCCAGGCTTGTGCCAGGCTGGCTGGCGTGAGCCGGATTGTGTATATCTCTGGGAGGCCGGGGGCGGGGAAGAGCAGCCTCGCCTTCCCGCTGGCAGCGGAGCTCGGCTACTCGCTGGTGACCAAGGACCTGATCAAGGAGGCGCTGCACGACGCGCTGTACGTCCCGGGCACGGGCGGGCTCGGCGGGGCGTGGTCGCGGCGTCTGAGCGGCGCGTCGTTTGAGCTGCTGTGGATGCTCGCGGCGCACGCGGGCGACATGGTGCTCGAGGCCAACTTCCACCCGCACAGCGATTACGAGCTGGGCAAGCTGCGCGGCCTGGGCGGCCGCACGGTCGAGGTGCACTGCGCGTGCCCGGCCGGGGTCGCGCACGCCCGGTACAACGCACGGTCCCGGCACGAGGTCCACCTGGGGACGCTGCCGCTGTCCGCGATGGGCAAGTACGACCGGCCGGCTGGCATCGGCCCGCTGATCACTGTGGACACGACCGGGCCGGTCGACGTCGCCGCCGTCGCCGCCGAGGTCCGCCGCCTGCACGCCAGCTGAGGTATGCGACCGAGGTGATTGCCTTCCCAGGCCATAGCGGATACCTCCTCTGGGTATAGAGGGCGGGTCGCGACCATGAAAGCCTCATCCGCGCCGGCGCGGCTGTCCAGCGCGGCGATCACGTCATCTGGCACGTCGCGAATTAGCACGTCAGTCATGCCCACCTAACGCCTCGAACCCTAGGCAGCCACCGGGATGCGAGTGAAGATATGTGACGTGGCATCCCGAGGAGGCAGCCTTGCTGAGCAAAGAGCGGAACCGGCTTCTGTGTCAGACAGGCCCGGGCACTGCGATGGGGGAGCTCCTGCGGCGTTACTGGCATCCGGTAGCGGGTGCGGCGGAGTTCAACGAGCAGGCCGTGAAGGCAGTGCGCGTCCTAGGCGAGGACCTGGCTCTCTACCGTGACAAAAGCGGGAACTACGGGCTTGTGGACAGGCATTGCCCGCACCGTCGCGCGGACATGACCTACGGCTTCGTCGAGGAACGCGGTCTTCGCTGCAACTACCACGGCTGGCTGTTCGACCACACAGGACGATGCCTCCAGCAGCCGTTCGAGGAGACCCGGCACCCAGCGGGGCGTTTCAAGGACAAGGTCCGCATCAAGGCGTACCAGGCGCAGGAGCAAGCTGGCCTGGTCTGGGTCTACATGGGGCCTGCCCCGGCGCCGTTGCTGCCTGACTGGGACCGGTATCACTCACGCGGCTACAAGCAGATAGCCATCTCGCAGATCCCGTGCAACTGGTTCCAGTGCCAGGAGAACTCGATCGATCCGGTCCACTTCGAATGGCTGCACGACAATTGGTCACGGGTCCTGCGCGGTGCGGACGGTCCCCGGGCGCCGGCTCATCAGCGGCTCGGCTTTGACGAGTTCGACTACGGATTCGTCTACCGCCGCATTCGCGAGGACACGACAGAGCACGACGAGCTGTGGACAACCGGCCGGGTGTGCTTGTGGCCCAATTGCCTGTACGTGGGGCACTTCGAATGGCGGGTGCCCATCGACGACGAGCACACGCTCAGCGTCGGCTGGTTCATCGACGAACTGCCTGGTGATTCGCCCTTCGAGCAGGATGTGATTCCCTGCTGGCAGGCTCCGGTCAGCGACGAGGGAACGGGCCGCTGGATCGACAGCCACGTCATGAATCAGGACTTCATCGCCTGGGTGGGGCAGGGCGTTATCGCGGACCGCACGAAAGAGCACCTCGGGGAGAGCGACCGCGGAGTGATCCTCATGCGCAAGCGCCTGCTTGAGGACATGCAGGCGGTGGCCGCGGGACGCGACCCCAAAGGCCTGATCCGTGATCCCGGCGCGAATCACAGCGTCCACCTGCCGATCATGGGCGGCCTCAACCGCCCGGCCCCCGACGACGGACCGCGTCCCTTCCCGTTCCTGGCCGGCCAGCCGGAAGAGGTCACCAAGGAGTTTGAGCAGGCATGGCGAAATTGCGCGGCCGCCCCATCGGAAGAACTGACTGCCGGTGGGTGAGAGCGCGACCAGGCACGTACGCACCGCGAGCGAAGTGGCTGACGCGCGGGCATACGGACTGACAGCAGATGACCTGCGCCACTGGGAGTCTTTCTCTCCGATCGAGATCCACTGGGCGCTGCGGCACGACGTCACACCGTCGGCTGCCCGCCGCTGGGCGCGCGAGGGCCTGCGCGTCTGTGACACTGTGCGCGCCATCCGGCTCGGGATGAACCCGGCGGATGTAAGGCAATGGGCACATGCCGGCTTCGCCCCCTCAGACGCGGTCGAGGCCCACGAGATGGGCGTACCGCTTGACGCCGCCCTGGCCTGGCGTGCGGCCGGGTTCATCTTGCCCGACGCGGCGCTCCTCATCCACGATGGCTGGACCCTCGAGGCAGCGGTCCACGCCCGGTACGAAGGCATCGCCGCTGAACAGCGGGTGGACAACGATTCTGTCCGCTGAGCGCAGGTGCCGGTCCCGCCACCCCACTCAGGCGATGAGGGCTTCGATGAGGTGGGGGCCGGGCTCGGCGAGGGCCTTGCTGAGCTGGGCGGCGAACTCTTCGGCAGTGGTCGCCCTGGATGCCGGGACTCCCATGCCCGCGGCGAGGGCCGTGAAGTCGATCGACGGCCGGGACAGGTCCAGCAGGCTGCGGGCGGCCTCTCCGGCCGCGTCCGCGCCGACCCGGTCTAGTTCCATGGCCAGGATGGCGTAGCGGCGATTGCTGAAGATGACCGTGGTGATATCCAGGCCTTCCCGCGCGTGCGTCCACAGCGCGGAGATCGTGTACATCGCGCTGCCGTCAGCTTCCAGTGCGATGACCGGGCGCCGCGGGCACGCGATGGCGGCGCCGATAGCCAGCGGGAGGCCCTGGCCGATCGCGCCGCCGGTCAGCGTGAGCCAGTCGTGCGCGGGCGCCCCCGCCGTCGCCATCGGCAGGAACAGCCCGGAAGTCACCGCCTCGTCGGAGACGATCGCCCCCTCAGGCAGCAACGCGCCGATGGCCGCCGCTGCCGTCTGCGGTGTGAGGTCGCCGGATGGCAGCGCGGGCCGTCCGGCAGGTTGGACAGCGGGCGCGACGCCAACCGCGACCAGATCGGCCAGCGACGCCAGCGCTCCGGCGACATCATCCCCGGGACCTGCAAGGACATGCACCCGACAGTCGTCCGGTACCAGCGAGCCGGGCTTGCCGGGATAGGCGAAGAACGCGACGGGGGAGCGGGCTCCGGCGAGGATCAGGTGGCTGGTCCCCGCCAGTTGCTCGGACGCGAACTCCGCCAGGTAGGCCAGTCGGTCCACCGCGGGAATGCCGGCGCCGCGCTCGTGCCGGGCCGGGAACGTCTCGCCGATCAGGTGCGCGCCGGTAGCGGCGGCGATCCGGCTGGCCGACTGCAGGGCAGGCTGCCGCATGCCGGTCCCGCCGAGCAGGATGACGCATGGCTCGCCGGTCCGCAGCGCCGTGGCGGCGGCCCCGGTGACCTCATCAGGGACCGGCGAGGGCGGCCGCGGCGTGCGCGGGAGCGCGGGCTCGCCGCCTTCTGTCCACCCCACGTCGGCTGGCACGATGAGCGTCGCGACCCCGCCGGGCGGAGCGCACGCCGCCGCGACCGCGTCGGCGGCGTCGGCGGCCACGTCGGCGGCGCGCAGTGAGCGGCGGACCCACACCGACACCGGCCGGGCGAGGGAATCGATGTCCGATTCGAGCGGCGCGTCCAGGCGCTTGTGATACGTGGCATGGTCACCGACCACGGTGAGCAGCGGCGTGGCCGCGCGTCGCGCGTTGTGCAGGTTCGCCAGCCCGTTGCCCAGCCCAGGCCCGAGGTGCAGCAGCGCCGCCGCGGGCCCGCCCGTCATCCGCCCGTAGCCGTCCGCCGCGCCAGTCACGGCTCCCTCGGCCAGGCACAGCACCCCGCGCATCCGCGGCACCGCGTCAAGCGCGGCCACCAAGTGCATTTCCGAAGTGCCCGGGTTGGCGAAGCAAATCTCCACCCCGCACCCGGCCAGCGTCCGGATCAGCGCCTGCGCACCATTCATCGCCGTTTCCTCCCGCCTCAAGGTACTGCCCGCGCGGTGGCGTCCCCACCCAGGCCGGCCGGGCGCGGCTTCCAAGCCAGTGTCGGCAGCCCGCCAGCGCCCACTGCCCGCGAGGCGACGGCGTACCTCTTTCACAGCGGCCGTCCGGAAAGATTAAGAAATTCTGTATCCGCTGAGGGTAAAGCGATGTGCCGCTAGGTCCCCCCGTGATTGCTGGGTACGTCGGGTAGGCTATGGATACGGGGCGTCGCCGAACTTCTATATTGATCGTGCTTCATGCGCACCTTGCGGAGAGACGCCGAAGCAGCTCGGGTGGAAGTGAATGGCGGTAACGAAGATGAGCGACGAGGCGGGAATAGAGCCACCGTCATCCGATCCGCCAGTCAACGCGTTCGACGCCCTGCTACCGAAGGACACCCGATCGCATGTCATAAAGGCACATCTGGATCGCTTCGTCATCGGCCAGGAGTCTGCGAAGACGGAGCTCAGCACTCTTCTCTCGATGCACGTGCTCTTCGCCAGCCAGCCTGGGCGCATGTTTCAGACCCCCAATGCACTGCTCGTAGGGCCTACCGGCGTCGGCAAGACACACAGCATCCGGACCGCCGCTGAGCACCTCAGCCTTCCGTTCGTCATCGCCGACACCACAAAGCTGCTGCCTTCGGGAGCCCACAGGGAGAACGGAGAACATGTCGAGCAAATGCTGCTCGATCTCATCGAAGCCGCGCGCGCGATCGTAAGCAAAACTGACAGGGAGACCCAGCGAGAGGCAGCCAGGATTCTCCGGAGTGACTACGGTTACGGGGGCCGGTCAGATGCGCAAGACCTCCTGGCGCTCGCGCTCGCCGAGCGCGGAGTCATCTTCCTTGATGAATTCGACAAGCTAACTACCGGCAAAGCCGATCTGAACATCGCCGGCTGGAACCGCACGGTCCAGCGCCGGCTGCTCAAGCTCGTCGAGGGCGCGGTCATGCCAATAGATGGCCCGTCGGACATCTCCGCGATAAACAGTGCCGGAATACTGTTCATCGGCGGCGGCGCTTTCGACGGTCTTGATAGCCAGATAATTCGGGCTCGCCGGCCCCCGGAGATATCTCGGTTGCCTAGTAACTCTGATCGAGTCCTGTCCGCTGACATCGTGGCCTACGGGTTCATTCCGGAGCTAGTCGCGCGCTTCCCCGTTCTTATCAAGTATGGGTCGCTGACAAAAAGCGACCTGTGGAAGATCCTGAGTAATCCTACGGTGGATCCCTTGCAGCCGTTCATCTACTATTTCGAGAAGAACGGGAAGCGTCTGGTCGTCACCGATGAGGCCCGCGACGCTATTGCCGCCCAGGCGTATGTGCTCGACATGGGAGTACGCGGGATCCTTCAGGTGATATTTCCGCCGATCGCGAAGGTCGCTCACTCGTTTTTCCAGCAGGACAGCGAGAGCGTCTACGAACTGACCGCGGACGCGGTACATCAATGGCCCGGGATGGAGGGCGGGGCGGCGGCGGGCAGCTGATTGAGACCAGCCTTTTCGGTCAGGCGTCTCTGGTCGACATGCGCCACGCGCCGAGGATCGTCCAGGCGGCCAGCCAGGCGATGACGACGCAGCAGGCCTGGGTCGCCGACTCGGGCAGCAGGGGTGACGCGACGCCGGGGTGCGACATCCCTCCGCTTACCCCCGGCAGCCCGGCCGCTATCGGCAGCGCGGACGGTTCAAGGTGTGCCATGGCCAGCCCGACGAGCAAGCGCTGCAGGTCCTGGAGATGCGGGATGCTGAGCGTGGAGAGGATCGGCGTCAGCATCAGCTGGGACAGGATGAGCAAGATCACGGGGATCGTTCGCTGCCCCATGAGCGAGGCGAGCCCGACTCCGATGACAAGGCCGACGGTCGCCTCAAGCTCGATCCACAGTCCGGCCTCGATCAGCAGCGAGACCGGCGGGGAGCGGAAAATGGCGGTGTAGCCGGCGTAATCCCGCTTGGCGATGGTGACGGCCAGAGCTTCAAGCGCGGGGGGCGCGGCCTGGTTTGGCGGCATCGATGAGACCGACCCGCCAAGGCCGGGGCCGCACGCGACATTCCCGGGAACTGGGCCGTTATAGGGCAGATCGCAGATCACCACGTGGGCGTGGGTTCCGGCCCAGGCCGCGAACCCGGCGCGTGACAGGCCTGGCGGTATGTTCGCGTTACTGTCGTTGACGAAGGTTGGCGCCGCGAAGACGCAAACAGCGCACACGATCGTGTAACCGATCGCGACCAGCGGCACGACGATCGCCAATCCGGCGGGGATCCGGGCCAGATACAGCGCCAGCCGGGACCGGCCGGTCACGACCAGGTGGCGGAACACTCCCTCGGTGAGGTCGCGCGATCCCGCCGTGCAGCCCACCGTGGCGGCGACGATGAAGCCGAAGGTGGGCAGGAATCCGGCGACCAGGACGTCAAAGATCGTCTCGCCGCCGGCGGGCGGGCTAGTGCCCGGCGCGATCGCGTGGCCGAGCAGCCGAGCGAGCATGAAGACCGCCGGGAAGCCGATGCTCATCGCGCTGAGGGCGATCATGAGGCCGCGCCGCTTGCGCAGTTCCATGGCTCTGGTGGCGATCATGGCGACGGTCGGAACCGGGGATCCCCGGCGGTCGCGTGCGTGACCGGCGGACGCCTGCTGGGGCGCCTGCTCGGGCGCGGGCACGCCACTAGCGGGCATGGTCGTCATTCCGGGTCCCCCAGCCTGGTCGTGACTTGCAGGAACCACGATTCGAGCGACGTCTGGACCGGCTGGAGCCGGTAGACGGATAGTCCGCCGTCGACAAGGACGCGGTTGATTTCCGCGACGACCTCACGTCCCGATCCCGCGGGCAGCGTGACGCCCAGGCCGAGTCCCAGCGCCGATGGTACGGCCTCGAATCGGGCATCGAGGGTGGTGGCCGCGAGCAGGGCACGGGCCCGGCCGGGTTCGGAGCATTCGACGTGGAGCGTCAGCCGCGCCCCCGCCAGCAGCTCGGATATGGGTCCCTGCTGGATGATGCTGCCGCGGTCCACGATCGCGACGGCGTCGCATGTCCGCTCCACCTCATCCAGCAGGTGGGAGGACAGCACGACCGTGCGGCCCTCGGACACCATGGAAAGGATCAGTTCGCGCATCTGCGCCATGCCGGCCGGGTCGAGCCCGTTCATCGGCTCGTCAAGCAGCAGCAGCTCGGGATCACCCAGCAGGCAGGCGGCGACCCCCAGGCGCTGGCGCATTCCCATGGAGTATTCCGACACCCGGTCGTCGCCGCGGCGGGTCAGGCCCACGCGCTCGAGCGCCGGCCCGATGCGGTCCCGCGCGGCCGGTTCGCGCGCTGCCGCCAGCAGCAGCAGGTTCTGCCTGCCAGACAGATGGCGGTAGAACCGCGGCTCGTCGACGATGGCGCCGACACGAGCGAGCGCCACGTCGCGATGCCGCGGCACCGGGTATCCGAGCAGGGACGCCGTGCCGGCGTCGGCACGCGTCAGGCCTAGCAGCACCCGGATGAGCGTGGTCTTGCCCGCGCCGTTGGGGCCGAGGTAGCCGAACGCCGATCCGCGAGGGACCAGGAGCTCAACGCCGTTCACGGCGGTCTTCGCCCCGAAACGCTTGGTGAGCCCGTGGGTCTCCACGGCCCAGTGGCTCTCGCCGGCCAGCTTGCCAGGGGCGCGCGGGGCAGCCGTGGTAATCATCCGATGCCCTCACGGCAACGGCGGCAGGGGAGAGGCACTACGGGTCCTTCGCTTGGCTGGGTTTGGTCGTAAGAGCATCGCGGCACGGAGGCGGGAACGTCTTCGGCGCGAGGGTGGAGCTTTGCAGGCCCCGGCCGCTCTACCGCCGGGTGGAAGCGTATCCGCCCAGCGTTAGACCCCTGTCTCTGCCCTGAAGTGGATGCCGGCCGTCGCGGCGCGCCGTACCGTTGGCGAGGTGAGCGCAGACCCCTCGGCCCGAGCCGCCCTCGCGACGCTGCGCAGGGCGCGGGCGCAGCACGAGGCCGCCCACCGGTGGATGCGCCGCCTCGCTCCGCCGCTTTTCGCCGTGGTGGCAGTGGTCGTTTTCAGCAGCGGCCGGAACCCTGGCCTCGCAGCGCGCGAATGGGGCGCCGCGATCGCCGTGGTCGGGCTCGCGCTGGGAGTGCTGGGTGCGCTGCCGCCCCGCCATCGCCGCGCGGCGGTCCGGGTCATCTTCGCTGTCATGGTCCTGTGCGGTTCGGCGGCGCTGATGCGGCTGCGACCGGACGGCCCGGGCCTCGCGGGGCTCTTGGCGGGCCTCGTGCTGCTCGCCCCACGGGTGCCGGACCGTTTCCCGATTGCCATGTCAATCGCCGGGATGGCAGCCCTGGCAGCGCTAGTGGTGGCTGTCAGCCACGATTCGCCGACGTCGGCGCTGCTCGGCGTCATCGCGATCGTCGGCTTCCCAGGCATGATCTTGCTCGCGAGACGGCTCGCCCAGGCCAGCCAGCAAGCCGAGCGGCTGCTGGTCGAGCTGGAGGAATCCCGGGCCGCGCAGGCACAGGCGGCCGGGCTGGCGGAGCGCCAGCGGCTCGCCAGGGAGATGCACGACGTGCTCGCCCATTCCCTGTCCGGACTCATGCTCCAGCTCGAAGGCGCCCGGATGCTCGTGGCCGATGACCCCACCGACCCCCGGCTGCCAGGGATCATCGAGCGTGCCCACCATCTGGGCAAGTCCGGCCTGGAAGAGGCCCGCAGGGCGATCGGCATGCTGCGCGACGACGAGCTCCCGGGGCCAGAGCGCCTGCCCAGCCTCGCCGCGCAGTTCCAGGAGATCAGTAGCGTGCCCTGCCAGTTCACGGTGTCCGGCCAGGCATATGAACTCCCGTCAGACGCCCGCCTCGCGGTGTACCGGGTAGCTCAGGAAGCCCTGACGAACATAACCAAGCACGCCTGCCCGGACCGGGTCGAGATGCACCTGGGCTACGAGCCGGGCCGCACGTGCCTGACCGTCGAGAACTTCGCGACGAGCGTGGAAGCATCGCCAGCGCCAAGCGGCGGCCTCGGCTACGGCCTGACCGGCATGCGCGAGCGGGCCGAACTCCTCGGCGGCGAGCTCGCCGCGGAAATGACGCGCGGTGGCTTCCGCGTTGAGCTGCGGGTGCCGGTGTGAGTGAGCCGGTACGTGTTCTCATCGCTGACGACCAGCGAGTGGTCCGTGAAGGACTGGCGATGGTGCTCGGTCTCCTGCCTGAGGTCGACGTCGTGGGCTGCGCCTGCGATGGTGACGAGGCCGTCGCCCTGGCCGCCGACCTGCTCCCGGACATCGTCCTCATGGATCTGCGGATGCCCCGCTGTGACGGTGTCGAGGCCACCCGTCGGCTGCGCGAGCAAGTGCCGCGGACCAAGGTCGTGGTGCTCACCACTTACGCCGACGACCGGTCCGTGATAGACGCACTGCGCGCGGGCGCGCGCGGCTACCTGACCAAAGACGCGGGCGGGGCGGAGATCCGACACGCCCTCAGGCAAGTCCTCGACAACCACGCCGTGCTCGACCCCGCCGTTCAGCATCACGTTGTCGACGCCATCGCGACGCTACCGCCTCGCGCTGGCCGGTCGCTCCCGCCTCTTCCCGCGGGTCTGACCCCCCGGGAGGCCGAAGTACTGTCGCTGATCGCGGCCGGCATGTCGAACCGCGAGATCGCGGCGCGACTCGTCCTCACCGAAGGCACGGTCAAGAGCCACATCAACCACCTGCTCGCCAAGACGGGCGCACGCGACCGCGCCCAAGCGGTTACCTACGCCTATCAACGCGGACTCGCCGCGCCACGCGAACAGCCCGGCTGAAAGCCAGCTACACGCCGGGCTTGCCGTCATCCCGGCGGGCCCACGACGACTCACTATGGGTCCGCATCGCTTGCGCCGACCCGACGGGATCCTTGCCATGAGGGACCGCAGCACCGCGGTATGGCCCCAGCACTGGATGAGCTGGCTCTTCTCGACAGGGCCGCGGATGGGAACGCCACGTAACCCGAGCGATTACAGAGGCTGAATGGCCGAGGTTTATTAGCTCTCGTTAAATACCCCATCCGGGTATATCGACCATGATCATGGGTCGTTGGTGTACGAATACGACCCCCTTTGACCCACGATCATGGAAGGCACCATCTGCGCCAGGGCTCGGATATGCGGATAAATCGGGCTATATCAGGCGACATACCCCCTGCCCTTGTGCATCCGGAACCCGATCAGGTGACGCCTGGGGCGCAGACCCCACGCTTCCATCCCTGTCGTGGTTTGCCCGTTCAGGTGGGAGGCGGGTTGCCGTGCTCCAGATACACCGGTCCGCGCTTGGCGCGTGCACTGCCGCAGGCGGCCTGGAGGCGCCGTCCGTCTGCCGGGGTGAGCCGGGCCACCGCGTCCGGCAGAGGCATGAACTGGTGTCCGGTGAGTTCGCGTTCGGGAATGCGGATCGACTCGATCTGCTGCCGTGTGAGGCGGCCTCCGTCGAAGACATAGATCAGCTCGGCGAATCCCTGGCCGCGGGCCGGGATCCAGTCAACGGCGAGAAGCGCGCCCACGGTGAGGCCAATGCCTAGCTCTTCGCTGAGTTCTCGCTCGCATGCCCGGCGGGGGCTGTCGCTTGGCTCTGCTCCGCCGCCGGGCATCAGCCAGCGGCCTGGGTAGTAGGCGGGCTGGACCAGTAGGACGCGGTCATCCTCGTCCAGGATCACGGCGGCGGCGGCCATGGGCCAACTCGCCCGGAAATACCCCGGTCGTACCTCGATCATCTGCGAAAGGCGGCTTTCCTCGTCGGGCACGCGACGAATGTACCGCGGCGCGCCCGCCATGAAGCCGGGAGCGCGCCCGCGACCGAGTTGCTCAGCGGTGCCGACCCGCCGGACGCCTTGCTGATCGCCGGTGCGCGGATGGCGCTTGGCGCGCTGGAAGCGATCCGGCGCCGCGGGCTGGCTGAGTGCTGCCGCCAGCGCTGATCGTTCGCGGCAGCTCTCGCCGTGTCAGCACAGCGCGACGCTATTGTCGCCTCGTGCCTGTCACGCGATTCGTCGTGCAGCTGCATGACGCGACGACGCTCCACTTCGACCTGCGCATCCAGGCAGGCGAGGTGCTGCGGTCCTGGGCCGTACCGAAAGGACCGTCACTCGATCCCGCCGTGCGCCGCCTAGCCGTCCCTGTCGATGATCACGAACTGTCCGCCGGCGAGTTCGAGGGAGTGCACGAGGGGCAGCCGCGGGGCAGCGGCGCCGTGATCATCTGGGACGAGGGACCCGCCGAGGTCATCCGCGACGAGCCTGGCCACCTGGCCTTCACCCTGCACGGCAGCAAGCTGACCGGCGGTTTCGCCCTGACCCGCACGGGCGAGCGCCGGTGGATCCTGGTGAAGACCAGGGACGCCGCCGCGCGGCTGGGCTCGGACATCGTCGCGGAACGCCCGGCGAGCGTCCGCACCGGACGGACATGGGAGCAAGTCGCCGCCAGTCAGCGGAGGTTACGGCGACCACGGCGCCCGCGGGCGTCGCGCTCGTTCCGGTGGAACCTGGGGTAACTGAGACTTGGCTTGGTGCTGGCTTGCATGCACCCTAATTACTGTGGACACTGAGGCCCTTTTGAAGATGTGAAGAGAGGAACAACACCGTGCATCGCAGCGAGACAAGGTTCCTGACCACGCACACGGGCAGCCTGATCCGCCCGGACACGCTGGTCAAGGAGCCGGCGCCGGACGCCGACGCGGGGACCCGCGCCGACTACGAGCGCGCGCTTACGAAAGCGGTCGCCGACGTGGCCGCCCGGCAGCTGGACATCGGCCTGGACGTGGTGAACGACGGCGAGTTCGGCAAGTCAAGCTGGGCGGCGTACGCGCTTGGCCGGGTCACCGGCTTCGAGATCCGCGCGGACCAGCTCAAGCCGCTGGACTGGCTCGGCAGGGACCGCGAGCGCTTCAAGGGCTTCTTCACCGACAACCCGGAGATGCCGACCGCGCTGACGGGCGCGCCCGCGCAGGTATGCGTCGGACCGATCGAGTACACCGGCCACGAGCTGATCGCCCGCGACCTGGCCAACTTGCGGGCGGTCGCGGCCACGCACCCTGGACGCGAGTTCTTCTTCACAAGCGTGGCCCCGGCGAGCATGGCGTACCAGGGCGTGAACGAGTACTACACGACCGAGGAAGAGTACGTCTACGCCATGGCCGACGCGCTGCGGCAGGAGTACCTGGCCATCCACCAGGCGGGGTTCATCCTGCAGGTCGACGACGCCGTCCTCGCCAACATGTACGACTACCTCGCCGAGCACGGCGCCGACGTCTACCGGCGCTGGGCGCAGCTGCGCGTCGACGCGCTCAACCACGCGCTCGCCGGCATTCCCGCGGACCGGGTCCGCTATCACGTCTGCTTCGGCAGCTGGCACGTCCCCCACGTGGCCGACGCGCCGCTCGCGGAGATCATCGACCTCATCCTGCAGGTGAACGCCGGCGCGTACTCGATCGAGGCCGCGAATCCGCGGCACGAGTGGGAGTGGGAGGTGTGGGAGCGGACGAAGCTGCCGGACGGCAAGATCCTCATCCCTGGCGTCATCACCCATCACACGACTACGGTCGAGCACCCCCGGCTGGTCGCCCAGCGGCTCGAGCGGTTCGCCAGGGTCGTCGGCGCGGCGAACATCATCGGCGGTGCTGACTGCGGCTTCGCCCAGACGTCCACCATCAGGCGCACGCATCCTGAGGTGGCGTGGGCGAAATTCGGCGCCCTGGTTGCCGGCGCACAAATTGCGTCGCAACGTATTTGGGGTTCCTGACGACGCCAGCGGCGGCATAACGGATTTGACTCGTTTTCAGGAGCCGGATACACGCGGAAAGGAGATCGCCGTGACGGTTCAAGCGCAGGCCAGGGATAGTGAGGTCCCGGACCGGGGCGTGGCGGGCGTGAAGTCGGGCAAGACGCCGGGCGTGCCCGAGACGCCGCCGCCAGGGCCGGGCGAACTGCGGCAGACCCCGCAGGAGATCGAAGGACCTTACTTCCGGCTGGGCGCCCCGAAACGGTCGAACCTGCTAGAACCCGGCGACAAGCTGGAGATCGTCCTGTCCGGCCGCGTCCTGAACGAGAAGGGCACGCCCATCCCCGGCGCGCTGCTGAACTTCTGGCACTGCAACCACGTCGGCGAATACGACCAGGTCGGCTATCGGTACACCGGCTACGTGGTAGCCGACGAGGCCGGCCGGTACGAGCTCACATCGATCATCCCCGGCTCCTACCTGCCGCGCCTGGCCAAGCACTTCCACGTCAAGGTGCAGGGGGTCAGCGAGCCGATCACCACCCAGCTCTTCATCGAGGGCGAGCCGGGCAACACCGACGACGAGTACTACAACCCCGCCCTGCTCGTGCCCTGCACCGTCGACGAGAACGGTGTCAAGCACGGCACCTTCGACTTCGTCATCACGCAGTTCACCGAGGCGCGCAACGTCACCCCGGAGACCCTGGCAGCGCGGGTTTGAGCATTCGCGGCAAGGCCCACATCGCCGGTGCCTACGAGCACCCCGACCGCAAGATTCCCGACAAGTCGATCGCCCAGGTGCACGCCGAAGTGGCAGTCGGCGCGCTGGCCGACGCCGGCCTGTCGATGAGCGACGTCGACGCGTACTTCTGCGCCTCCGACGCGCCTGGGTTCGGGGCGATCTCGATGGCCGACTATCTCGGGCTGCGGCGGCTGCGCTACGTGGACTCGACGGAGACCGGCGGCTCGTCCTACCTGGTGCACGTCGGCCACGCCGCCGCGGCCATCGCCCAGAGAAAATGCCGCGTCGCCCTCATCACGCTGGCGGGCCTGCCCAGATCACAGAAACCGCCCCGGTCATCGGGGTCGGCCGCGGCGCCGGAGGCGGCGTTCGAGCAGCCGTTCGGCCCGACCACGGTGTCGATGTACGCGCTGGCGGCGCGCCGGCACATGTACGAGTACGGGACGACGAGCGCCCAGCTCGCGGCGATCAAGGTAGCGGCGTCACGGCACGCGCAGCACAACCCGAACGCGATGCTGCGCACGCCGGTGACCGTGGAGGAGGTACTGGAGTCGCCCATGATCAGCGATCCGCTGCGCCGGCTGGACTGCTGCGTGATCAGCGACGGCGGGGGAGCGCTCGTCGTGGTCGCACCGGAGGTAGCCGCCAGCCTGCCCCGGCAGACCGTCAAGGTGCTTGGCCACGGCGAGTCGCCGAAGCTGACGGACAACGGTCGCATCGACCTCACGTACACCGGCGCGGTGTGGTCAGGGCCGCGGGCATTCGCGGAGGCGGGCGTGACGGCCGGCGACATCGACTACGCGTCGATCTACGACTCCTTCACGATCACGGTGCTGCAGACGATCGAGGATCTGGGGTTCTGCCAGAAAGGCAAGGGCGGCGCGTTCGTGGCTGACGGCTCCCTGGAGGCGCCGCACGGCAGGCTCCCCTTCAACACCGACGGCGGCGGGCTGTGCAACAACCACCCGGTGAACCGCGGCGGGATGACGAAGGTGATCGAGGCGGTCCGGCAGTTGCGCGGCGAGGCGAACGCCCCGGTGCAGGTGCCCGACTGCGAGATCGCGCTCGCGCACGGCAACGGCGGGTCGCTGGGCACCCGGTCGGCCGCCGCCACGCTGATCCTCGGCCGGGAGGACGCGTGAGCGCCCCGCCCCCGCCCGCCCCGGCGCCCCCGGCCGCCCCCGCGCCGCTGCCCGCCCCCGCGCCGCCGGTCAACCCGGAGACGAAGGAGTTCTGGGCGGCGACGGCGCAGGGCCGGCTGCTGCTGAAGCGCTGCCTGGACTGCGGGAGCGTGATCTGGTACCCGCGTGCGATCTGCCCGGAATGCTCGAGCATGCGCACCGAATGGTTCCAGGCCCGCGGCCGCGGGCGGGTCTACAGCTACACGATCAACTACCGCACGGAGGGCGCCTACCAGGACGCCGCGCCGATCGTGCTTGCCTACGTCGAGCTCGATGAGGGCCCGCGGGTGATGACGAACATCGTCGGGGCCGGCCAGGCCGACCTCGCCGTCGGCCTGCCGGTCGAGGTCGTGTTCCACGACACAGGAGACGGCAGCGCGCTGCCCAGATTCCGGCCCGCGGCGCCTGGCGCCCAGGCAGCCAGCTAACGGAAGGACGAAGCCCGATGCGAGGGGACTCCCCAGCGCCGCAGGTCGCTGACTTCAGGTACGACGTCGACGCACGGTGGGAAAAGCGGCCGGCGGGGATCGACCACCGCGACGTGTCGGCGGTCGGCATCGACTCCCAGGACCGGGTGTACTTGCTGACGAGGTACGACTCCAACCTCCTGGTGTACGAGGCGGACGGGACGTTCATCACCGCCTGGGGCGGCGAGCACTTCACCAACCCGCACGGGCTGACCGTCGGCCCGGACGACTCGGTATGGACCGTGGACAACGGGGACCACACCGTACGGAAGTTCTCCCCGGACGGGAAGCTGCTGCTGACGCTGGGGCGGCCCGGCCAGCCCTCGGACACGGGCAACATAAAAGGCGGCCCGTTCGTCGTCCACAACGTCGAGACCGTCGAGCGGCCAGGCGAGCCGTTCAACGGCTGCACCAACCTGGCGATCAACTCCGCCGGGCGGATCTACGTCGCGGACGGGTACGGCAACTGCCGGGTCCACGTGTTCTCCCCGGACGGGGACCTGATCACGTCGTGGGGCGAGGTGGGGGTCGGCGCCGGCCAGTTCCACCTGCCGCACGGCATCGCGGTCGGCCCCGACGACCGGGTGCACGTCTGCGACAGGGAGAACGACAGGATCCAGGTCTTCGACCCCGACGGCCGCTACCTGACGCAGTGGTCCGATGTGCAGCGTCCTTGCCACATCGCCATCGACGCCGACGGCTACTCCTACGTGGCGGAACTGTGGCGGCCCAAGGGCAAGGGCTCTTTCACGCTCGGCTTCATGCGCGAGGACCACCCTGGCCGGGTCACCATCTACGACCCCCACGGCTCCATCGTGGCCAGGTGGGGCGCGAGCACCGTCAGCAGGACCGCGCCGGGCAACTTCATCGCGCCGCACGGCATCGCGGTGGACTCACGCGGCGACCTGTACGTCTGCGAGGTGGCCTACACCTTCGGCGTCGGGCAGGGCGGCGTCGACCCCGCCGAGGCCGCCGCTCACCAGATCCAGAAGTTCACCCGGAAGGAACGCGGATGAGGCACAGCACCGGCCGGATCCGGTCGACGCACGGCGGGAACCTGCCGCGGCCGGCGCAGTTCGACGCGCTGTTGCAGCAGGGCCCGGTGGTGACGGCGCAGGCGGCCGCGGAGTTGCCGGCCGCGGTGCGGTACGTGGTGGATCGCCAGCTTGACTGCGGCGTGGATGTGGTCAACGACGGCGAGTACGTGAAGGCCGCAGGCGGCGGCGCGTACAGCGGGTACATCCATCAGCGGGTGACCGGGTGGGAGGTGCTGCCCGTCGACCCGGCGAAGCCAGCCAAGCGGGATGGCGTCGGCGAGCGCGAACGCCGAATGTTCCCCGGGTTCTACGAATCGGGGCTCTGGCTGCAGGGGTCGGGCGGCCCGGTGCGGCCGGGGTACTTCACGCCCGGCCGGCCGCCGGAGCGGACCACCGAGCGGGTCGCCACCGGTCCGGTCGCGTACACGGGGCACGAAGCCATCGAGGCCGACGTTGCGGCGCTCACGAGGGCGCTGGCAGGCAAGCCCGCCGAAGTGGAGGGTTTCGTGGCCGCGCTAGGCCCGCTGAGCCTGGGCGCGGGGGCGCGCAACGAGTACTACTCCTGCGAGGAGGAGTACATGACGGCGGTCGCCGAGGCGGTCAGGCAGGAGTACAAGGCGATCACCGACGCGGGGTTCATCGTGCAGATCGACGAGCCGGAGTTCGCCACCTCCTGGCAGTTCTATCCCGACTGGGACGTGCCGAGGTACCGGCGGTACCTGGAGTTCTGCGTGGAGATCATCAACCACGCGATCGAGGGCCTGCCGCAGGACCAGATCCGGTTCCACGTCTGCTGGGGCAGCGGCCACCGGCCGCACGTCACCGACATCGACCTTGTCCACATCGCCGACCTGCTGCTGAAGATCAACGCCCAGGCGTACTCCGTCGAGGCCGGCAACGTCAGGCACGCCCACGAGTGGACCGTGTGGCGCGACATCAGGCTGCCCGACGGCAAAATCCTGGTTCCTGGCGTGATCTCACACGCCACCGACCTGGTCGAGGCCCCGGGCCTGGTCGCGGAGCGCCTAGTCAACTACGCCAGCGTGGTGGGCCGGGAGAACCTCCAGGCCGGCACCGACTGCGGCATCGGCTCCCGCGTCGGCCACGAGGAAATCGTCTGGGCCAAGCTACGCGCCATGGCGCAGGGCTGCGCACTGGCCAGCGAGCAGCTATGGGGCAAGTGAGGAGGCGACCGGCATGACCTACGACCTGCTGATCAAGGGAGGCCACGTCCTGGACCCGGGCCAGGGCCTTGACGGCGTCCTCGACATCGCGATCACCGGCGGCAAGATCGCCCGGATCGCCGCCGGCATCCCGGCGCAAGAGGCGACGCGCGTCCTGGAGATCCGCGGCGCCGGCCGGCGCGTGGTGCCGGGACTGATCGACGCGCACGTGCACGTCGCCAGCGGCGCGATCACCGAGGGCGTCGGCATGGGCATGTGCGACGCCGACGCCATCGGAGTGCACTCCGGTGTCACCACGGTCGTGGACTGCGGGTCGGTGGGCGTCGCCAACCTCGGCGTCTTCCCCGCCCACATCCTGCCCAAGGCCAAGACCCGGATCATCACGATGGTGAACGTCGCCAGCTTCGCGCACACCATGCCGGGCCCGGCGGACGTCACCTCACTCGACGACATCAACAGGGATGCCCTGGCCAAGGCCGCCGAACACAACCCCGGCCTCATCGCGGGAGTCAAGCTCCGCATCGTCGGCCCGGCCTTCGCGAACCAGGGCGAGGACATCATCACCAAGGCGAAGGCAGCGGCCAGGGATCTCGGCGTCCCCCTGATGGTGCACATCGGCGACTTCACCGCCAAAGACGAGGCGTCGGCGGCCCGCCGCGGCGAGCTGACCCGGTTCCTGCTGAAGGCATTCGAGCCGGGCGACATCCTCACCCACCTGTGCACCCCCAACTCGGGCCGGGTCCTCGACCCGTCGGGCAAGCCTTACCCGGAGGTCGCCGAGGCCCGCGCCAACGGCGTCGTGCTTGACTCGGCGCTCGGCCGCGGCAACTTCGGCATCGAGGTCGCCAGGCGCCAGGCCGACCTGGGCCTGTATCCAGACACGATCAGCAGCGACCTGACCGCCATGGGCCAGACCTTCCACAGCCTGCTCGAGTGCATGGCCAAGTTCATGTCGATCGGGTACACGCTCGCCGACGTGGTCAAGGCGACCACCGCAAGCGCTGCCAGGGCGCTAGGCCTGCAGGACGAGCTCGGGGCCATCGCCGTCGGGCGGGACGCCGACCTCAGCATCATCGACGTCGCCGAGGGCGACTTCACCTTCACCGACACCACCGGCCAGGCATTCCGCGGCGGCTACGGGCTGGTCCCGGTCCGCACGCTGAAAGCGGGCGAGGAGTTCTCGCCAGGCTGGGGAACTCACCCCTGGGGCTGGCTGCCCGCCAGTGATAGCAGATGAGCTACAACGCGGCGTAGAGCTGGTCGAGTCTGACCAGACAGACGTCGTGGCGGTCCGCGGCTCGCAGGTCAGGGCTGAACCCTGCGCCGGGCCCGGTCATCCCGCGAAGCATGCAGGATCGAAGTGTAGTTGACCGAACTATGCTTCGGACGCGCCCGGCATGGG
>Ga0335073_10002654_pt1 | contig 24548 bp, 16 predicted proteins | sample Lox_Sample_22_FD_207093 | JGI IMG/M metagenome (GOLD analysis project Ga0335073, IMG submission 207093) | Soil microbial communities from Loxahatchee National Wildlife Refuge, Florida, United States - Lox_Sample_2.2 | ecosystem: Environmental > Terrestrial > Soil > Wetlands | place: USA... | reverse complement strand
GCGTTCACGCGCGAGCGCAAACTCGCGGTGGCCGAGCGCTCCTACAAGCTGCTGACCGGGAAGTACGGCATCGCGGCGGAAGACATCGTCATCGATCCCCTGGTTTTCCCCTGCGCCACGGGCGACGTCAATTACATCGGCGCGGCGGTGGAGACCATCGAGGGCATTCGACTGGTGAAGGAGAACTTGCCGTATGTGAAGACGGTGCTGGGCATCTCCAATATTTCGTTCGGACTGCCGGCCGCCGCGCGCGAAGTGGTGAATTCCGTCTTTCTTTATTACTGCACCAAGGCGGGGCTCGATCTCGCCATTGTGAACGCCGAAAAGCTGGAGCGGTTCGCGTCGATTCCCGTGGAGGAGCGGCGGCTCGCCGAGGGCCTGCTTTTTAATTCGCCCGCAGTGAATGCCGCCGACGAATCTCTGCGCACCGCGCCCGAGGATTGGCGGCAGCAGACGGCGGGACAAAAGGCCGCGCTCAATCAGTGGCACATCGCCGCCATCACAGACCATTTCCGGCAATCCACCAGGCGCGAGAAAGCGAAAGCCGCCGATCTGCCGCTCGACCAGCGGCTCGCCAATTACATCATCGAAGGCACCAAAGACGGATTGATTGCCGATCTCGAACTGAAGCGCGCCGGGGGGGCCGCGCCGCTCGACATCATCAACGGCCCGCTGATGGCGGGGATGTCGGAAGTCGGCCGGCTATTTAACAACAACGAATTGATTGTCGCCGAGGTGTTGCAGTCGGCCGAAGCCATGAAGGCCGCGGTGAGCCATCTCGAGCAGTTCATGGAGAAATCGGAGACCGCCGCGCGCGGCAAAATTGTGCTCGCCACGGTGAAAGGCGACGTCCACGACATCGGCAAGAATCTGGTGGAGATCATTCTGTCGAATAACGGCTACCAGGTGGTGAACCTCGGGATCAAAGTTCCGCCCGAAGTGCTGATCCAGGCGCACGCCGAACACAAACCCGACGCCATCGGCCTCTCCGGGCTGCTGGTGAAGAGCACGCAGCAGATGGTGATCACGGCGACCGATTTGAAGACGGCCGGCATCGACGTGCCGATCCTCGTGGGCGGCGCTGCGCTTTCGGAAAAGTTCACACGGACGAAAATCGCGCCCGCGTATGGAGAGGCGGTGTGCTACGCCAAGGACGCCATGACCGGGCTCGATCTGATGAATCGGCTGATGGACCCGGCGCAACGCGCCCTCACCCTGTCGGTTCACCGTGCCGGTGAATCTGCGGCCGCGCCTGCGGCAATCGAAGAGACGGCGCCCGGGCCGGTTGGCACGCGCCGCAGTGCCAAGGTCCGGACGGATATTCCGATCCCTGCCGCGCCGTATCTCGACCGCAAAATTCGCGAAGTGCCGCAGCTCGCCGAGCTATGGAGCTACATCAACCCATACATGCTGTTTGGCCGGCACCTCGGCTACAAAGGCAACTTCGAGAAAGGTCTCGCCGAGCATGACGAGAAAGCGCTCGAACTCTACCACAATGTCGAAGGATTGAAGCAGGCCGCTTTCGGATTCATGAAAGTGAAAGCCGTCTGGCAGTTTTTCGAGGCGGAGCGCGACGGCAACGCGATCCACCTGTTCGCGCCTTCGGGAACTGCGCCGGTTCACACCTTCCATTTCGGCCGGCAGCGCCGCGAAGGCGGATTGTGCCTGAGCGACTACATCCTCGATGCCGGGGAAGGCCGCCGCGATCACCTGGCGCTGTTCGTAGTCACCGCCGGTTCGTGTATCCGCGAGCGCTCGGAAGAGTGGAAACAGGCGGGCGAGTTTTTCAAGGCGCACGCCATCCAGGCGCTGGCCATTGAGACGGCGGAAGGCACGGCGGAATGGCTGCACCGCCGCATTCGTGAAGATTGGGGCTTTCCCGATCCGCCCACGACGACGATGCACGACCGCTTCACTTCGAAATATCGCGGCAAGCGCTACAGTTTCGGGTATCCCGCCTGCCCCAATCTCGACGATCAGGCGGGATTGTTCCAACTCCTTCGCCCCGAGGACATCGGGGTGCAACTTACCGAAGGCATGATGATGGAGCCGGAGGCGAGCGTGAGCGCGCTGGTGTTTCACCATCCCGATTGCGCTTATTTCACCGCGGATGAAGGGCAGAGCTAGTGCTTTTCGAGTTTCTCGACTGCGCGCCACATCCCGCTGGTCTCGCCAATCGACCGAACTTCGCCGCGCCGAGCCGCTGAGACTTCCTCGAGCACGCGGATGGCAAGCAGTTCGAGGGCTTGGAGTTCGTTGGGGGTAGCCGGACGCGATGCCAGCCGCCTCGCCAGTTCAGCCGCGTATATGGCCAGTTTCTCCACGCCGCATTTTTATCGTACGTGACGTCACATTCGGCCACAATTCTCTTTGGTTTATCGGGTACTGGCCAACTAAAGTCAACTTCCCCGCTCCCTCGCGGCCGCGGCTCACCGGGCTGCCGGCCGTGGCCGAGAGGGAGCGGTAGCGGTCAGAACGTCAGTTTCAATGCGAGTTGCACGCGGCGCGGCGCGCGGAAGGAGCTGATCACTCCAAAGGTGCTCACCGTGTTGTTGGTGCTGGCAAACCCACTGGGATTCACCCAGTTCAAAGTATTGAAGGTCTCGAAGCGGAATTGCAGGTTGACTCGCCCCTCTTTGGCGATGGCGAAGTTCTTCAGCAGCGAAGCGTCGAGATTGAAAAAGCCAGGCCCGCGGACCGTGTAACGGCCGGTGTTGCCAGGCCGGACCGCACCTTCCGGCACCGGGGAAAAGCACGCGGTGTTGAACCAGGTGAGGAGTTGCGCTCCGGCGCCATACCTATGCGGAGCGTTCACGTTGGGATTGCAGATCTCGTCGGGGCGCGAACTGACCGGGCTGGCGCCCAGGATGCCCAAACCGGCGGGATCGACGCTGGACGTGGTCACGGTTGAAGGCACCCCGGTATAAGCACTCAGGATGCCGGAGAACTCCCAACCCTTCAGCGCCTGGCCGACGAAACCGTGGCTCTGCCGGAAGATCGGGATCAGGTAGACGTAGTTGGCAGTGAAGTTTTGCGTCCGGTCGCCGGGATACGGTCCGTATTCGCCTTCGTGCCAGTTGTAGCTGTTTTGTGGGGCGTTGGAGCGATCCGAGCCGCTGTCGGTCAGATTCTTCGACCACGTGTACGAGGCATTGATTACCCCGGCGCCGCCAAAGTCCTTGTGCGCCATCACCTGCAAGGCGTTGTAGTTGGAATCGAACGCCGATTCGATGGCGGTGATCGGTCCGTAACCCAGGTAAGGCCGCACGGCGTTAATGCGCGGATCGTCGCTGGTGGTGAAGATAGTTGTGCCAGGGCCGGATGAGCCGGTCCCGGTGGTAGTGTGAAGGCCGGCGGCCAGCGCCACTCCCGGCATGGGTTCGTTGATGTCTACTTCACCCAGCAGGTGAGTGCCTTTGGTCCCGACATACGCCACATCGAGTACAATCTGCTTCACAAATTGATGCTCGACGGTGAAGTTCCACTGCTGCGTATAGGGCGTCAACGACGGCAGCGGTGTGGCGTGCAGCGTCAGCGGAGCGGTGATCAGGCCCTGCGGACCGCCGGATACGCTGTTGAACGAGGCGTTGGAGTAACTCACCGACTGCACGAACGGCGGATCGGCAAAGATATTTTGCTCATAGTCGCCGAACAGGCTGGAGTCGTAAAAGATTCCGTAGCCCGCGCGGATTGCGGTGGTGCCGTGGCCGAAGGGGTCCCAGGCGATGCCCAGGCGCGGTGCAAAGTTGTGAAGGTTCTGGTTGGCGATCTTGTCGCCGAATGGCGAAGTCTTGCCGGCGATGATGATCCCGTTGGTGATGGGATTGTTCTGGGAGAGCGGGGTCACGTAGTTCCCGTTGCTCGGATTGATGGCCGGCGCGGCTCCGGCGTTGTAGAGCTTCGGATCGAAATTATCCATCTCGCCGTTGGCATCGGTGGGCTGCGCGAAGAAGCTGTAGCGCAGGCCCATGTAGAGAGTGAGGCGCGTAGACACCTTGAAATCGTCCTGCACATAGGCTTCGTGCTGCCAGGCCCAGATGTTGGGCGTGACGTCTTCGGAGGGCATCGTGAAGGTGGAAACGTTGCCCAGCAGGAAATTGGCCCACGACTGCTGGAAAGCGCTGGTGCCGCTCGGCGCGCCCACGTTGGTGAAGCCGAATGCTCCTTGTGCTCCGTCGGCGTTCTCGGTTTTGTTATAGCGGTCGAAGCTGTAGCCAATGCGGAACGTGTGGCGCCCATGGACCCAGCTCACACTGTCGAGGAAATTATAGTTCCGATTGTAGTCTTTGTACGGTCCGATGCCGCTCACCGAGGTCCCGCTGGTGAAGCTTAGGTTGGGGATCACGCCGTCGGGATCGGCGAATGGCTCGGGCGGGTTGACATCGGTCGCGTTCGTCTTGGCGGTTAAACCCACCGGCGTCGAAACGATCGCGCTGTAGTTGTAAGTGAATCCGGCGTCATTGATGATATTGGGCTTGATGATGTTTACGGCGTGAATGGCCGCCTGTTCGCCGGGCGAGTTGGTGTTGGTGGTGCAACTATTGGGGAAGGAAAGATTGCAGCTGAAGATTCCACCGGGTTCGGTAGTGGGGATGGCGTCATGCGAGAACTTGCCCCACATGGAGAACTTTTCACTGAAAGCCTGATCGACGCGCACCAGTTCCTCGCGGAAATTGAGGAGCGTGCGTTCGGAGAAAAACTCGTCGCTGGTGTCGGCCAAGGTATTTCCGTTCGATAGCGGCGACTTGTTGAAGATGTCTTTGATGTACGCCGCCGAGTTGGCGTTGATCATCGATGCCGGAATGCTCGTCACCGGCGCGGAGCCGGAGGGACACACAATTCCCGAAGTGGTAACTTGGGTAATACAAACCGGCTGAATGAAGTTCCCCTGCAACATCCCCTGCGTCGGCCAGATGGGGTTAAAAGTAGCGTAGTTGATGATGCGCCGGGCTTCTTCCGAGAAGAAAAAGAACGTCTTGTTCTTGTCCTTGTTGTAGTGGCCCAGGGGAACCGGACCGCCGACGGTGCCGCCGAAATCGTTCCAGCGATAGGCGGACTGCTTGGCGTAACAATCCTGGTAATCAGCGCCATTGCAAGGCGTCTGCGGGTTCTGGCGGTCGACCCAATTCACGTGGTTGGCGTTGTTGACCCAATTGTTGGCGTTCAGCGCGTTGTTGCGGAAGTACTCGTAGAGCGTGCCGTGAAACTGACTGGTGCCGCTCTTCGTGACCACGGTGACCTGCGAGCCGCCGGCGCGTCCGGTGTCGGCGGTATAGTCGCTGCGCTGCACCTTGAACTCGGAAATGGCGTCGATGCTGGGAAACGATCCCAACGTCAGATTGCTGCCGCGGTCCAGATCGTCCGCTCCGTCAATCGTGTAGTTGTTGGCGGAATTGCGAAGGCCGTTCACCGAGTACGGAATGGTGGTGGTGGTGCCGGAAGCTCCGGTGACGCCGACGAACAACTCATCGACCGCGGATTGGTTGGAAACACCGGGCATCAAGGCCACCAATTGAGCGAAGTTGCGCGTTCCCAGCCCCAGCTCACGGACCTGGATGCCCTCAATGGTTGTAGAACTCGAAGGCGTACTCAGATCGACATTCGCGGGCGCCGCGGTCACTTCTATCGTTTCTGTCGCCTGGCCCACCGTCAGGTTAAAGTTGACTTTCAGGATGTCGTCCACGTTCAGGACGATGCCGCTTCGCTCGTCGGTTTTAAAGCCGTTCGCTTCGACCTTGACCGAATAATGACCTATCGGAAGAAATGGCGCGGAATAAACCCCGCTGTCGTTGGAATTGACCGTGCGCACCACCTGGCTTCGGTCGGTGTTCGTGATGGTAATCTTCGCCTGCGGCACAACGGCGCCCGTCGGATCCAGGACGGAGCCTTCGATGGTGCCCGAAATGTCCTGTGCGTACACTCCGGTTGCGACAAACGCAGTGAGAAGACAGAATGCCACCCTATTCATGTCTAAAGCGCTCCTCTACCCAAGCAATTTTTGTTACGATTTGCGGAGATTATGACATTATAAGGATAGGATGTCAATAGCACTGTCACTCGACAAAAATCTGCCCGCACCTCTTTATCACCAGCTCCAGCTCGTTCTTCAGGCGGAGATCGAGGCCGGCAGATGGATTGCCGATGAGCAGCTTCCTAACGAGGGCAAATTGGCCGAAAGGTTCGGCGTCAGCAAGATCACGGTGCGGCAGGCATTGCAGGAGCTGGTGAATCTCGGGTATGTCCGCCGCGAGCAAGGCCGCGGCACCTTCATCACCAAGCGAAAATTCGATGAAGGACCGCGCGAACTGACCAGTTTCACCGAGGAGATGAAGCGCCACCGCGTGGTGGCGAGTTCGCGTCTGCTCTCGCAGCAGGTGGTGGATGCCGACACCCGTGTAGCGCATGCTTTGGGCTTGCCAGCCCGAGCCCGGGTTTTTGTGCTCAAGCGCGTGCGGCTTGCAGCCAGCGAACCTGTGAGCGTGCAGACCGCGCACGTTCCCGCCGAGTTCGTGCCCGGCCTGACGGTGGATGAAGGCGCATCGTTATACGAACTGCTAAAGAGTCATTTCGACCTCTATCCTGCCCGCGCCAGAGAAACTTACATGGCGGCGGCGGCGGACCCGGCGGCCGCGGAACTATTGGGAATTGCAGCCGGATCTCCGGTTTTCGCCGTGGAACGCATCACCATGCTCCCCAACGGCCGCCCCTTCGAGTTTGTCCAGTCGATTGTGAGGGGCGACCGGTATTCCATCGTGCTTGAACTGGTGAAGGCCGGTGCCGACAAGCGCGAACTGGTCCCGCAGGCCGGGTAATGGATTTTACTGCGGGGGGCGTTCGGCCCGGTCTGAAACTCTGCACGAGTTACTCCTATTGTTTCGCCAGATGCGATCCGAGAGTAGTGGTGCTATCGTCATCGGCATGAGACTGCTGATTGCGGCGCTCGTCCCCGCGGCGGCCGCCCTCGCTGCTTTGCCTGCAAGCCCGGTTCGCGGGCTGCACGTGATGGCGCCCGCGGCGGAAGACGTTCCACTGTCCGTTCGTTTTATCAAAGAGGCGCTGCCCAAAGAGGGCGTCAACACGCTGGTGGTCGAGTTCGACTACCGCTACCGGTTCACCCGCCGGCCGGAAGTTGCCGAGGCGGACAGCCTGACCGCGGACGACGTGAAGGCCCTCGCGGCGGCGTGCAAAGAAGCCGGAATCCGGCTCATTCCCGAGATCAATCTGCTGGGGCACCAGTCGTGGGCGAAGGCCACCGGCGGACTGCTGCGCGCGCATCCGGAATTCGATGAGACACCCGGTAAATATCCGCAAAACGAGGGTATCTACTGCCGCAGTTATTGTCCCCTGCATCCCCAGGTGCACCAGGTTGTCTTCGACCTGATCGACGAATTGGCCGATGTCACCGGCGCGGACGCGTTCCACGTCGGGATGGACGAAGTCTTCCTGCTGGGTGAAGACGATTGCCCTCGCTGCAAGGGCAAGGACAAGGCGGATCTGTTTGCGCGCGAGGTCACCACGCTGCACGACCACCTGGCGCAATCGAAGCGCACCATGTGGATGTGGGGTGATCGCCTGCTCGACGGCGTCACGACGGGCATTGGGAAGTGGGAAGCGAGTATTACCGGGACGCATGCCGCTATCACACGGATACCGCACGATATCGTGATCTGCGACTGGCATTACGAACAGCCGCTGCCAACCACGGAATATTTCGCCGTCGAAGGCTTCCCGGTGCTGGCGTGTCCGTGGCGGCGTGCCGATGTCGCGGCAGCCCAGTTGGCAACGATCAGCCGCGTGCGGTCGCATGCCACAGAAGCCATCGCCAATCGGATGCAGGGAGTCCTGCAGACTTCGTGGCTGGGCATCGGTCCGCTGGCGCGCGCCTATTTCGGAGAGAGCACGAGTGCCGACGCGGGGTTCGCTGTCCAGGCTATCGAGGAAGTGGCATGCATGCGCGCGCTCTTCCGCGAGTTGCGGGCGCTCGACGGCAAGTAAGCGGCTTCGCCTAGAACTGTCTTTGTAGGGCAGCCAATCCGGCTGCGAGCCTGATTGGTCCATCCTCCTTAGGTAGCTCTTCTTACCACACCAACTGATTCCGGGGAACAGCCTCACAGTTTACCTTTCTGTGCCGATGAGGCCAGCAAGGAACTTGGCTGTGCGCAAATCAGACTTTTTTATCCTAATAATGGCCTGTGCAGTCCCGGCGATCGCATTCGCTCAGGACGATCAGTCGCCCAGTATGACTCCGGTGTCCGACGCAGTTAACTCCCAGTTACCGTCATGGCTGCGCTTTAGCGGAGAAGAGCGCGCCCGCATGGAATATATCGTGGGCGAAGGATTCAAGCCCGTGACCGACCTTTATCTGTTGAACCGCCTGCGTCTCAACCTGGAGGTGCGGGCTTTCAGCGGGCTGCGGTTCTATTTTCAATCCGAGGATTCCCGGGTTTTCGGCCAGAACACGCTACCGGCGCCGGCATCGCAGAAGGACGCGATGGATCTCAGACTCGGATATATGGAACTGGGCAAGGCAGAAGGCCCGTTGGTCTTGCGCGCCGGCAGACAGGGCCTGGATTTCGGAGACGGGCGTGTTCTCGCGGATCCCAACTGGTCGAATGTCGGCAAGTCGTTCGACGCGGCGCGGCTCACCTTGCGCAAAAAGAATTACAAAGTGGATCTGTTCAGCGCGGCGTCGGTGAAGGTGGACCCGGTAAACTTCGATGAACCGGCGCCCGGCGAGCACTTCGACGGCGCCTACGGTTCCATCAGCCAGCTGCTTCCGGACACCGTTATCGAACCCTATGTTTTCTGGCGCCTGGAGCATCACTACAAGAATGAGGAAGGCAAGCCGGGCAACCTGGACGAGAAAACGTATGGCCTCCGTTGGGCTGGAAAACTGCCGCGCGGCCTCGATTACACCAGCGAGACGGCGATGCAGAGCGGTTCGTGGGCGGGCGATCGCATAGGAGCCTGGATGGGACGTTGGGTGGTGGGCGAGACGCTGCCCGGCGATCTTCACAGACCGCGATTCTTTATTGAGTACAACCGCGCTTCGGGCGACGCCTTGGCCAAGGACGGGGAGCACGGCACCTTCGACAGCCTGTTCCCGAGTTCGCATGACAAGTTCGGACTGACCGACCTGTTCTGTGCGAGCAACATCATTCATTTTCGTCCTGGTTTCCAGTACAGGGTGCGCCGGAGCTTCACTTTGGGCACGGGGTATGACAACTTCTGGCTGGCGAGCGCGCGAGACGGATTGTACGAGTCGGGAAAGGTGGTAGTTTCCAGTCCCAAAGGGACAGCCGGCACACACATCGGCTGGGAGGCCGATGTCCAGGCGCAGTGGACTATCTCGCTGGCGAGCCAGTTGAACGTAGGCTACGGCCGGTTGTTCCCCGGGGAATTCCTCCAGCGTACTACTTCGGGCGTGCCTTACAACATTCTATTTCTGGGTATGGCGCAGAGATTCTGACAGCCTATCGCCTTCTTCGGATTCCGCCGATAAGAACAACGGGCTCTTCGCGTCCGTGGGGAGCGGAACTTCGGGCGGCCGCGGGGCAGTTCACCGGCAATTTTAAGGATCGAAAGATGATCGATTTGTTCCGACTTAGGGTGGAACTGATCGCGACGTTGTTCGCGCCGTTCCTGGCGCCTGGGGCAGTCTGGCTGTGGGAACGGGCTTGCGACGGCAGGCGGCGGGCCGTGAAACGGCCGGGCGCTCGGCTGGCCGACCGCGCCTAACGCGTTCGGCGCGGGCAAAAAGGCGGGACGAAGAAGTTGAGGAACAAGGCAATGAAGCATTGGAAAATCGGAAAACGCATCACAATTGGATTCGGAGTGGTCATCGGGCTCGCCATGTCGCTCGGCATCTTTGCGGTTCTGCTGGTGGCGAATATTCAGCGGAGCGCGCTGGAGATCTCCGGACACGCCGTACCCGGCCTGTATTACGCCTCCCAGATGCAGAACAGCGCGCAGAGAAACTTTTCCTCGCTGCTCACGTTACTGGCCACCAAAGATCGCCAGCAAGCGGTGCAGATGGAAGCGTCCATTCTGAACGCGCGAGCGCAGAATACCAATGTCATGTCGGAGTACGAAAAGACGATTCTGACGCAAAAGGGCAGGGACCAGTTCGCCGCCGTGCAGGCGGCGCGGAGCGTTTATTCGACGGCTTTCGAAGCGGTGCTGCAGTTGAAACGCACGGGGAAAGACCAAGAGGCTGCCGAAGCGGTCGAAGGCAGGCTCCGCCCGGCGCACGTCAAATACGTGGATACCGTGTCGGAGTTGATGGCCTACCGGAAAGCCTGGGCGGACGAGAAAGGCAAGGCAATTGACAACACGGTGATTGCGACGCGGACGGGCATTGAAATCGGGCTGGCGATCGCAGTGGCGCTGGGATGTTTGATTGCGTGCACCATTGTCCGTAGCATCACCAACCCATTACGCGTGGCGTCGGAACTCATCCAGAGCGTTTCAAAAGGAGACTTGAGTCGCGCCGCGGACGCCGATTCGCGAGATGAATTCGGACAAATGATTACAGCGATGAACCGCATGGTGGAAAACCTGCGCGGCGCCGCGGACGTGGCTTCCCGAATATCGGAGGGCGATTTGGGGTGCGAACCGAAAGCGCTCTCGGAAAGGGACACGCTGGGACATGCGCTGATCGATATGGTCCAAAATCTGCGTCAGGCGGCGCAGATCGCGGCCTCCATCGCCGAGGGTGATTTGACTGTGCAGGCGGCGCCGCGATCGGAGCGGGACGTGCTCGGACAGGCGCTCCGGAAAATGTTGGGCAATCTGCGAAAGACCGTCTCGGAGGTTGCCACGGCGGCAGCTAATGTAGGTACCGGAAGCGACGAAATGAGTTCCACGGCGCAGCAACTCTCTCAGGGAGCTACCGAACAGGCGGCTTCGGCGGAGGAAAGCACTTCGTCCATGGAACAGATGACTTCGAGCGTCCAGCAGAATGCCGATAACGCGCGGCAGACCGACAAGATCGCCTCCAAGGCGGCGGACGACGCGCGCGCGGGCGGCGATGCCGTCGTCCGCACGGTGACCGCCATGAAGGAAGTGGCCGAAAAGATCAACATCATCGAAGAGATCGCCCGCAAAACGGACCTGTTGGCACTCAATGCGGCTGTCGAAGCGGCGCGCGCGGGTGAGCACGGCAAGGGTTTCGCGGTGGTTGCTTCGGAGGTGCGCAAGCTGGCGGAACGCAGCCAGACGGCGGCGGGCGAAATCAGCCGTCTGACATCGGATGGGGTGCGGACGGCAGAATCCGCCGGCGACTTGCTGGCCAAGCTCGTCCCCGACATCCAGAAGACCGCGGAACTGGTGCGCGAAATCGCCGCGGCGAGCGCCGAGCAGAGTACCGGCGCCGATCAAATTAACAAGGCGATCCAACAACTCGATCAGGTGATCCAGCAGAACGCGGCCGCATCGCAAGAGATGGCATCCACAGCGACGGAGCTATCGAGCCAGGCGGAAGGACTGCAATCTACGATCGCTTTCTTCAAGAATGGCGAGACTCTACACATTCAACGCCCGCCGGCGCGAAAGCCGGTTTCGAATGCGGTGCGTCCGCGGGGAGGGGCTGCGCCACAGTTGCACGCCGCCGGACTGACGAAAATGAACCACGCTGTGACGTCGGCAGGGCTGGCCATCTCTTTGGATAGCAACCAGGGCGGCGCCGATCCGCGCGACCGGGATTTCGAACCGTTCCGGACTTGAAGGGGCGGCATGACAAGGGAGAATCCGCAAGTGCATGACGTTCCATGCAAGGTTTCGCCCCCATGCGAGCCATCATCGACGTGCGTGGGTGCGCCACGCCGGTTTTGGATTTCCGCCCGCGATTTGGCTTGCGGCCGCAGCGGATATCGCCGGTAACCGCATTCTCGTGATGGGCAAGCGGCTGAACGGCGACCCCAGCCCCGCTCCCGTCGACCGGCCCCATCTTGCGGCGGCACTCTCCATTCGTCCAGCTAGTGCGGGCATGGATGCGACGCTTTCATAGTTTTCCTGGAAGTGAATTGGGTCTTCCCGCCGAAAGATTCGCGCCCGCGGCGAAGGCTGCAGTTGAAGGAGGTGAACCGGCTTAGGCGGTTTGAGCCGGCGTGCGTGATCATGCCAATCGGCTTCGATGTGGTGATTGAGCACCGGGGGCCACGGCCTCTGTCGCCGGCCGGTTTCGCTCGGGTGGCGCAGTTCCTCACAAGCGAACTCGGCTTCAAGATGCCTGATTCCAAGAGTGTGATGATTCAAAGCCGGCTCCTGCGCCGGGTAACCAGCTTAGGCATGGAGTCGGTCGACCAGTATGTAGAATATCTCTTCGCTCCCCAGAATTTTGCGGAGCGGGAATACTTCATCAATGCAATCACCACCAACAAAACCGACTTCTTTCGGGAAATGGAACATTTCATCTATTTGAACGATGTGGTTTTGCACGAGTTTACTCATCACCGGGCGCGCACCGGGCGTTTCCAGGTCTGGTCAGCCGGATGCTCGTCCGGCGAGGAGCCGTACACACTCGCGATGGTTCTGGCCGAGTATGCCGCCCGCGTACTGGGGTTCGATTTCGCGATTCTGGCGACGGATGTCTCCACTAAGGTGCTGGGCGAGGCGCAGGAAGGCATCTATCCAAGGGACAGAATCCTGCCCGTGCCACCGGAATTACGCCGGAAATACCTGCTGGCCAGCCGCGATGGCGGAGCCTTGGCGCGAATTGTGCCGTCTCTCCGCACCCGAATCAGTTTTCATCAGCTCAATTTCATGGAAGAACCTTATCCGGTCCGAGACACCTTCGATGCAATTTTTTTCCGCAACGTGATGATCTATTTCGACCGGAGTACTCAGGAAAAGGTCGTCAACCGGCTCTGCCGGAATCTGGCGCCGGGCGGTTACCTGTTTGCCGGCCATTCGGAATCGCTCACCGGTCTGGACGTTCCTCTGCGCTCCGTGAAGGCCTCGGTCTATTGCAAAGATGGGCAATAACGCCAGGGTCGGCGCCGCGGATGTGTTAACATTCTAGAGGACGTTGCTCCGGCCGTCCGCAGCACGTCCTGCCCCTGTCCCGGAACCACCTGTGTCAATGAACCTACGCTCTCTTTTCAGCCTGTTTTCCTCCGACCTTGCCATTGACCTCGGCACGGCCAACACGCTTGTCTACGCCAAAGGAAAAGGCATAGTAGTCAACGAGCCGTCCATCGTCGCCATTAATAAGAACACCGGCGAAGTGGAAGCAGTCGGCAAGGAAGCCAAGGAAATGCTTGGCCGCACTCCCGGCAACATCGTCGCTATCAAGCCGATGAAAGACGGCGTCATTGCCGATTTCAAAGTGACCGAGCGCATGCTGAATTATTTCATTCAGAAAGCGCACGGCCGCAAAATGTTGGTGCACCCGCGCATCGTGATCGGGGTGCCAAGCGAAATCACACAGGTGGAGAAGCGCGCGGTTATGGATTCCGCCTACCGCGCCAAGGCGAGCGAGGTGCACCTGGTGGAGCAGGCGATGGTGGCGGCCATCGGCGCCGGCCTCCCCATTACCGAACCCTCCGGCAACATGGTGGTGGATATTGGCGGCGGTACCACGGATGTGGCCGTCATCTCGCTTTCCGGCATCGTTTACTCCCGCTCGGTGCGCGTCGCCGGCAATGAAATGGACGATGCCGTCACGCAGTTTTTGAAGCGCAAGTACAACCTGCTGATCGGCGAGCGCACCGCCGAAACCATCAAGATGGAAATCGGTTCGGCCTACCCGCTGGATAAGCCTCTGCACTTCGAAATCAAGGGGCGCAATCTGATCGAGGGCGTGCCTCGCACCATCACCATCGACGACAGCGAAATCCGCGAAGCCCTCGGCGAGTGCGTGGCCACCATCGTCAACGCGATCCGCGTAGCTCTTGAACGCACGCCTCCCGAACTCAGCGCCGATATCAGCGACCGCGGCATCGTGCTCACAGGCGGCGGCGCCCTGCTGAAGAACCTGGATAAGCGCATCCGCGAAGAAACCGGATTGCCCGTATCCATCGCCGACGACCCACTGGCTTCGGTGGTGCTCGGGACCGGACGCATGCTCAGCGATTTCCGGCTCCTGCGCAAGATTTCGATAGACTAAGGGCAGAGGGTGGCCCGGAGTAATGGAGTCCTTTCTCAATCGCTACCGGAACATAACCGTTCTGCTGCTGGTGCTCTTCGCGCAGCTCGTGCTGCTTGCCGTTGACGCGAAAAACGACCAGCACGTGCGCTTTATTCGCGTCTGGACGGTCACCGTGGTCTCCCCCCTGGCGCGTGTAATGGAAGGCATGCGCATGAGCAGCATCGGTTTCGTCCACAACTACATCACGCTGCACGATGCCGACGCGCAGAATCGCCGCCTTCAGGCCGAAGTCGACCGCCTGAAACTGGAAAACATTTTCCTTACCAACCAGCTCAACCGCGCGGATAATGCCAAAGCGCTCGCCATCTTCCAGCAGCGTACGCCCTCGAAAACGATTGCCGCCAGCGTCTTCTCCACCGGAATCGGTTCCAGCCGCAAGGTGGTGTATGTCGATCGCGGTTCAGCTTCCGGCGTCATGCGCGAGATGGCCGTGATCACGCCGGATGGCATCATCGGCAAAGTTACCGCCGTCTATCCGACAGCTTCCGAAGTCCTGCTGATTACCGACCCGATGTTTGCCGCCGGAGTGATTTCCGGAAAAACGCACGCCCGCGGAACGCTCAAGGGCACCGGCAACTCCGAATGCAAAGTGGATTTTGTGGCCTTCGAAGACAAGGTCGATCCGGGCGACTGGTTCTACACCTCGGGTGACGATCGCATCTTCCCGCGCGGCATGCCGGTGGGAGTTGTGAAGTCGGTCAAGCCGGGTCAGCCTTATCGCGAGATCATGCTGGAGCCGAGCGCCATGGCCGCCGGCAGTCCGGACGACGTGCTGATCGTGCTCGAGGGCGTGCATCAGGATATTCCGGATACCCCTCCGGCCAGCCAGCAGGTCTATCTGGCGCCGCCTCCGCCACCGCTCCCGGAAACATCGGCGCAAGCCGCCCCTCCTGCGGACGGGTCCGCTCCCGCGCCGCCTCCGGCTCCGCCATTGGGCCCCGGAACGGAAGCCGACAAGCTGCGCACGGTCTATCAAAAAGCCGCCGATGCCGAAGACATCGTGCTGGGCGGCGGCCCCACCGGGCAGAACATCAAACGTCCGCCCGATTTCACCAAGATCCCGGTAGATCCACGAACCCTTCCGCCAGGGCGAGGCGTTGTCCCCGCTCCCGCGCCCGCGGCGACCCCTTCCGCTCCACCCGTGCCGAAGAAAAGCGCCGAACCGCCCATTCCGACTAAGAGCACCGCCCCCACCAATCCGGACGCCGTGCGGCGCGCCAACCAGGCCGGGGGACCGGGCGGCATACCGCAGCTATGAGCTATTCCGACAGCCGCATGCTGCTCAGCAGCCAACGGGAAGGGCAGGTCTCGCGCTTCAATATCTGGGTCACGATTCTGGTGCCGTTTCTCGCGCTCCTGTTCCAGATCTACGTGCCGCTGTTTTTCCGGTTCCTGAATTTTCTGGAGATGCCGCTCCTGGTGGTGGTCTACATAGGGCTCATGCGCCGCAATCCCATCAGCGGGCTTTTGGTGGGAGCCGCCGTCGGGCTGGCGCAGGACGCCTGGTCGAAGAACCCGCTCGGAATGTTCGGTATTACAAAAACCCTGGTGGGATATTTCGCCGCTTCCATCGGCATGAAGCTCGATGTCGACAACGTGCTCATGCGTTTCGTGCTGGCATTTTTCTTCTACGTCTTTCACCAGTCGTTCTATTGGGTGATGGAACACGCGCTGCTCAGCCAGCAATCGCCTTTCGATATGCCGGCTTGGCTGGGGCTCGGCGTCCTGAACGCGCTGGTGGGCGCCGCGCTGTTTCATTTCCTGGACAAGCTGCGCGTCACCTCGCGGTAAGTTTTTTTCACTGCGTAATTTGGCCGAGTACTCGGATCGCTTCCGCCGCCTTCTTGGCCCTCATTTTCTTCCAGCCGGGCGTCGCATCCCCTCTCGTCCGGTCCGAAAGGAACGCCCATTCCGCATTGGGCCGGCTATGTTCGTCGCGCTCCCGCAACCATGCAGCCGCAAACTGGCGGAATGTCGGCGCTTCTCCCCGTGCCCAGAATTTGCGCGCCAGAATGCGGGCGATTGCGCCATTCTGAAACCGTCCCTTTGTCAATACCTTCAACAGCGCGTTCATCGCAGGGTTGGCCTTGTCGTATTGACCGTAGAACAGCCGGTCATCGGGCGAGATTTTGGCGGGCAGCGGATCGAAACAGACCACGCCGGCGCGGAAGCAGGTCTCGGCCAGGACCGTTCCGGTCTCGAGAAAGTGACGGATTCGCTCCAAAATCACCCCCTTGCGATCGTCATCCGCGGTCTTCCATTTACGCCCATCCGGCGTTTCCACGACGATACGGTACGGAATCGCATGCTGCTTGCAAAAAGACTTGATTTCGGCGGTATTCAGGTAATTCAAGTCTTCAAGAAGCGCCCGGCGCTTTTCGCAAGCCAGCTTCAAGATGGGAGCCGAAGCCATTCAAACGGAAATCATACCTGAAAAACCAAGGCGCCCGCACCATTACGGGCGGGCGCCGATCCTCCGAGATTTTTTCCAGCGGTCTACCTGTGTTTGTCGTTGTAGATCTTCCTGCTGGCCACGTTCTGCTGCCGGTTGACCATCTTCCGTTCACCCGGCGTCAGTTTCCCGCCGTTCAACGAACGGTCGGTGTGAACTTCGTGATTGATGGCCGATTCGCCCTTCTCGATCCGCGAAGCCTGCGCCGCATTCATCTTGCCCGACGCAATTCCGTTGGCGATGCGATCCTGCTGGTTTTCGCGCCGCGCGTCCACTTCATTGTTCGCGTAGTGCTGCGTGGACGAGTTGTGCTTGTCGTTGTAAATCCGGCCGCTCAACCTGTTCTGCTGCCGGTTGACCTGGGTCTTCTCGGCAGCCGTCAGTTTGCCGCCGTCCAAGGCGCGATCGGTATGCACTTCCTGATTGATGGCCGACTCTTTTTTCTCCAGATTCGATGTTTCTCCGGCCGTCAACTGGCCGGACTTTACGCCGTGCGCAATCCGGTCCTGCTGATTGTCGGTCCGCTGTCCGACTTCGCTCGTTTGCGCCAACGCCGCCGTTGTCAGGACGCAAGCGGCCACGGTGCCCCACAAAACACCCTTCATCGGTCTGCCCTCCGTTCCGGCGATTTCTCAATTCCGAATCGCCTTACACCCAGTCAAACTCACCAGCCGAAACGAAGTTGCGCAAAGTTCCGAAAGTTTGGTGCCAGCGCTCACGGCACCCGGAATTCGATGGCCAACGCGCGGGCGAACGGGCGTCGATTTTTCAGGCGGCCGCGCCGCTGGGACCCAAGCAGGCCGAAACCCGGCTCTGGCTTTGCGTACTGCGCCTCTACAGGAAGTCCGACCCATCGCAAAGCCGCGCTGGGTGGACATGAAAGTGGAGGTCATGCCGCCCGGCGGGCCTCCAATCCTCGAACCTACCGTTGAGGTGACAGCGCCGCGCTTGCCGTAGCATTTTCCAATCCAGAAATGAGCCTGGAATTGGGAAGTGGTTCCTGGACAAAATTACGGCAGTAAGCCGCGCGCAACTGACGCGCGATCCAACGCTGGTGAGGCGCCGACTTGCGCAGACCGTAGATGTGCGCCGCCGAGATGCGTGCCAGACGCTGGAACCGCTCGTCGCCATAGACCCTTCTCGTGGGCGGCGTCTACCTCGTCATTCACCCGCAGGATCCAACATTTCACCTTTCGGGCTCATCTCGCGTTGGAATCAAAGTCCGCTTCCAGGCTCACCCCGCAGTGGGATCGAACCTCTCGTTCAGGCTCATCCTGCATTGGACAATTCTGCTCTTGGCTGCTTCCAGCTGCCATGCGATATTCTGAGATGGTATGCATCGTCGTCGCGCAGCCGTGTTTTCGCTGCTTCTGATGGCAGTGGGCATGGTTTGGGCGTTGCGCGCGGCCGGGGGATCCATGGCGGCCATCCGCTTTGAGCTCCGCCCCATCGCCTTTCAGCTCGAGCATGGTGAGGTAGCGGCGCGGCATGTGCCCGCCACCATGGCCGGGGGCGTCGCCATCTTCGACTACAATCGCGACGGCCGTCCCGATATTTTCTTCACCAACGGCGCCAATCTCGCCACCCTCGAAAAAGACGATCCGAAATACCGCAACCGCCTCTTTCGCAACGATGGCAACGGCAGGTTCACCGACGTTACCGACGCCGCGGGAGTGGCCGGCACCGGCTTCGACAGCGGCGTCGCGGTGGCCGATTACGATAACGACGGCTATCCCGACCTGTTCGTGGCCGGCGTCCACCACAACACTCTCTATCACAACAACGGCAACGGCACCTTCACCGACGTGACCGGGCAGGCCGGCATCTCCAATAAGCCCGATCCGAAATTCGGGCCGATGTGGGGCATCGCGGCCGTCTGGGTCGATGTCAATAACGATGGCCTGCTCGATCTCTTCGTAGTCAACTATCTGCAATGGGACTATGCCACTGAGCCCCTCTGCGAATACAAGGGAGTGGCCGATTATTGCTCGCCGCGCTCCTACCAGGGGCTTCCCAACATTTTGTACCTCAATAAAGGCAACGGGAAATTTGAAGACGTATCGGAGCAGTGGGGCATTCGCGCGAAAGTCGGAAAAGGGATGGGCGGCGGCATGGCCGACTTCGACCTCGATGGCCGTCCCGACATCTTCGTGACCAATGACGGAACCTACAATTCCTTCTTCCATAACCTGGGCAATAAATTCGAGGAAGTCGCATTCAATAAAAACGTCGCTTTGCCGGAAGATGCCAATCCCATTTCCGGCATGGGGCTCGATTTTCGCGATTACAACAACGACGAATACCCCGACCTGGTGACCGCCGCGCTCGAAAATCAAACCTTCCCGCTGTGGAAAAATCGCGCCGGGAAAGACTTCGAGGAAGTTACTACGCTCAGCGGAATGCGGAAATTGTGTATGCATATGGCCGGCTTCGGCGTGGGCCTTTTCGATTTCGACAATGACGGTTGGAAGGACCTCTTCGTCAGCCGCGGAGACGTACTCTCGCGCCCGATGCCCAATACCACCGTCGAGCAGCACAACACCGTGTTCCGTAACCTCGGAACCGCCGGCGCGCCCAACGGACACTGGGAAGCGCTCACCGCCGAAGCGGGACTGGATGCGTCGCCTGCCGCGCGGCACCGCGGCCTCGCGTTCGGCGATCTCGATGGCGACGGCAAGATCGACGTGGTGACCACCGCGCTGGCCCATCCCGCCGAAATCTGGATGAATCGCAGCCCCGGCGCCGCCCACTGGTTGGATATCGAACTCGAAGGAACCAAAAGCAATCGCGACGGCATCGGCGCGCGCATTCAAGTAGTCACCAAAAGCGGAGCGCAGTACAACCACATGACCACCAGCGTGGGCTACGCCTCGTCGAGCTACGGACCGGTCCATTTCGGACTCGCCGGGAACGATACCGCGCAGTCCATCGTCATCCACTGGCCCTCGGGAATTGTTCAGACGTTGAAGGATGTGCGCGCCGACCGCGTCCTGCACGTCAAGGAGTCGCAATAAATGATGCGGCCGCCGATTGCAGGCGTCGTCATCTTCGCGCTTATGGCGGCGCTGCCTGGCGCGGCGCAGAAGGCGCCGCAGTCCGCGCCTTCGCAGTTCGATACGGTGTCGAAGCAAGCGACCGAGGCGCGCATCCGGAATCGCAGCGCCGAAGCCATTCCGCTTTACCGGCAGGCGCTGGCGCTCAACGCCGCCTGGGGAGAAGGCTGGTGGTTCCTGGGCGAACTGCTTTACGATCAGAACCAGTACGCCGAAGCCCGCGACGCCCTCCGCAAGCTCATCGCGATCGATCGCAACACCGGTCCCGGATTCGCGCTGCTCGGGCTATGCGAGTTCGAAACCAAGGAGTACGATAAGTCCCTGAACCACATCTACCAGGCGCGCCGCATCGGCTTGGGGGACGATCCGCAGGTCAAGCGGGTCGTGCTGTACCACCAGATGCTGCTGCTCATCAAGCTGCGGGAATACGAAACCGCGATGCAGATTTTGGTGGATGTCGTCAAGGATGGCGGCATGGGCGAGTCCGTGATCGAAGCCGCCGGCATCGCGGGTCTTCGCCGCCCCATCCTTCCCGATGAGGTGCCTGAGGCCGACAAGGATCTGATCGAGCATGCCGGCCGCGCCGTCTGCGCCATGGCGCTGCGCGATGCCACGTCCGCGCAGAACTATTTCAAGGAACTGGTGGCGGCTTATCCTAACGCCCCCAATGTGCATTACCTCTACGGATGGTTCCTGGCCGCCACCGATCGCGAAGCTGGATTGCGCGAATATCGGAAAGAGCTGGAGCTGAATCCCAAACACACCGAAGCATTGGCTACCGTCGCTTTGGAATACGAAGCGCGTGGAGAACTCGATACCGCCATTACGTACGCCCGGCGCGCGATGGAATCGAATACCAAGTTCTTCGGCGCGCACGCCGTGCTGGGAAAGCTGCTGGCCGAGAACGGGCAGGTGGAGCAGGGAATTAAAGAGCTCGAAATTGCGCGCCAGCAGGCGCCGGATAGTCCCCAGGTGCATTTCTCGCTGGCGACGGCCTACACCATGGCCGGCCGGAAAGAGGATGCCGCGAAAGAGCGTGCCGAGTTCGCCCGTCTGAGAAAATTGGCGGCCGAGGTGGGGCAATGAGCCGGTTTCGTCCGATCCTCCTCGCGCTGCTCGCCTTCCCGCTTTTCGCGCAGCAGCCAGCCGCCGACCACGATGCGCTCCTCCAGCACGCCATCGCTCTTCACCAGTCGGGAGATCTCGATGGCGCCATTCGCGCCTACCGGGACTACCTCGCGGTCGAGCCCGATTCCGTGCAGGCCCGCTCCAATCTCGGCGCCGCCCTCGCGCGCGCCGGGCGCTATGACGAGGCCATTACCGAATACGACATCGGCCTCCAGAAGAGCCCCGACAATCCCGCGCTCCTGCTCAATCTCGGTCTGGCATATTACAAGACCGGGCGCCATGCGGAAGCCGCTGCCCGCTTCGAACGTGCCATGTCTCTTTCGCCGCAGTTCAACGACCAGGTCACCCTCCTGCTGGCGGTCTGTTATAACAATCTGGGCCGCTATAAGGATGCCGTAGCGCTCCTCGCACCCCTCGAGAAAGACAAAGGCGGCGACGCTGGATTCGACTATGTTTATGGCACCGCGCTCATCGGCGCGGGGGACGAAGCCGCTGCTACCGCCGTCATGAACCGCATTCTCGCCCATGGCGATTCGCCCGAGGTGTTTCTTCTGCGCGGCTCCCTGGAACTCGCCGCGCACGATCGCGTCCGAGCCCGCGCCGATCTCGAAAAGGCCATCGCTTTGAATCCCAAACTGGCCGGTGCGCACGCCCGCCTCGGCGAACTCCTGCTCGCCCTCGGTGACGGCGAGAAGGCGCGCGCCGCGTTTGCCCAGGAACTCGCGCTCGATCCCGACGAATTCACCTCCAATCTGAACCTGGGCGTTCTGTCGAAAGAAGACCAGGCATACGTCGAGGCACGCCGCTATTTGGAACGAGCCCTCAAGGTGCGCCCGAACGATCCCGGTGTGCGCTATCAGCTCGCGAATGTCGACCTCGCTACCGGCAACCTCGACCCGGCGCGGGAGGCGCTCGAAGCGCTCGTCAAGGAGTCGCCCCAATTCGCCGAAGCGCACGCCACCCTGGCGACCGTCTACTATCGTATGAACCGCAGCGCCGATGGCGATCGCGAGCGCGCTCTCTCCGAAAAGCTCATGGAACAGCGGGACGCTCTCCAGACAGGAACCAAACCGAGATGAACCGCTGGTGGGCTGCGGGCGCGCCGGTAGTTGCCATGTGCGTGGTGTGGGTGAGCCTCAGTGGCGCGCAGCCGGAAACGCGCCGTCCGCATTTCACCGATATTGCACCGAAATCCGATTTCGCCTACCGCACCGACAACAACTTCACCGGCCGCAAATATTTTCCGCAGACCATGTGCGGCGGTGTGGCCGCCTTCGATTTCGATAACGACGGCCGCATGGACCTTTTCTTCACCAATGGCGCCAAGCTGCCCGAAATGCAGAAATCCGATCCGCGCTTTTACAATTGCCTGCTGCGCAATCGCGGCGACGGCACCTTCGAAGACGTCAGCGCGAAGGCCGGCTTGCAGGGCAAAGACCTGGGATTCAGCTTCGGCGTGGCCGCCGGCGACTACGACAACGACGGCCATGAAGATCTGTTCGTCTGCAACGCCGGCCGCAACGCTCTCTATCACAACAACGGCAACGGCACGTTCACCGACGTCACCGACCAATCCGGAATCACCAAGCCAAAGGATGTGCTGAGCGTTGCCGCCGCCTGGTTCGACTACGATAACGACGGCAAGCTCGATCTCGTCGTCTCCAATTACACCGTATGGACGCCGCAGATCGACAAGATCTGCGCCATCAATGGCCAGGAATATTATTGCCATCCCAAAATCTATCCCGGCGTGGCGCACCGTCTTTATCACAATCTCGGCAACGGCCACTTCGAAGATGTCACGGATTCTGCCGGCTTCGGCAAGGATTTGGGCAAGGGCATGGGCATCGCCATCGCCGACTTCAACGGCGACGGCTATCAGGACGTTTTCATCGCCAACGATACCGTGCGCAATTTCATGTACATCAACCAGAAGAACGGCACGTTCAAGGAATCCGGCTACGAATGGGGCGTGGCTTACGACGAAAACGGCAACGCCCACTCGTCCATGGGCGCCGACGCCAAGGATTACGACAACGACGGCTTCCCGGATCTTTTCTACAACAATCTCAAAGGCCAGATCTGGGGCTTGTTCCACAATATGGCCGGCAAGTACATGAGTTATGTCTCCGGCCTCTCGCACGTGTCGCGCCTGAGCGAACATAGCTCGGGCTGGAGCAACGGATTTATCGACTATAACAACGATGGATGGAAAGATCTCTACTCTTCCAACGGCGATATCGATGATATGGGCACGGTCTCCCGCCAGCCCGACACCCTCTTCGAGAACGTAGACGGCAAACAGTTCCGCGATGTCACCAACGAGGTGGGCGCCGACTTCGCGCGCGCCGGTTTCCAACGCGGCTCGGCGTTCGCGGACCTCAATAACGACGGCTTCCCCGACTTGGTAGTCACGTCGCTCGACGAAAAGCCGCGCATCCTCATCAATTCGGCCGATAACGGCAATCACTGGCTGCTGGTCAACACCATCGGCCGCCGCAGCAATCGCGACGGCGTCGGCGCCGCATTGAAATTGACCACCGCCAGCGGCCGCACGCTCTACAATCACGTCACAACGTCCGATGGGTTCATGTCTTCGAGCGACAAGCGCGTTCACTTCGGGTTGGGAGCGGAGAAAGCCATCGAATCGCTCGAAATTCGCTGGCCGAGCGGCATTGTACAGACGGTGAAAAAGCCGAAGGCCGATCAGATCCTGACCGTTACCGAGCCGTCAAAGTAGACCCACGCTTTATAACCGCCGATATCTGCCGCGAATCCTTGTTCCGCAATCCGCCAAGACTAGGGCGCAATCTCGAAATCGGCCCACTGCGACGCTGCCGTCGCTGCCGGTTTCGCGCCGTTCGCCACGACTTGCAACGAATAACGCCCCACCGGGAGCGATGCCGCCGGTATCGCGCCTTGGATTGCGCCGGAAACGATCGGCACAGCTAGAGCCAGCACTTGCCGGCCATCCCTCACGATGCGAACCTCGGCATTCACTGACGGCGAACTGAAGAGCCGGCATTCGAAATGAATGCTGGTGGCGGTCCCGAACTGGTCGGTTTGGCGGCCGCCATCGGACAGCACTGGACCCGTAAGCGCAGGCTTGCCATCCAGCAAGTTCGGGACCTCCACGAAGTTCCGCGCGCTTCCAATTCTTCCGCTCGCGCGATCGCGAACCGCCACGCGGATATCGTAGAGGCCGGGGTGCGGCGGCTCGATCGCGACCGGGTATTGCAGGCCGGCTGCCATCGCCTCCGCGAAGGTGTCGTCTTTCAGGTGCAGGACGACTTCCTTGCTCACCACTTCGCCCGCCTCGTTCCACTCGCTGCCGGCGCGCGCTACCAGGTCGAGGTGGGCATCGTGCCGTCCGTTCTGCTCCGAGAAGCTCACATCGCGCGCATCGATGTGTACCATCAGGCTGAGCGCGGGCGAGGCAGTCTCGGTCGCGGTGAAAGTGGAAATCAGGCCGACGTGGACGCCGCTCGCGGGGAACGGCGAAAACAGCGCCTTCCCCACGTCCGGCCCGAGCCCCATCGTCCGCACCTGCGCCGAGGGATCCGGCTCCGCCGCATCCTCCAGAGCCATATACCCCGCGTACGAGCGCACGTGCATTCCTGCCTTCGCGACTTGCACCCGGACGCTGCGAAACGGCGTCCCGTCGCGCTTCGCGCCGAAATATCGATGGGCGGAAGTAGGCCGGTAAGTCAACAGGTAATAGCCCTGCAAATCGCGGGCGAAGCGGGCCAGGGCGTTGGTGAGATCG